>SESG01013864.1_pt1 | contig 25096 bp, 21 predicted proteins | sample 3171421 | NCBI WGS metagenome assembly SESG01 (sample SAMN10866946, study PRJNA518727) | freshwater metagenome | biome: subpolar coniferous forest; feature: holomictic lake; material: water; isolation source: holomictic Lake 227, 6 m and 8 m depth | place: Canada: near Kenora, Ontario | collected...
TGCCGCAATCATTGTCCCGCATTCTGATTCATTTAGTGTTCAGCACCAAAAACCGCGAACGCGTTCTTACGCGCGCCATCCAGACCGAATTGCATCCCTACCTCGCCGGAACGCTCGACAATATCGAGTGCCCATCATTGCAGGCCGGCGGCGTGGAAGACCACGTTCACCTCTTCTTTGGGCTGTCTCGCACCCGCACCGTCGCCGACGTGGTGGAGACGGTGAAAACCAGTTCGTCCAAATGGATCAAGACCAAAGGCGCGGAGTTTGCGGGTTTTCATTGGCAATCGGGATATGGCACATTTTCCGTCAGCCAGTCCGACGCGGATGCGGTCGTGGCCTACATCCGCAATCAGGCATAGCATCACCAGAACATGACGTTTCAAGATGAATATCGGCGACTGCTGGAGCGGTATAAGGTCGCGTTCGATGAAGAATATGTGTGGGATTGACCCGTATCGCGCCCCGTTGGGGCGCATAAATGTTTCGGTTGAACGTTACCCAGCCCGTTGGGCTGGGCTGAGGGATTACGCGCCGTTGGCGCTGGGGCAGCGGCCCAACGGGTCGCCATTCCTTAACCCAGCCCAACGGGCTGGGTTATCGTTCACACAAACATCACGCGGCCTGAAGGGCCGCGATAAGCGACGTGCGCACCGCCCGTGGCGCGAAATCCTAAAAGCCCTCGGCCAATTGGAGGCGGAGATTCGGCCGGGGATGAAGGAATTAGAAGGCATGTTGAAATGAACCGCACATCGTCCATCCCGCTTGGCGACTTAATGGCCACGAAGTCTGGCTCGGTTGACCCGGCAAAGTTTGCCGAAGAAATCTTCGACCTCTACAGCATTCCCGCATTCGACAGGGGTGAACCGGAAATAGTCGCCGGCAGCGCCATCGGATCAGCCAAACTGGTGGTCGAACCCGGAGACGTTTTGCTCTCAAGAATCGTCCCGCACATCCGCCGCGCCTGGGTTGTCGGTAAAGACCACGGGAGGCGAATCATTGCGTCGGGTGAGTGGATTGTCTTTCGCAGCGAAAGCGCGAATCCTTACTACCTGCGCCAGGTGCTGGTTGGCGACCCATTCCACGCGCAATTCATGAATCCGGTTGCGGGCGTCGGAGGCTCGTTATTGCGTGCGCGACCAGCACATGTTGCAAAGGTTGTTATTCCCCTGCCGCCGCTGGCGGAGCAGCGGTGGATTGCAGAGGTGCTGGACCGGGCGGAGGCGTTGCGGGCCAAGCGCCGCGCCGCCCTCGCCCAGATCGACTCCTTCACGCAATCCCTCTTCCTCGACCTGTTCGGAGACCCCGCCACCAACCCGAAAGGCTGGCCGATCTCGCTTGTCGCCGATGTGCAAGGCGGCCTCCAAGTCACGAGGACACGCAAGAATCTCCCTCACGAAGTTCCATATCTTCGCGTCGCCAACGTCTATCGAGGCTTCCTCAACCTCAGTGAAATCAAAACGATTCCAGCGACGGACGCTGAGGTCGCACGAACGAGGCTCGTTAAGGACGATCTCCTGATTGTCGAACGGCATGCCAATCCAGCAGAGATTGGGCGGGGCGCTTTATGGGACGGTTCAATTTCAGGCTGCATCCATCAAAACCACATCATCCGTGCGCGATTTGTTTCTGCGAATGTCGTCCCGCTTTATGCCTGCAAATATCTCAACTCGCCCAGTGGCAGACGCCATTTGCTCCGAGCAGGCAAGACAACTTCCGGGCTGAATACCATCAGCGTTTCCGAAGTGCGAGGAACACCAGTTGCACTTCCCCCCGTTTCGTTGCAGAGCGAATTCGCCCGCCGAGTCACTGCGGTGGAGAAGCTGAAGACGGCGCAGCGCGCGTCGCTGGCGGAGCTGGACTCGCTCTTCGCCACCCTCCAGCACCGCGCCTTCCGCGGGGAACTTTGAGCTAGCCATGCGCGCCGCCGTTACAGAGAAGATCCTGAAGATCATCGCCGACATCAACACGCAGGGAAACGTGTCGTTGACGCGATTGACAGTATTGAAGAAGTGGTTCGAGGGTCCAGGCCGGTTGCCAGCCTTCGGTCTGTGGATTGCGCAGCAGGCGGCGGACCGCAACGGCAAGACGAAGGACGAAGCCAGAGTTCTGCTGGACGATGCTCGCGCCCTGCTCGGATCGGCTGCCACAAATGAGAACTTTGATAAGCGGATCGACCGGGCGGCAGCGAAGAGCCTGCACGACCGGGCTCGGGATCTTCAGAACGAGTTCCAGAACCAACAGTGGGGGCCGGCGCGCATCATCCACTGCTGGCCGCTGCTGCTGGTGGAAGGAGGGTTGGCAATCCATCTGGATCGGGCAGTGACGCCGAGCGACGGCTACAGACTGGCCGCGGACTGGGCGCAGAACTTCGACTCCCGTTATGGCAATGGTCTGAACGGCCCCAGCCTGGCCAAGCTCGAGGAACTAGTGCGATTCATGGTCACCGTAGAGGCCCGGGAGGAAGAGCAATGAGGCAAGGACTTCGATAGAAGCTGGCGCACTGCGCGTCACTGGCGGAGATGGACGCGCTCTTCGCCTCCCTCCAGCACCGCGCTTTTCGGGGGGAGTGTCGCCTTTCGGGGGGAGTTGTAGTTTGCGGCTGCATCATTCATCATCAAATCATGTTTTCGCGAATCCAGACCCGTTCATTCCGCTGCCTTAAGTCGGTGGACCAGACGCTTGGGCCGTTTCGCGCCCTGGTTGGCCCGAACGCCAGCGGCAAGACGACGTTTCTCGACGTTATCGGGTTCCTCGGCGACTTGGAGCGGAATCGCGGCGACGTGTTGGAGACGGTGCGGTTGCGGAGCAGCAGCTTCGAGAAGTTGTTGTGGATGGGCCTGGGTAATTCCTTTCAACTTGCGGTTGAGGCTAAAATTCTGGAAGCCATGCACAAAGTCATGGCCGAAGACAAGCAGCGGTTTACACATGTGCGGTATGAAGTGGAAGTCGGGCTTGAGCCGCAAAGCAACGAGATTGGATTACGAAACCCTTTGGCTCAAAGAGTCGGCAGCAGGGAACCAACCAGTGCAGCGCGACTTGTTTCCCGCCCCGCAGCCGGAGAGTCCCAGCCTTAGCAGTAAGTCGCAGAAGGGACAAAAATCAGCTCTTAGCAAAAAGCCGGGGGGAATGACAATTATTACCCGGAAGGCCGTGATTCCTACACGCCTTCGTTCAAGTTAGGCCGCGGAAAATCAGCCCTGGCGAACATTCCGGCGGACACCGAGTGCTTCCCGGTGAGCACTTGGTTTCGGAATCTGCTTGAGAAAGGCGTTCAGCCTTTCGTTTTGAACAGCCAGTTGATCCGCCAACCGAGTCCACCCGGATTGGGCCGGCGTTTCCATACCGACGGCTCGAACCTGCCGTGGGTGCTAGCGGAGTTGCGCCAGGACCAGAAACGTTTTCGGGCGTGGCTGGAACATGTCCGCACGGCCTTGGAAGACATCAAAGACGTGGACTCCGTGGAGCGACCCGAGGACAAGCACCGGTATTTGGTCATCGAATACATGAACGGGGCCAAAGTGCCATCGTGGCTGGCATCGGATGGCACGCTGCGTTTGTTGACATTGACGATTCCGGCGTATCTGCCCGCCATCGAGGGGACGTTCCTCATCGAAGAGCCGGAGAACGGTATCCATCCGAGGGGCATCGAAACGGTACTGCAATCGTTGTCGTCCATTTACCGCAGTCAGGTACTGCTCGCCACACACAGCCCGGTTGCTTTGAACATGCTTGAGCCGTGCGACATGCTTTGCTTCGCCAAAGACGCCAATGGGGCGACCGACATCGTCTCCGGCGACCGCCATCCGGCATTGCGGGAGTGGAAGAAGGGCGAGCCGGATCTCGGCGTGCTCTTTGCCTCGGGGATACTGAGCTGATTGTTCGCCATGAAGGACCTGATGCTCCTGGTTGCGGACAAGAACGCACACTTCGCACTCAAGGGCGCGTTGGGTCGCCCGGATGCGCTGGGCATTCGCCCGATAGAATTTGAGTTTCGTGTGCATCCGGGTTGGGACGGCGGCACACGCAGGACTGGGCCGGAAGTGCTGGCACTGGAGCGGCGACGTTTCAGGCATGCTTTGCTGGTCTTGGATTTCGAGGGGTCCGGAACAGAATTACCCAATGCGATCGCATTGGAAGCACAGTTGGACTGCCGCTTGACAACGCACTGGAAGTAGGCGACGAAGTCCATCGTGATCGAACCGGAGTTGGATGTGTGGGTTTGGGGAGCGGACAACGCGGTAGAAACGGTGATTGAATGGCCCTCGGGCAAGAAGGTGCGCGAGAGGTTGCGCGAGCAAGGTTTCACATTCGAGGCCAACGAGAAGCCCACACGCCCAAAGGAGGCGCTGGAGGCCGCTTTGCGAATCCCAGGCCTGCCGAGATCCTCAGCACTCTACCAAACTATCGCCGAAAGGATCAGCCTGCGACGCTGCGACGATGAAGCTTTCATTCGTTTGCGCAAGCAACTGCTGGCGTGGTTCGCAAAGTGACGAGTCATGTCAGACTCTAACTTCAGTTTCCTCCGCTCTGAATGGCTCGACCTGCACGATACTGCGTTACGGCTGCCCTATCAGGACAACCTGAGCGCGCTCATTCACGAGCCTACTTTCAAGGCTACAGCCGGTGTGGCGGTCTTTGCTAAGATGGTGCTCATCAATCGCCTGGGCAATTCGGCTGTGCATGGTCATCGCGCCGTTCCGCAATTCGACGCGTTGACGGCGGTGCGGGAACTCTTCCACGTCGTCTACTGGCTGGCACACACTTACGCGCGCGGTGCAAAGCCGCCATCGGGACTGGTCTTTAACCCTGACCGGCTAAAGCCGGGACTCCGTAAACTCGTAGTCCCGCCTTCAGGCCGTCCGGCTGGGCCCCAAACCCAAGAGCAGCTTCAACGGCTGGAGACGGAACTGCGGGAGCGGGACGAGAAGCTGTCCGCGCTGCTGGCGGACAAGACGGCGCTGAGTGCCGAGTTGACGCGCTTGCGCGTCCAGGTTGCCGAGGCGAAGAAGGCCAACGCCACACAGGCCGACACCCACGATTATTCCGAAGCCGAGACGCGGGATTACTTCATTGACCTGCTGCTCAAGGAAGCGGGCTGGGCGCTCGATCAGGAACGAGACCGGGAATTTCCCTGGCGGGAATGCCCAACAACGAGGGCAAGAGCTTCGTGGATTACGTGCTCTGGGGCGATGACGGCATCCCGCTCGCGTTGAACGAGGCCAAGCGCACGAAGCGCGACCCGCGCGCAGGCCAGCAGCAGGCCAAGCTCTATGCCGATTGCCTGGAAAGGCAGTTCGGGCGGAGGCCCATTATCTTCTACTCGAACGGCTACGAGCATTGGATTTGGGATGATACGAATTATCCGCCGCGCCCGGTGCAGGGCTTTTCCAAGAAAGACGAGTTGGAATTGTTGATTCACCGCCGCACTACGCGCAAGAAGCTGGCGGAGGCGAAGATCAACGAGGCGATTATTGACCTTTATTACCAGACGCGCGTGGCTATCGCGCTGTCCGACTTGCTCATGCGTTGCAACTGGGTGAAGCGGGCGCTGTTCCTCGCCGACCGCGTGGCTTTGGTGAATCAGGCGGTGAACGCGTTCAAGAAGCATCTGCCCGCAGCGTCGCCCGTGAATCTCGTCACCGAGAAAGACACCGAGGGCCGCGTGTTCGTTTCCACATACCAGACCATGATGGGGTTGATTGACGAGATGAAGGGCGGTCAGCGACGTTTCGGTGTCGGGCATTTTGATCTCATCATCATTGATGAGGCGCACCGGTCGGTTTATCAGAAGTACGGCGCCATCTTGGAATACTTCGATTCGTTGCTTGTGGGCCTGACGGCCACGCCGCGCGACGAGATCGACCGCGATACCTACGGCCTGTTCGACTTGGAAAAGGGTGTGCCCACGGATGCCTACGAGTTGGAGGACGCCGTGGCGGATAATTACCTCGTGCCGGCGAAGCCCGCGTCCGTGCCTGTCAAATTCCAGCGCGAGGGGATCAAATACGAGAACCTGTCCGAGGAAGAAAAGGAGCAGTGGGACGCGAAGGAATGGAGCGAGGGCTGAGCCAGCCTTCGAGCGGTTGCGTGACCAGGTGAAAGCGATTGCCGGTCTGTTGGAAGAGAAGGCTGCCATTCCCATGGTGCATCAGCAGCTTCCGCTGATCCAGGAGTTGCAAACCGACGAATGGTGGCAGGACGTGACGACCCCAATGCTGGAAACCGTCCACCGCCGTCTGCGCGCGCTCGTGAAGCTGATCGTCAAACAGCAGCGCAAGCCGATTTACACCGATTTCGAGGACGAGATCGGCAGCGAGACAGCCGTAGCCCTTCCGGGCTTCGCCACCCCCGACAGCTTCGAGCGCTTTCGCGCCAAGGTCCGGGCGTTCCTCAAGGACCAGGAAGACCATATCGCCATTCGCAAGCTCCGGCTGAATTGCCCCCTCACGCCCCTTGATCTCCAGGAGTTGGAAAGAGTGCTCACCGAGAGTGGGGTTGGCAGTCCAGACCACCTGGAAAAGGCAAAAGCGGAGTGCTCCGGTCTCGGCCTCTTGGTCCGCTCGATGATTGGCCTCGACCGCGAAGCCGCCAAACAGGCCCTCGCCGATTTCCTCTCAGGAAAGACCCTCACCTCGATTCAGATCGAGGTTCTTGACCTTATAATCAACCACCTCACGGAGCACGGTGTCATGGAGGCGGGCCTGCCCTACGAATCGCCTTTCACCGACATCACGCCGCGAGGGCCAGACGGACTCTTCCCCTCGGCCCAGGTTGACGAACTGGTGGCGCTCCTATCAGATGTCCGAGCGCGGGCTGTAGCGTAATCGGCTGTCGTCGTTCGTAACGAAGGAGACTCGTAACGCAAGTGGCACAGGTGCCGGCGGTCTTGGATGAACCAGATTTTGCCTGTTTAGCAACGGGAGCCCCCAATACCGCTCGGCCTGACAAAGTGAAACTATCTTTGCCCCAAATTCAGCTACCCGTGCTCCGCTACCCCTGAGCTATTACCCGAAAGTGCATCCTGCTGCTCAAATCGGCAGCGCCGACAGGCTCTCACCCAGCCGGGCCTGGTCGAGCCGGGCTTGGCTAAAGATGGGCAGAAGTTGGCGGTAGAGGCGAACATTGGTCGGATTCGGGCGAGCCACGGCTTCGGGTTGATGGATCTGGTCGAGGCAGTGAAAATCACTCCACAGACCGCAGGCCACGGCGGCCACCGCAGCCGCACCCAATGCACCCGCCTCCTGGCCGACGGTCGTCTTCACGATATCGATTTCGAGCGCGTCAGCCAGAATCTGCCGCCACAACGGGCTGCGGCTGGCCCCGCCAACAGCCACCATCTCCGTGCCGACTTTGCCCAGCTTGCGCAGTTCATCGAGCGCCAGGCGCAGGTTCAGAGCAATGCCCTCCAAGGTGGCCCGGATGACGTCGGCTTGGGTATGCCCCAGGTCCAGTCCCAGCAACGCGCCCCGGATATTGGCGCTCGGCTCCAGGGAGGAACCTCCGGCGAGACTGGGATTGAACAGCAGCTTCCTGGCGCCCACCGGCGATTGCCCGGCCAAGGCGGTCATGAGTTCGTAAGGATCGCGGTTTTCGGCGCGGGCCTGGACGAGCAGGTTCGCGCACAATTGGTCCCGCACCCAGCGGAGCGATGTGCCACCTGAAAAGATCGCCACGGCCGAGGTGAACATGCCGGGGACCACATGCGTAAAGACGTACGGCTTGGTGGCGTTATCCAAGAGGGGCTGGCTTGATGAGACGGCGATCCACATGGACGAACCGAGCGAAGCGTAGATCCGCCCTTCGGCGATGTTGCGCGCGCCCAGGGCCATGCAGGAATTGTCCACGCCGCCGCAGGCGACCGGGATGGAGCGGGGCAAGCCCAACGCTCCAGCGGCCTCGGCGGTCAAGTGACCGAGGATCTCAGTGGACGGGATAATCTCCGGCAGGATGGACCGTGGCAAATCCGCGGCGCTCAGGAGATCGTTCGAGTAGTCCCAACCCCGCAGATCGTACACGCCGCAGCCCGAGGCATACGAAGGGTCGGTGGCGATGCGGCCGGTTAGCCGATAGTTGATGTAATCCTTGGTGCCGATGACCTTGTCGATGCAGGCGAACATCTCCGGCTCGCAGTCGCGGTACCAGAGGATCTTGAACACTGTGTAATGTGGCGCGGGAAAACCGTTGCCGGTGAGCTGATACCAGCGTGTCGGATCGACTTTTTCAAAGAAGCGGGCCGCTTGGGCTATGGGCCGCTTGTCCGACCAGATGGGGGTGGACGCGCGGAGCAATTGGCCGGCGGCGTCCAGCGGAACGCAACCGAGGCTGTGGCCGGAAATTGCCAGGCCGCGGATGCTCTGCGGGTCGGCGGCGCCGGTCGCCAGCAGTTGTCGTGTGCTCTGGACCACCGAGTCCCACCAAGCGTCGGGCCGCTGCTCATGCCAGCCAGCTTGGGGGTACGCCGTGTCGTAGGGGACAAACGCCGTGCTCAGCAAGCGCCCGACGGCATCGTAGAGCGAGGCCTTGTTGCCACCCGTGCCCAGGTCGTAGGCGAGGACCGTCCCGGTCATGCTACACCTCGACCCCACCGGCAAGTGCGGCGCACTCGTCCAGAATCTTCGTTCCCGAGCCCAACCCGACTCCGAACCGGCTTACGCCCAGGCGGATCATCTCCACGACCGTCTTCAGGTCGCGGACGCCGCCAGCGGCTTTCACCCGGGCGGCGTCACCTACGGCGGACTTGATCAGGCGCACGTTGTGGAGGGTCGCGCCCGTCGGCGCCCAACCGGTTCCGGTCTTGACGAAGGCCGCTCCGGCGCGGACGGCCAGTTGGCTGCCGCGAATAATCTCGTCATCATTCAGATAGTGCGCTTCCAGGATCACCTTGACCGGCACCGCGCCGGCGGCTTCGACTACGGCGCGGATATCGTCCACCACGTATTGATCGCGACCGGAGCGGAGCATGCCGACGTTGATCACCATGTCCAGTTCCACGGCGCTTGCCATGAGCTGTTCCCGCGCTTCCGCGACCTTGATCGCCGTGCTGTGAGCGCCGGAGGGGAACCCGACCACGCCACCCAGCCCCACATCAGGTGAACCCGCCAGCAGGGTGCGGAGTTCAGCAGTGTAACAGGGCAGCACGAAGACGCAGACGCAATGATACTGGCGGGACACCTCGGCCAGGCGGCGGACCTCGGCCAGATCCACCTCGGTCCGCACGGCACTCAGATCCAGCATGCGTGCCAACTGCTGTACTGTCAGCTTCATGCCCTGGCGCTTACTTATTGAGACCGAAAGCGGCCTTGAAGACGTCGGCTATTTCGGGATGGACATCGGGGTTGATGCCGTCGCGATCATAGGGGAGGCCCAGCACTTCGAGGTCGTGCTTGAGTTGAACGGTCTCCTGCTCCGGGCTCACGCGCGGTGGAACACTCCGCGAGAGCGGGATGAGCCAGGCATTGAGCGTATGGCCGCCATCGACCATGAGGTCGTGGCCGGTCACATAGTTCGAGGCGGCGGAGGCGAGGAAGATCACGGCGCCGTGGAGGTCCTCCGGTCGCTCCATGTGCCCCAGCGGAGTGAGTTCGCGAATGCGTTCGCGGACCACGGTGGGAGTGGAGGCGTGCATCGGCGAGAGCACATAGCTGGGGCTGATGCAGTTGACGTTGATGTTGAAGCGGCCCCATTCGGCGGCGAGGGTCTTGGTCATGTGTACGACGCCGGCTTTCGACCCGTCGTAGGAGGCGTTGCAATTGGCGATCGTCGCTGACATTGAGGCGATGTTAATGATCTTCCCCTCGGTCGGCTGCTGCCGGATCATCTGCTGAGCCTCGGCTTGGGCGCACAAGAAGACGCCGGTCAGGTTCACGGCGATCACCTTGTCCCAGGCGTCTTGCGGGAGTTCCTCGTCCGCGCCGAGAATGGCAATCCCGGCGTTGTTGATCGCAACGTCGAGGCGGCCAAATGCCTCCACCACGCGGCTAACCGCCGCCTGGACCTGGTCCCGCTTGGTCACGTCGCAGGAGACGAAGATCGATTGGCGGCCCAGCGCGCGAATTTCTTCAACGGTCTTGGTGCCGGCCTTTTCGTTGAGGTCAAGGATCGCCACATCGGCTCCAGCGCGGGCCAGCGCCACGGCGCAGCCGCGGCCAATGCCTACCGCGGCTCCAGTTACCAGGGCCTTCTTGCCCGTCAGATCGAACAGTGCCAAATCTGCCATAGCCATTTCCTTTGCTGAGTGGGTGGTTGCAAGAGCCGCTTACAGTTTCGCCTTGGGATTGGAGAATCGCAGGCCGTCCATGTCGTGGAAGGTGCCGTATTCCGTAACCCAGGCGCCTTCCGGACCGCCAACCATAAAGTGGAAGGCTTCCAGTCGATTGAGGTCTGCCACTTCATCGATCCCGAGCGGCAGGCAGCGGCGTGATTTCACCAGGTCGCGCTGGCTCTTGGGGATCTTGCTGATGAACTCAGGCGTGGCTTCGCCTTCGCCGAACGTGTAGATCATCCCGCGCCGGGGTTGCCACGATTCCATCTTGGCCGCGCCTTTCGCGGTGGGGAGATGGCAGTGTTCGGGAATCATCTGGCCGGGGAGGAGGTAGATCTCGTGGCCGAAATACTTGTAGTCTTGCCGGTTGAGCCAGAAGATCCCCGCCATGCCGACCTGCGCAAAGTCGCCCAGGTTGAAATCGAGGATCCACATGCCCTTTTTCAGCGTGTCCGAGACCGGGTAGTGGAACCGCCGGAACATGTCGTAATAGGCTTCGCGGGCTTTCTCGACCTGGAACTTGCCATCGGCGTCGTAGAAATCGGCGTTCGTGTAGGTCTTAACCGGCGCGGCGGTTTGCGCGACGGCGGACGTGCGGGTGAAAGGGGCGACCAGGGCTGCGCCGGCTGCCGCCAGTGCGCTGCGAACGATCATGGAACGCCGGGTGATTGGGGATTGGGTCTGTTGGTTCATACTCATAGATTGTAATTGGGATTATATACTCTGCGTGGCAAGGGAGAGATGCTTTCCGACAATGCACATTTCGGCCCAATTTAGGCCGGCGCCGGCAAGACGCAAGCACTTTCCTGAGTTGTTTTCGCTGGCTGGCCCGTTCTCCATATTCGCGGTGCTTGACGAGGCGGCGCGGTTGCCGTCAAGCTCTCGGGCTCTGATGTTTGGTTGCGAAAATAATCGATTTATGGCCCACCGCGTGCCCTCACGCAGCGGTCGTTGCTGTTCTCCGCAATCAGGCGCTACCTTATGAAACTCAGCCCAACCCAGTCGCTAGCGGGTGTTTTGGAGCCGGTGTTTACCATTCGCACCGAAATGGACCTCGGAATCGGCGATACCGAGGGCGTGCGGCAGATGATTGACTGGTGCGCTCGCCACCGGCTGAGCATCCTCCAAACGCTGCCCATCAACGAACTTAGCGACGATAACAGTCCTTACAACGCGCTGAGCTCGCTGGCAATCGAGCCGGCGACAATCGCAATCTCGCCGAGCACCGTGTCGGATTTGACGCCGGGCAATTTCGCGGAATTGGCGCCACCGGCGCTGCTGTCGGATTTACGGGAAGGGCCGGTTCATTATCCTGAGGTCAAGGCGCTGAAGCGGAGGTTGCTCGAGGCGGCGTTCGAGGGCTTTTGCCGGCATCAATTCCAGCGGGAAACGGAACGGGCGCGGCAGTTCCAGTCGTTCCAGAGTGAGAACGAAGGCTGGCTGGGCGACTACGCCTTATTCCGGGTGTTGATGGAAGAAAATGGGGGCCTGCCCGCCTGGGACCGCTGGGTGTTGGAGCATCGCTCGCCGGGCAGCGCGCGGAGGTGGCTGTTGTCGCTTCCGGAGAAGCGGCGCGAGGAGCTCGAGCGCCGGCAGCTTTTCTTCAGGTACGTCCAATGGCTGGCTTTTGGCCAATGGACGGCGCTCAAGGCCTACGGCACGGCGCACAAGATCAACCTGATGGGTGACATCCCGTTCGGGGTGGGGCGATTTAGCGCGGACGTGTGGGCGAACGGGGCGCTGTTCGACCTCGATTGGAGCGGGGGCGCACCGCCGGAGCGGGTGTTCAAGGTGGATCCCTTTACCGAGAAGTGGGGGCAGAACTGGGGCATCCCGAATTATCGCTGGGACGAATTGCGGCGCAGCAACTTCAAGTGGTGGCGCACGCGGGTGGGGAATATCCAGAAGGTGTTCCACCTTTATCGCATTGACCACGTGCTCGGGTTCTTCCGCATTTACTCGTTCCCCTGGACGCCGGATCGGAACGCGGAGTTTCTGCCACTGACGGAAGCGGAGGCAGCCGTCAGGACGGACGGACGCTTGCCCGGGTTCAAACAGTTTCCAGACGACACGCCCGAGCATGAGGCTGCCAACCAGGCGCAAGGGGAGGAAATCCTGCGCATGGTGCTGGAGGGCTCCGGCGAGACGACGGTGGTGGCCGAGGATTTGGGGGTGGTCCCGAGTTATGTGCCACCAACGCTGCAAAAGCTCGGCGTGCCCGGCTTCCGCATCCCGATGTTCTTCCGCGAGCAGGACGGCCGCTACTCGGACCCGAAGCACTACCCGCGCCTGTCAATTGCCCAGCCCACCACGCATGACCACCCGCCGCTGGCCGCCGCCTGGGCCGAGTGCTGGCAGAACATCGACGCGGGGAAGGACGTGGACACCAATCGCCATGAGCTGCGCATGGTGATGGAGTTCGCCGGGATGAAAAACACCGAGCCGCCACGTGAGTTCAGCGAGCCGCTTCACGCGGCATACACGAGGGCGGTACTGCAATCACGATCGTGGCTGGCGGTGTTCCAGATCACGGACGTCTTCGGCATGACGGCACGCTTCAATACGCCCGGCTCAGTGGCGGCGACGAATTGGTCCTATCGCCTGCCCCAAACGGTCAAGGAGTTGGACGAGGATCCCGCGCTGCTGCGCCGCACGGAGGTTTTCTCACGCCTCGCTCAGGAAAGCGGGCGCGGAAGCTGATCGTTCAGGCCGCGGCAGAGTCATAGCCGACGCCCAGGGTGGCGGTTCGCTTGCTCATTGGCAATTGGCGATGAATGTCCGACCGCGCCAAATACCCCTAAGCCGGCTTGAACAGCGTAAGCAGCATCGAGAACTGCTTCGTCGCTCTGATCGCGTGGGGCAGGTTCGGCGGCATGTGGAGAAAATCGCCAGCTTTGAGGTTATGCGGCTTGCCTGACAGGGAGAATTCGCACTCGCCGGACAGGACCTGGACCAAGGCGTGTTGCGTGGAGGTGTGCTCCGTCAATTCCTGGCCTTCGGAAAAGCCGAATAGAACTACCCGCGTCGTTGGCGTCCGCAGCAGGGTGCGGCTGACAATGCCGTTCGGCGCGAATTGTGTTTCCTGTGCCAGCGAGATGACTTTTTCGCTGCTGGCTTCCAATAAAGGTTTCTCACTCATGCCGCTAACCTACTCCAGATCTCGGACGCGCGCCTTGATTCAAATCAAAGAGCCCAGGATTTGTGGCTAAAGGGGCAGACCCCCTCGGGCTTAGTACTGCTTGGGCGAGGTGAGTGGCGGCGCGTTCGTGCGGCTGGCGCCGAGGTCCTCTGGCAGCAGCCCCTTCAAAGTGCGCAGGGGATGAAACGGCAACTGCAAGGGGAGCAGCATGACTTTGGGGAGCAGGGAAACCGGCTCGGCCTGCGGGTCGCCCAGGGAGCCGGTGACTTTGTATTCAAACAGTTTGGTTACCGGCCAGAACGCGATGCTGAAGACCGGGCCAATGATCGGCATGTCGCGCAGGAGCCCAGCCTCTACGCGCGCGTTGACCTGGCCCTGAAAGTCCAGCGTGCCGCGATACTGTAACCGCATTCCCGTCGAGCGGATGTCCATATCGTCGGAGCGGATAATGCCGTTGGTGATGATAAACGTGCAGGTGCCGGCGCTGGCCCGGCTGCTGCCCAGGCCGGGTACCATGCCGTTGAGCACATCCGAGAAGATGCCAAAGATGGGGATTTCCCAGATCAGGCCGTCCCGCAAACTCATGTCGCCGTGGCCATTCCAGCTCTGCAGGCTGGCCGTGCTCGCATTGGTGACCATCAGGGTTCCGCGCAGCCGGCCCTCGAGGCGATTGGTCACGGCGAATAAATCCTTCACGAGCGGCTGCATGAGCGCGTTGGTTGTGGTCAGGGCGAACTGATAGAACGTCTGGTCCCGGGGACTGAAATCAAAGTGCGCCGAACCGGCGGCCTGGCCGCCATAAAAATCGAGCCAGATATTGCTCAGGGTTACCTGCTGGCCGAGCCAGTGGACGTGGCCGACAATGCGCGGCGCGTGAAATCGCCACCATTCAAACGGGCCGCCATCCAGGTCGAAATGCAAGTCGGCATCCTCCTCCCCGTGCATCGGGATGGTGCCCCGAACATGAGCAACCGGGGGCCGCCCGAAGTGATATGGCTCAACCGCGCGCGCCACGTGGGGGCCGATGGCACGCGCCACCACCATCGGTTCGGCCGTGCTAAAGCCGTTGGTCAGGTAGATCTTCTGCGCGACGAAGTCCACGATCAGGCCATCCGCACTGAGCCGCTCTGCGCCGCGCTGGACGCGAGGGGAGGTGATATGCAGGAGGCGATTGGTGTAATCCAAGGCAGTCTGGAGGCCGCTGGCGGTTTCACCGCGAAATGCGAAATTGGTCAGCGCGATCTGCCCCTTGAACCCGGTCCGCTCCGGCTCGTGCCCGCGCCCCCATATCTCGGCGCTAATCACCGGTGGCTCGGTTAAGGTGAGTAAATCGAATCCCCGTTGCTGCTCCAGATCCAGCAGCGGGCGCAGCGCCGTCACATCGAACGTGCTGGTGATGCGGAAATAGAAGTCCTTGGTGCGGTCGTCTTCTTCGTGCACCACTTCGAGCGTCCCCTCGGGTCGCGTGATCATGAGATCCGGCAATCGCCAAACCTGGTTCGAATAGGAGATGTGCGACTGGGCGGCGGTGATCGTCATTCCGCGATAAGCGCCGCCGCGCTCGAGCCGGACTTCACCCTGCAACCGGAGCGTGGGCGGCACCTCGGCGCGCCAGTCGGGCTGGCGATTGGTCCACGCCGGCAGCACCAGGGACACCTCGCCCTTCAATTCGGGCGGCTGCTCCCACACACACGGTGCCAGCCATTGCCGGGCTGTTTCCGTGAGGAGTGGGGCGAGTTGGTGTGGATCGATGTTCGAAGCGAGACTGAGGTCGAGGGCGCGACTCGCCACATTCAGGCCGGCTCGGACATCCAGGTGCCGCTGGTAGAGGTCAACGTGGAGATTGGTAATTGTCAGTTGCGGCGCGCGCCAACTCCCGCCACAAGTAATTTCCTCCGCTTCCAGCCCGCGTGATCGCACGCCGCTGAGGCGGCCGTCCCAATCCAGTTGATACGGTTCGACTTTTGCCCACCAGGCCCACGATTCGTCCACGTGGGGCCGCGCGGTGGCCGGGGGCGTGGGAAGGCGCAAGTCGAGCCGAAGCTCCCGCGCGGCACCCCACTCGGTGTCCGCCTGGCTGCAACGAAGCATGCCTTCGCCACTCAGCGGAACGGCATTGGTAAGGGCGTGGATCCATTGCCCATCAAACTGGGCCTTGGTGACGCTGCCCCACCTGGTCTCAACTTGCCCCGCCGTAAGTGCCAGGTCGGCATGGATCAAATTCGTCCGCCCCTCTAAGAACCCGCCGTGAACCCTGAGTTGCAAATTGGTAGCGCCGCCCCACTCGGTCTGGACCTGCCCGGCGCTCAGGGTCAGGTCGCCCTTTCCCAGGTTCGTCAGGCTCTCGAATGAGGCGAGGTGGGCGGTGAACCGCAAATTCGACGTCGTGGCCCAGCGTGTTTGCGCCGCGCCCGCTTCCAAACTCAGTTCCGCGCCGACTAGCTGGTTGGTTGTGGCTGGGAAAATCCGGGCGCTAAACCGGCCGTGGGTCACCGTCCCCCAAGGCGTGTCCGCACCGGGGGTGCTCAGCAGCACGCGAACGCCGAAGCTGGCGAGATCGAGCGCGTCACCTCGGACGTCAAGCCGGAGTTCCGGCGGAGCGGAAAAATGGATACGTTCCAGCACGTCCGCGAACTGCCGCAGACGGTTTCGCCATGCGCCGGCGGGCGTGGTCGGCGCTGGCTTCAGCCACTTCCATTCGCGAACGGCGGACGCATTCGATACCGTGCCGGACAATTGAATCCTGGCGCCGGCAAAACTGGCGGTGAAATGATCCAGCGCCCACTCGTCGCCTGGCAGAAAGCGAAGCTCCGCCTGCAGGTTTTCGACGGCTAATTGGCGCGGCGCCTGATTGGTTTCCGCGAGAGGCCAAACCAGGCGACCCTGGCGCAGCACCACCGAATCCACCTCAATTTGAAGGTGGGCAAGCGCCTCGTGGCTAAGCCGCACTTGGACCAGTCTGGCCGTGAGTTGCGGGCTGAGCGGTTCGCTGGCACGCCCGAAGAGGACGGTCTCCGCGACAATGCCGTGATGCCAGTCCAGGCGCAGGCGCGAGAACTGCAGATCGAGGCCGCGCCCGCGCAGGCTTTCCAGCAGCGGCTTTTTGGCGAAATCGGGCAGGCCGATTTGAGTGAGGTAAACCAGCGCGCCGAGCAAGGCGAGAATCAGGAGCCAGACGGTGATGCGGAACCGGCGAAAATAGACCCGGCTCGTCCCCCAAAACCCGCGTTTCCGACCGGTCCCAGTTGGGCGCTCTGATTTCAAGGGTTGGGAGGCACTGACAGGTATCTCTGCGCGTAATCGTAGAGCCAGGTCGGGAACTGGAAAATCCAGAGCTGTCCTTCCAATGTCACGGCCGCGTAGGGCGAATTGGGGGAGGCTTGGCCGCTGAATTCAACGGAAACCGGATCACCGTTTTTCAATTCGAGTGTGATGCGGTGTCCGTTGTCAGTAAAACCATAGCGGGCGCGGTATTGGTCTCCGCGTGCGATCCAGGCGACCGCCGTCAATTGGCACAATCCCCGCACCCCCTCTTCCACGGCCAGGACGTTCTTGATCGTCCCCTGCGAACCGGCAGCAAGCGACCAGTCGTGGGGTCCGTTCCGGACAATCTGGATCACTCGGCCTTGCTGTCGGATCGTTGCGCCCGTCACATCGTTCGTGGAGAGATTCCAAATCCGACGCTCCCGCATCTCCCCGCTGGCCATGGGCAGACGCTGGAAATCCGCATACTTCACCGCATAAACGAAACTCTCATCGCTGCGCCGCGTGAAGACCTTCTCGCCCCGGTTCGTGCCGAAATCCACTTCGACAATGATCGCATTGGTCGGGCCGGCCGGGGAATTTGTCGTCGCTGATCGCAAGATGTATTGCTGCGCGGGTGGGGCCAGCCCTAATGCTGGCAACTCCGGCGGGGTGGCAACATCGCTGTAAAATTCAACAATCTGCAATCCGCTCAAAGCAGTGAGCAAATCCCTAACCAGGGCCGCATCCGCAGGGAAATCCTGCGGCAGCACGCGCCAGGTATTATTCGTCTGCTGCTGTAGCGAGAAACTGTCCTGTCCGCGTACATCGATCACCGCTGCGGGAGTGCTCCAGGTAATCAGGAACGGATCGCGGAAATCGTTCACTTGTGCGTACCAGAGCGCGAGCAGGTCTTTGCGCACCGCCACGATGGTATTAGCGCCAAGCCGCCGGGCGTAAACAAGTCGGGTGTCGTTCGTTGGGCTCTTCCCGAACTGGAGCCGGGCGACGATGTTGGTGCCCTGGCTCAGGGCCACCTCGAGCTCTGGAGGCTGCAGGCCATACGTCTCCAGCTCCGCCTTGGGATCGTCGGGAACGAACTGAGCCACGCGGATGCTCTGCAGCATCTGCAACGCCTCTTCGGCTTTGGCATTGTTGGCACGCGCCTGCAATGGATAGACCATCCGCCACGCCTTGTCGGCGGCGTCACGCCGCAATTCGAATATTTTCGTCGCGTTGGTCACCGCCAGCCGGTCGAACGCCTGACCGTTCAAGCTAATCAGCGCGGTATCGCGCCAGCTATCGGCGGTGCGGGGCAGGTATTTCAGGAAATCGGCGTCCACGACATACACCCCTTCCACGCCCACAACCTGCAGGAACACCTGGTCGCCGGGCGCCGTCTTCGCGCCCACCCGCAATCGTGAGCTGTAACCGGGTTGCTCGATAATGATGGAGGCCAGCGGCGCCGAGAGGCCGTACTCCTCCTCGGCTTTGGGCCGGTCTCGCAGTTCACGCGCCGTGAGGTAAGGTGCCGGCGTCAGCCGCTCGAGCTCGGCCAGGAGCTTCTCGATGCTGACGACCTGGGCGGGATAAGCCATCGGCTCGGTGAGTTGCCAGGTGCCATTGGTGCGCTCCGCCCGGATTTCCAACTGCGCGCCGGGCCGAACCTGAATGCTGGTGACCGCAGCGGCTTTGAGGTTGGGCAGAACTTTAGTGGGTCCGCTGCTGGTCTTCTGCAAATACCTATGGTGGACCAGGATAAACAAGACCAGGGCCACCGCCACGATGATCCACCGCAAAGTATTCCGGGAATTCATGGGCGATGATTATCTCCGGCGCCGCAGCCAGACCAGGCCGCCCAGGAGCAACACGGCCCCAGGCAGAACACCGAGCAAGACCCACTGCGCCTGGTGAAACTGCGTCTTGGTCATCACGATTCTATACTGCGTGATTGGCCGCGGCCCCAGCCCGGCCAGCAGTTGCGTGCGTTCGAGCAGCCAGTTGACGGCATTGTCGGCGAAATCCCGGTTGGCCGCCGAATCGATCTGGAGGTTCCCCAGGAACAGGGAATCGCCAACGACGACCATACGAGTTGAACCGCGTTCGGTGATGACATCCTTGATCGCCCCTTTCTCCACCGCGACCATGAGCGAGAAAGGCGCTTGTCGGGCCAAACCGCCAGCCGCCGTGGCCCTGGGGCCGGAAAAAGCGATTTCCTCCACCCGAGGCGCATCGGCCACCTCGGACCGCAACTTCAACTGCCCAACCGAACGTGGCAAACTCATGTAGAGCCCTGACCCGAGCAGGGAATTCACAATGGGATGCTTGCCATTGCCAAACTGGCTGACGATGAACTGTAATTCCGTCCCCTTGATGGTATTTTCCGCATCCGTGATGGCATCATGGCCCACGTCCACACCCCACTTGCGCAGAATTCTCTCGAGGCCGGTATCATTGCGGAACGAACCAAAATTAAATAAGGCTAATAGCCGGCCGCCCTGGTCCAGGTACTTCTCGATCTTGGCCAGTTCTTCCTCGAAAATAACGTCCTGTGGGCCGGCAATCACCAGCAGATTGCAATCCCCCGGCACGGCATTAGTGCCGAGCAGGGAAAGTGACGTAGCGCGAATATGGTTCTGCTGGAGGATAGTGGCGAATTTCACATAACCGAGCCTTTCGTCGCCGCTATCGATTTGATGTTCACGGTGACCCTGGAGGAAGTAAGCTTGTAGTGGCTTGGCGCTGCTAATATCAAGGATGGCCGCCGTGAAGGCAATCTCGCCCAGGAATGCCGCTGGCTTGCGGGTTAGACCCCCCTTGCTGTTGGGCGACGGATCGGCCACTTTCTCGATCACGTACTTCGCCAACCCGTTGCCATCTATCGTTTTTACTTTCCCCTCGCAATCGAAGATGACGAGGTTCTTGTCGGTCGGGCCGGAGAGGTTGTACTTGACCTTGGTTTTTTCCGCCAGCCCGGCGTCGCGCCTATAATCGACGGTTTGAACCGTAACCTTCGGATTCACCAACCGATATTCGCTGAGCAGGTCGGTCACCGTGCTATAAAGCGAATCCTCGTCCTCGGTGTCGTAATAGAGCGTCACCCTTACCTGGTTGGTGAGCGACCGGAGCAGACTCACCGTGCGGGGGGAGAGCTCGATCCGCGTGCGCGTGCTCGTGTGGAAGCGCAAAAAGTAGTCACGGCTGAGGTAGTTGACCATCACCAGCACCGAGAAAACAACGAGCACCAGCAGCAAAACGTGCAAGCCAATGCCCCACTTGCGAAAGGGCGAGAAACTGGGCTTGGGTTGCGGGTCGGTCGCCATGCTATTTCCAGCGGCGGCTTTCCACCACCCGCAACGTGATGAACATGATGAAAAACGTCAGACTTCCCAGCAGAATCACCGGCCGGGTGTCCACTACGCCGCGGGCAAAGTCGCGCATTTGATCGAAGAGATCGAAGCAGCCGAGTACCTGCGCCTGCCAGCTATCCTGGGCCGATGCCTGGTTGGCCAGGTAGCCGAGCAGATATACGCTCGCGCCAAACGCCAGGCTGACCATCGCCGCCACCACCTGGCTGCGCGTCAGCGCCGAGGCGCAACAACCCAGGGAAATAAACACCCCTCCGAGCAACAGGATGCCCAGGAAAGTGGCGCCCACCACCCCGCCATCCAGCGCAGCCGTGTCATTGGTGTAATGCCGCACCACCAGCAGGCAGCCCACGAGCGGCAGCCACATCAGGACGTAAAACAACATCGCGGCGGTGAACTTGGCCGCCACAACCTCGAAATCCGTCACCGGGGTTGTCATCAGCGTCTCGTAGGTGCCGGAAAACTTCTCCAGCGCAAACAGGCGCATCGTGATCACCGGGGTCGTCAGCAGCAGGATCAACCAGAAGAAGTGCGTGCTGTATAATAACTCGGTCACCGGCATAGGGCTCGGCTTCTGCAGCATCTTAAGGACGACCACAAAGCTGAGGCCCATCAGGAACAGCGCCGCAGCGATGATGATGTATCCGCTCAAGGACAGGAAAAACCCCGCCAGCTCCCGCCGGGTCAGTGTCCAATAAGCCTGCATCAGCCTTCCTCCTCTCCCGGACGAGTCACCTGGACATAGATGTCTTCCAGCGAGTGCCGGCTGCGGGTCAGCTCGCGCAGCGGCCAGCCCCGCTGGTGCGCCAGCCGGTAGATGTGCGGCCGCAAATCCAGGCCGTCCCGCGGCGTCAGCGCACAACGGAAGTATTCGCCCTCGCAGGGCGACACGTCGTACTGCTCGATCTCCGCCATTTGCGCCCAGCATTCCAGCAGTTCCGCCGCCGGCGCGGCGATTTCCGCGATGACCTGGCTGCGGCTGCTCATGAGCTTCTGCAAATTCTCCGGCGTGTCGGCTGCCAGGATCTTCCCTTCGAACATGATGACCACCCGATGGCAGGTCACCTCGGCCTCGGGCAGAATATGCGTTGAGACCAGCACCGTGTGGGTGCCGCCCAGCCCTTTGATGAGCTGGCGCACCAGGCGGATCTGGTTCGGGTCCAGGCCGATCGTCGGCTCGTCCAGGATGATCAACTCCGGCTCATGCACCAGCGCATCCGCCAGGCCGACGCGTTGACGATACCCCTTGGAAAGATGGCCGATAATCCGCCGGCTGACATCGGTCAGGCTGCATTGCTCCATCACCACATCCGCGCGCTGCCGCGACTGCTTGCGACCCAGGCCTTTCAAACGAGCGCGAAACTTCAGGTACTCCCGTACGCGCATGTCCGGGTGCAGCGGGTTATTCTCCGGCATGTACCCGATGCGGCGCCGCACCTCATCCGATTCCGCGAATACATCCAGCCCCGCGATCCGCACCGTGCCCGAGGTCGCCGGCAGGTAGCAGGAAAGAATGCGCATGGTGGTGCTCTTGCCCGCCCCGTTGGGGCCGAGCAAGCCGACGATCTCGCCCCGCTTGACTGTAAACGATATGTCCGAAACTGCGGTGTTTCCCGCGTATCGTTTGGTCAGGTTGGCGACTTCGATCATCAAATCATCACTCATTGAATCCAGCGTAAGGCCAAGACTAGTCGAAATGCGGTGCGTTGAGCCAACAAATTCTCGGCCTATCGGACGGCCAGTTCCACGGAACCTTGGCGCAGAAAATTGAAGTTGCCCATCCGCTGTTGCACGGCCAGCTCCAATTGGATCCGGTCGCCTCTCTTCTTTGGATACACCAGCTTGGCGGCGGCACAAAGGTCGCCCGGCAACTGCCCGTCGATGGCGGTCACCAGCATGCCCCGCTGCAATCCCGCCTCTGCGGCCGGGCTGTTCTCCTCCACCCCCGCAACGAAATAGGCGTCGGCGGGCCCCACGCCGTAGCGGGCCGCCACCGGGGCGGTCAATCCCTCCAGGTTCAGCCCGAGCTTGTCGCGGATCATGCCCGCGTTGAACACCGATTTCTCCGGCACCAACCTCACCGCGAGGTCCTTCCGTGCCGTGCCGCGTCGAACCGCCAGCGTCTCGTCGGTCCCCGCCCCCGATGCCAGGAGTTCGGTGAAATCAATGAAGCTCTTCGGCGCCTTCCCGTTCACCTGCAGGATTGCATCGCCGGCTTTCAGGCCGGCCTTCCCGGCCGGGCTTTCCGGCTGCACGCTGCCGATCACGAGCGGCATCGTCCCGACTTTCACTCGCGCGCCGAACCAATACGCCTTCACAAACTCCGTCGGGAAGATGTCCGAAAGTGCTTCGAGCACCCGCCGGATCGGAATCGCGAAACCAATCCCCTGAGCGCGCTGCCCCTTGAACTCGTTCAAGACAGCGACGTTGATGCCAATCAACTCACCACGCAAGTTAACGAGCGGGCCCCCGCTGTTGCCCAGGTTGATGGGCGCATCGGTCTGCAACCAATTCGGGATATCCAGCGGCTCGCCTTCTTTGGGGAGCACGCGGCTCTTGGAGCTGAGGATGCCGCGGCTGACCGAGCCGCCCAGCCCGAACGGGTTGCCCAGCGCCAGCACCGTTTCACCCAGCAGCAAATCGTCCTCGCGCGCGAGCTGGATCGCCTTGAACTTCTCCCCCGGCTGGATATTCAGCTTAAGCAGAGCGACATCGCTCTTCGGATCACTGGCCACGACCGTCGCGGTATAGGCGTTCGTGCCGGCGCAGAACTTCACGGTGATCTTGTCCGCCCGGCGCACCACGTGGTCGTTGGTGAGCACGTAACCGTCCTCGTCAATCACGACTCCCGAGCCGAGGCTATACTGGGAATTGGGCGGCTGCTGGCGGTGATATGGGCCCCAGACTTGCCGGAACAATTCCTCAAACGGGTCCCGCACCTGGATGACGGTCTCGGTGGCGATGTTCACCACACTGGCCATCACCTTTTCGACGGCTACTACTGTTGCGTCGCGGCGGACATCGCTTTCCGCCGTTTGACCCCCAGCGCCCAGCGCCCCCGCCAGCAAACAACCCGCCAGCAGCACTACGCGCAGTCGCCGCGATTGCCTTTCGTCCATTTCCAAATTCATAATCATATCAACAGTCAAACCCACCGCTCGATGCGTTCAATCTTCTCCGCCACTTGGAAGCCCGGTCCGCCTCGGAGCGCAGCCTTCAGGCTGCAGAAACACCCGCCATCCCGCGGTATCCAGCCCCTTCCCAGCGCCCCGCCGCACCACCAGGCTCTGCCGTCTCCCGGCAGCACTCCAAAGCCCCAATGGCACCCTCGGGACGCAACCGCGCCCCGCCGCCAGCAATTCTGCCCATGAACCGGGGTGGGGGACGGCTCGTCCCCACATCTTGCAAACCCGTCTCTTTCGGCTGGGGACGAGCCGTCCCCACCCCGGTTCATGGGCGCAAAGCGCGTCAAAATGTCGGGGAAGTCTCATTATGGCCCTGTCATCCCCCGCCGGGTGAGGGCCCCCGGCCTACATCCCCCGCAAAACCGCGCTCTTGTAGGCCGGGTGCCCTCACCCGGCGTCCCCGTCTCCGCCATAATGAGAATTGCTGCCCCGCAGCACCCGAGGCTTGACTTTGCCCGTACTTAAGTGCAAAAACAACCGCAAGGTGCCTCCGGTCTTGGCCAGTTTTTATGCCCAGTGGCGTGTCCGCTCCGGCGTCGTTTCGGTCCTGCGTGAGGACCGCGACTCGCCGCCCGAGCGTCTCCTGCAAACCATCTGGCAGCACCAGCGATTGCTCCGCGAACAACTCAACACCTTGGACGGCCAACCGGTCCGCATCCTTCATCCTGGATTTCGCAGCGTGGAGGGCGGCCCTGATTTCCGCGGGGCGATCATTCAGGTCGGCGACGGGCCGCCCCAGACAGGCGACGTGGAGGTTGATCTTCGCTCCAGCGGCTGGCGCGCCCACGGCCACGACCGTAACCCCGCCTTTAAGAACGTCATCCTGCATGTGATCTGGGAGAGCGAAAAGCCCGCCACTGGAGCCCCGCCCACCCTGCTGCTGCGCCAGGCGCTCGATGCCCCGCTGGGCGAGCTCAGCCTCTGGCTCGGCGGCGAGGCGGCCCAAACCTTGCCGGAGGAGCTGCGTGGGGAATGTTGTGCTCCGTTGCGCGCCGTGTCGCCAACGCAATTGCTCGACCTGCTCCACCAGGCGGCGCACGTGCGCTTGCAGAGCAAGGCGGCGCAGTGTCAGGCCCGCGCCCGGTGTGTCGGTTGGGAGCAATCGCTCTGGGAAGGACTCTTCCGTGCCCTGGGCTTCAAACACAACGTCTGGCCCATGCAGCGTCTGGCTGAGCTCCGCCCGCGCTGGCAAACGCCCCGCATTCAGCCGCTCGCCTTGCAGGCGCGCCTGTTCGGCATTAGCGGTCTGCTCCCCGTGGAACTGACCCGCTCGCAAACGGCCACTGACCAGTATGTCCGCCGGGTCTGGGACCAATGGTGGCGCGAGCGCGACGAGTTCTCCGATTGCATCCTGCCGCGGACGCTCTGGCACCTGCACGGTTCCCGGCCCGCCAACCACCCGCAGCGCCGCGTCGCGCTTGCCTCGCACTGGTCAATGCACGACAACCTCGTGCTGAAGCTCGAACAGTGGTGCGCCCGCGAGGTGCCGGATTCGGCACTGGCCGGTTCGCTGCTCGAAACGCTGCAGGTCGAACCAGACGACTTCTGGTCCTGGCATGGCACCTTCCGCTCCCCCCGGCTCAAAAAAGCCCAACCTCTCCTGGGCGCCACCCGGGTGACCGACCTGGCTGTGAACGTCGTCCTGCCCTGGCTCTGGATTCGGGCGGTCGAAGGGAAGAACGCCGCAATGCAGCGCTCCCTCGAACGGCGCTATTTCGCCTGGCCGGCTGCGGAGGACAACTCCGTGCTCCGCCTCGCGCGACAACGGCTGCTCGGCGGCGCGACGCCGCGCGCCTTGCCCGGCGCCGCAGCCCAACAGGGCCTGATTCAGATGGTCCGGGACTTCTGTGACCACTCCAACGCCATCTGCGACCACTGTAAACTTCCCGAACTGGTA
>SESG01007677.1_pt1 | contig 25008 bp, 22 predicted proteins | sample 3171421 | NCBI WGS metagenome assembly SESG01 (sample SAMN10866946, study PRJNA518727) | freshwater metagenome | biome: subpolar coniferous forest; feature: holomictic lake; material: water; isolation source: holomictic Lake 227, 6 m and 8 m depth | place: Canada: near Kenora, Ontario | collected...
GATTTTGGGGTCCACTATAGTGCGGGCGGATGCGAGATTCATCCCACAGCTTAGCCTTGGTTTCGGCGCAATCCAAGCCTCAATCCGCACTAAAATCCGCGCAGCGCCCGGCCAGTCCGGGCGTTTGTTCGGACACCTCATCAAGCATAGCCCTCAGTTCACCCTGCTCAGAATGAGAGGCAGTGGTCAGATGAAACGCCAGCGGACAACATAGTGGGTGTCGGCAATCAGGTGCAGACCATAGCCAAATTAGTTCTTCACTTTCTTCCAGTACGTACCGGTTTTGGTATTCACGTCGGCTGTTTCGTGATGCCCCCAATCGGCATCGGGGTCTGAACAGTGTCCGTTCTTGCTGTCGACTTGTCCGGTGCTGTGGCTATTGATAGCTTTGCCATCTTAGCCCAGATGTTGACAAAAATCAGGTAAAACGGCCATCAACTGCTCACGCAAATCGATGAGCATTTGGCTAACCAGTGCTTGTTCTGTTTCGATCGCAATGAGATTAAGCTCGCACGCTCGAACTTTGCCCAGCACACCAAGTTTGTCAGCAATATTCCTGTTAAACAAAAGCCCAGCCCACACTCTTTGCAGCTGTGTTAGCTTTGCATTTGGTTTTAGCTCGCCTATGGCAGCATTTAAATCAGCGACAAAGGTTTTTATAAAGTGTGCGGGCTCGGACATTAACATCTTGCTGAAATACGTACTATTCTAACACTGATTAGCTTACACGCTTCCCTGCTGTTTTTCTAAGCTTAAAAACTTGAACATCGAGTGGATAAGTCCGATATGAACGAGTTTTAGCAAAAAACTGTGCAAGATTTAATCAATTTGAAGTTTGGTATCAGGATAATTTAAAATTTTTCTGAAATCCATTATGAGCCACTCGTTCGAATATCCTATTCTGGGACAGCCTCATAGGTATGACCGGTTAGCACTACGGTCAAAATCGGTCTTGCCGAGGGGATCAAGCATACAGTCAACCCGGATGTTTCGTCGTTACCACTCAATCTGCCAGCAATTACTTCTAGAGGTTTGATTGGCAAATCAACACCCGATAGTAACGAAAAACGCTCAAATTGCTACGGGTTCTGATAGGCGTTATGTAATAGTCGTAACGTGGCTTCGACCATACTATAGCCAGCCCAAAAAATCCCAACAGACTGGTTTCTCTGGCAATAAGTGTGTAATCGTTGCGAGAGCGAAGTACTTGTTCGAACGGCTCACGATCAGCCTTAAGGTCAATATGGACAAAAGCATGGGCCTATGGGGCTTTTATGCTATCAAGTAAACGACATAAAGCTTCAGGCTGGTGGTGAGCCAATATCATGTACGCTGATTTTTTAAACATGGCATTTTCCGAAAACTATTAGAATAATGACCGGCACTCACTGTCCCAATCGTTGTATTTAACATTTGTGTTTAACGCTTCGGCTTAAATGACCTTGCACAGGTCGAACTATGCCAGCAATTCGGCCTTCTACTGTTGACCTGTACCGGGAGTAACGCTTTTCCCTTGAGTCAATCGAAAAACTGTCTTCCTGGATTATTTGCATTATCGAATCATTGATAAAGATATGTGAGAGCGTCGATATCGCCGCCAACTGAATGAAAAAAACAACGTTATACTGGTCGAAATAAACCATTCCGAACCAGTTAAATACATGAATTGTAAGCACGACGCCCAATGCCCAGAGCAAAGGCTCCCTCTTCGAATTTAGGGGCGCTTGCGAACGAACTGCTGCCAATGCTCGCCCCAACTGACTGAACGCGCAGACTAATAAATAACAAAACAACCCGGTTGCAACAACCCCGGCTGAGATACCGAACGCCAGATAGTAGTTGATAATATCAGCCCCCCCTGTAGAGACTATATAGGGAAACCAGTCTTTGGTTTCTAGTACCGACATGCCTGCCAGCCACCAGCGATCTAAATTACGAAAGGCAACATCCATTAGATAAGACCTATGCCACCCATCACCGCCCGTTATAGTGCTCAGCTTGGTCGGTAAATACCATAATGGCGCTTTCATTATTAGGGCAAGTACCGTCAACACTCCAAAGATGGAAGTCCTGACAGCCGACATCTGTGTCCGCAGGAACCAGAACAGCCAACCTACTACTGCCAGCATTGCACTGGTTGCCGGCCCACCCGAATTCGAAAATAACACGATAACCAAGCAGAGCAACACTCCAAAAATACCCATGACACGGCCCGTCCTTCGCAACGACAACGCAATAAACAGAGGTATGAAGCTGCCACCAAAAGTTCCGAGAATTGAAGCATGTACAAAGCTACCGACACACCGCACTCTACCATTACGGATATCGTGATAGGCATTCCCTCCTATAGCTGCGAATGGGTTGCTCCCAGTTGATGATTCCATATATAAAAGTACCACATATGGAAGGATCATAAATGCTAAAGCACGGAGAAACCATTCAAGATCATCAAAGGAGCGGAGGAGCCCCCTTCCCGCAAAATAGGCAAGCGTGACATCTACAAACTGGCCGATGATATTCATCGGACTGCCATTGCCATTCAGAATATACACCGCAGCTTGGTAAAAAAAAGTCAGTATTAGAATCTTATCGATGGTATTGAGCATGACTAGCGACCACTCCTTGCGTATTAGAACACGAATAAAAGCAGCGAGCGTCAACACGCGGGTCGGAAAGATATGTAGTCCAGCAACATCGATCACCTGCCCATTCGTCATATAGAGGACACCGCCGAAAACCCCCAATAGTGCCCAGCGAGACGGTGCAAAAAGCACCTGAACTAGAAAAATACTAAGGGTGACTAACCCAATCGTATTCATGGTTTCGAGGATTGAACGTCAAGACACTTCCCAACCCCCGGTCGCACTGCGAGTCTGGCCTGCTCAAGTATATTGAGCAGAACCCCGCCAGGACGTGCTTGCAAGTAGCGCACTTCGCTGTCGACTCCTCTGCTCCGAAGCGGAATGAGATAGAGCACCCAATCAAGGAAACTCAATAATCCACGTTTCGACATGTCACGGTATTCATATCGGAAAAAAATAACTGCGCTTAATCGTATCGTAAGTGTGCTTCAGAAAGCAGGTAAATTCCTCGATTAGTTGGTTATTGTGTGTGTAGTAGTTTTCGTAGGCGCTACCGATATCCTTCGCAAGCGGCATCGTATTGACCCAGATCAAACCACATCGCCGTTCGAAACATTTTGCAAGTCGCCAAGTGCCGGGCGCACCAAACTGCGAATCTTTTAAATCCGTATACAGCGGCTCGTCCAATTGCCCACAGAGCGCAAAGTGTGATAGTATTTTAATCTTGATCAGAGGACTCGAAGTCAAATATATCATATTTATAAAGATCCTTGTTTAATCGACTAGTGACCTGCCACGAACAATAGGTTCGAGGCGACTATTGCTCTGGGCAGATCGCGGCTCAAGTCGTTGAACCGCGAAATCGTCGTGTGTTTGTCGAAACTTATGTCTAGCGTGTCAAGTTTGCTTGCATTCAGCCATCCTCTCAGCATAGGTGCACTTGTGCAATGGAGGCCTATATCATCGAAAGTATCGCGGAGGATCGAGAATTTGTTATTCCTCTCAATTAGGTGCCCAAGGAGGCGACGAATCAGCCCGAGATTTGGCACGCTCCCGACCAGCAGACCTTCCGGGTTCAGGTATCCGCCGAGCCTACCCAATACATCGACAGGGTCACGCAAGTGTTGAAGCACACCCGGCAAAAGGATCGCATCAAAACGCTCATCGCCAAGTGCTTCGAAGCCATTCGCGAAGTCCGGAGGGAGGATTCGCACGCCACGCCTTTCTGCCAGCCGTCCGATCACCGAGTCGAGGGGAATTGCAGTTACATCCTTTCCCTTGCCAACCAGATACGCTTCTGTTTCGCCGGATCCGCATCCTACTGACAGGATTCGGTAAGCACTTTCGGGAACAAGCTCGAGCAAGTCGGCGCGGCAAGGTTCGTAATAGTCTTTATCCCAACAATCTATAGCGATGGGTTTTTTCGTGACGAAAAGTTCGTATCCAGAGCTTTTTTGGTTAAGTACATCGAACAGCGCTTCGACTTGGAGGCGTTTGCTTTCTTCGTCCAAGCTCATTCGATTCAGATAGACGTTGGGCAAATGGTGCAACTCGAAGTCAGGAAGATGGGAAAGGCATATGACACGCGAGAAGTTGCATTGGGTATAGGGATCGGTCGATGCGGTGCAAGGCAAGTCGTACCGACCTCTATGCGGTGACAGGCTGAAGCCTCCCGAGCGAATAGCTCGCTCTAATTGTTGGCGGTTAAGCATGTAGCAAGCGGAATGTTCGTTGGACAGATCCGCGCAGACGTACACGCCGATTCGTTTTATCGAGCTCGGCACCCAGTGGTAATGCGCGTGCATCTGAGGATAACTCTTAGCGCCATCTGGATATAATTCGTAGAGAAGGAAACCTGGTAGCAAATTTTCGGGGAGACATTCAGAGGCGCGAAGAAAAGCCAAAATATTATCCTCTCGGATTAGAATGTCGTCCTCGGTATATATAAAAAGATCATAGTCCTTCGCGTGATCGACAAATAGCTTCCGATGCCCAAAAGGCAGCGACCAAGGATCCTTTGTCGGCAGGCCAACAATTTCGGTGACATCCGATCCAAAACCTTTAGAAACCTCACAAAGCACGACAATGTCCACATCGAACGGCATTGCGCGATATTCCTTGATCAACTGCTTTGCATACTCGGCGTTCTTAGTCCCGTAGTTTGCTATTGCAACGAGTATCTTCATTTTAATTTCCTATCATAATTTGTCGTGAGTGATGTGCTGTTGCCGAACCACGTCACCGTTTTAAAGCAGCCGTCAATACTTGCGCATGGCTACGGAGACACGCGTCCGGTTGGAAACGTGTGGCAGATTCACTGATAAGTCGCTCGCGCGCATCGAGAAAGGAGGCGCGATTAACAATGAGCGAACTCATGGCTTCGACAAGCGCCTCCCGGTTGACCTGACTCGTATATCGCGCATCACGTATTGTCTCCCAATTCACCTGAAGCGGGTCGCCGACAGGATTGGGAATCAAGTAGCCCCGATCTTCACCGCAACCGACTTGCTCGAAAGCTCCACCCACCTCGCTAAGAACCACAGGAACGCCAGAGTATAGTGCCTCCATCGAGGCTAGTGACCAGCCCTCGAAGAATGAATTGAGGACGAAGCCGTCAGCCGCCGCCAGCAGTTCTGCTGGGTCGGAAAAATGGTCGCGTAAATGTATGCGGTTCCTGCAAGCAAGGCTCGCACACAATCGTTGCACTTGGGCGAAATAGGCATTGTCATCAACGCGACCTGCGATGACTAAGTGGGCCTTGGGGTAGCGCTCGGCCACATCGGCAAATCCCGCGACCAATCCGTAGGCGTTTTTCTGAAGACAGTGACGGCCCAACGACACGAATAAGTACTCATCCTGAATGCCAAATCGAGCGCGTGCCGAGTTCCTACACCTGGGAATGCGCCGTTTGTCATCAACTCCGTTTGGGATAGTCACTATTCGACTTGGCGAAAAGAAAGGGTTCCTTTGTAAATACTGCCGACGCACCAAATCGCTGACCGCAACGATCCCCGCAAGCTGCCGCCCACGTTCGCTTTCTACCTCCGAGTCCATATTGAACAGCGTAAACGGGCCGTGCAGAGTATCGACGTACGGGATCGACAGTCGAGTGGCCGCCTCTAGCACCCAAGCCGGAGCGCAATGTGCGCTAATAACGTCAGGCCGCCACGCCTCCACCCATCTGACACCTGCGGCACCAGCCAATTCGACTGTCTCAACCCCGTGCTCCAACAAAAGTCGTCCGAGCCGCCCAGAGGGAGTGCCATCGGGCGTGCCATTGGTCGACGCGTGCAGCACTGCAGTGCCAACGCCATGCCGGGGAAGTCCGTGTGCAAGAAAAACCACGACCTCGTCCATCCCACCGACATCAAGGGAATCGGTCACGAGCAGACATCGAAGCCCAACTGTCGGTTCGCTGCTATTCGTATGTGGTCTTGGAATCTGATACAACCCATTAAACGGTTCGTCTATCGACTGAAATCCTACGTCCCCCACTAGATTCAAACCTGCAGTTTTGTCGAAAGCTTCTTCCTGCCTGACAATCAATGGGGTAGACCAGTCCTCTAGGCCATGCACCGCAGCATTATTATTTATTAGATTAGTAAGCAACGAACGTAGAAAATCTTTGACTACCCTGGGCGGCCTAATATTAAGCCGCTGAGCCGTCAGTCCAATTGTTGTAAGTAATCTCGATAGCGAAACCATATTAATTATTTGACCTTTGAAGAATTCGATAACCGTATCGGGCACCAGAATGTTGCCAACTCGACTCAATAATAAACCGAGCCTTTGGTAGGGTTTAAGTTCGTTCTTTTTTTTAACTACTGACGCTTCTCGATTATCCATTGGTTTATGTTCGCCGGAAAAAACGATAAGAAATACTTCCCAAAAGAACGTAGTGATCGATCTATGAAAAAAGCCTGCCTATAGGATCCCCTAGCTTTGGCAATATTTCCATTCATCAGCAAAAGATTACCAATTGCTCTTCTATTCATACTCATAAGCCTGCTCAGAGCCTTGCGTTCCAAACCTTTTAGCGTCTTGATGCTTCGCAGTTTTTTGTAAATTTTCTCATCCGATTCTCTCGCCTGAATCGGATTTACCCTTACTTGACTAGTGAGGCATGCGATTGTTTCATTCCTTCTATACATAACAACCAATACATCCCTGATTAAGCCAAAACATCCCTGCAGAGCCACACGCGCCATAAGATCGAAGTCCTCATTAAGATTAAGTCCTGTATCAAATAACCCGGCCTTTGTTATTGCATCGCGACGAAATATCGTCGATCCAACTTGCCATGGTCCATGTGTGACAATAAAACGAAAAGGATCGGTAAGTAACAAATAATCCTGTTCTTTGAATTCGACTATCACCTGATTCATTTCAAAGTAAGTACGCTCCCGTCTGATTGTAAAGCAGTCTGTAGTTTGCATACATATTTCAGTAGACCGACGTATCGCCTCCATCTGCGTAGCAAGATATTCGGGCATCCATTCGTCATCAGAATCCAAAAAGGCTAACCACTGCCCAGTAGAATTTTTTATGCCTGTATTTCTTGCGGCGCTTACACCGGAATTTTCTTGAAAAATATAATTAATCTTGTCTCCGTATTGTTTAAGAGTTTCTTTTGTATTATCTGTAGAGCCATCGTCCACTACGATGAGTTCATAGTCGGTAAATGTTTGGCTCAACACACTGTCAATAGCTTCGCTGACAAAAGCCGAACGATTATAGGTTGGAATAACAACGGAAACTAAGGGCAAACTACTAGTCATTGGTATTCTCGATAATTTCGATATTCCACGTCATTTTTTTTATGTTATGCGCATCGATGTTGGTTAAAACTTTTTTCATGGCTACATTGAGCGTTTCGACGGAGTATTTTGATAATACACATTCCTTCGCATTGTGAACCAAGGAATTGTATTTTTCCGTATCAAGCAATTTACTGTAAGCATTAAAAAAGTCAGAGCCATCCCTAAATTGCAAGAAATCTTTATCATTACATAGATCCAAGCCCTCAACTCCCTGAGGAGTAGAAAAAATGGGTCTGTTCGCCAGTGCGGCTTCTAATATCTTAATCCGGGTGCCGCCACCTTCCAACAATGGTATTACTACCGCCTTGCATTGTTTGTAATATTCTTTAACATCCGGCACATTCTGATACAACTGAACCCCGTCAGTACCATGACATAAATCTTCAATTTCACTCGTAGGGGATTGACCCACAACCAAAAGCTTGGCATCAGGATACAATGTTTTGTATTCGTTAAAGATCGAAGTTATGAACCACGTCAAAGCATTAATATTCGGTGGATAGAACAGCGATCCAACAAACAACAAAGTGTTACCATTACAATAACCATCGCCGAAATCGTAATCCTTAAACAAGCTGTTATCAAATATATTTGGAACAACAAATGTATTGCTTTTGTCATTACTTTTAGTTAACTCCTTTCTGTCCACCTCCGAACAAAAAAGAGATGCGCCAAAGTTTAAACATTTCTCTTGGTAAAAAATTAAGAGTATTTTGTTAAGGCTACGTGTGAATTTCTTAAATAGGTTGTTTGTAAAACCAAAAAATACTTCATATAGTGAGCCTGTTATTATGTCATCAAAATCGACAATTATTGTTGCCTTAAGACGTTCTGACAGATCAAAAAGACTATTTGTGTTCTTTATATAACGTACCAAGATATAATCGTATCCGTTAGACTTTAAGAGCGAGATTAGCTTTTTGCGAGATACACTATCATACTCACTGACAGGGAAAGGTACGCCCTTAATAAACATAAGCAAACGCTTTACAAAACTTTCAGGGTAATTTTCTTTTCTCAGGAGGTATTCATTTGAGAAAATTTTCTTGACTTCCGTACCCGGCAATTCCGTTATGTACCCTATATCACCTGCGTACGCAATATCCACGCTACCATAATTCTGAAAGAATCGAACCAGGCTCATGGTTCTCATGTTTTTACCCATGTTTTCAGGCAAAGGGTATGAATCGCAAATCAATAAAGTCTTCTTCATTTCAATTTCCTATAACGTATCTTGATGGAGCACAGTAATGTTTGGCAACTAATTCTGCTTTAGTAATGAGCCAAAGAAGTGACGAGCATAAACCCCAGGCTTCCCTAGCAAAAGAAGCAACGTCTTCGCATATACTTTTGTCATCAGGGGATCCTTACGCAAACCGGCCAAATACAACTTCGATGCGGACGACGGATCTCCTTGCGAATACAATAAATCTGCCATTTCCGTGAAAACTCGTGCGCGTATCCAGTCCCTTTCCTTTTCACAGTTTGTGCTTCGCCTAAGAGATTCTTCAAACTGATCAATGGTAATGGCAGACCTGGATGATCGATCTAACCATTGATAGTCTTTTGATACACAATGTCGGGCATAATAAGATGCTATAGCAAACAGGCAATCCCTGGATGTATTTCGTAACCCCAGCGCTTCGGCTTTCTCCCTTATCATCCAAAGCACTGCCATTTCAGCTGCCCAACATGTTTCAACTTTGTCTTGAGTTACGGCATTTGTCATACTGAGTTCGTGTTCGCGGTAGCACACCAACGGTTCCGCGAAGTAGCCTACATCGTAATAGAGGGCAAAGAGTAGCCACAAGTACCAGTCGCCACCCCACACCATATCAACCGGTATCCCGGCCCACACCACGTCTAGTAGAAAAAAACTAATTTTTTCATAACATTCACGACGTACCAGCACTGACGGTGCCAAAACCATGTTGTAGCTCAAAAGTTTCTTCACGAAATCGCGACCATCAATAATCTCATCATGATCGGAATATACTGAGTAACCTAAAAGTTCTGTTTCCCGTCCATTTATAACGCCGACGCCAGGACTGAATGTGCATCCAATTTGAGGATTAGTTTCCAATAACTCTACATGGCGATGCAATACATAAGGCTGCCTCAAGTAGTCGTCGGCGGAAATGAGCCAAACATATTTTCCACGGCTTAAGCTAATTCCCTTATTGTAGTTACGAAGAGCGCCGAGGTTAAGGTCGTTGCGTATGTATTTTACACGAGGATCTTGGAATGATTGGGCTACTTCTGGTGTATTATCAGGGGAACAGTCGTCCATTATTAATATTTCAAAATCACCAAATGATTGAGAAAGTATCGAATTGACGCACTCTGACATTAAATGTGCGAGTTTGTAGCAAGGAACGATAAAGCTAACAATTGGGTATTTCATAAATACTTTACGTCCTTAGAGGTAAATTTGAGTTTCAATGCCAAAAGCTTGGTCATTTGTTCTTTTCTGAGATAAGAAACTTTATCAGCGGGTAACAATGGCGATCTTCTTAAAATATTCCACCAAGCATATCCTGCAAATCTAATGATACTGCTAATGAATAAAGGTCTTTCAACTATACGTCTCGCACATTTGAACACTTCGAAAATAGGGTGGGATCCAAATGAAGCGTCCATCATGCCCAGTCGGAATAATCCACGCCATCGCCCCCCTGCGCTAGAAGTAGGTCGGTAATGATAAACAGGTAGCTCAGGAAATGCTTCTACTTCCCACCCTGCCATTTTTGTATCTAACTGGGCTAACCAGTCCTCCCCCCCGAACTGCAACGGGGTGTATCCGCCAATCTGCTCGAAACAGACTCGCCGAAACATCTGTATACCCCCCGCAACAGCTTCTGGAGAATTTGCTTTACGGCACTCCCATAGACCCTTCGAAGGTTCGAATATGTATCCTCCAGCAACACCCAGTTTTGTATTGGCGTCAAGATTGCGAAGTATTGTTTCATAGTAATCATCTTGCTCAGGAACAATATCGGCATCATGCATTCCGACATAGTCAAAGCAAAGGTGTCGCGCCAAATCATAAGCAGCATTGATGGCAATGTACTGCGCACCAAAGCTACGCTTTCCGCCTCTACGTGCAGTATTAAGCTGGATAAAAGCATGCTTTTCTGAAAAGTTCTGAACAATTTGCGCTGTTTTATCTGTGGAGCCATCGTCCATGATAAACCATGCCAACGGAAGAATACTTTGGCGCAGCACTGACTGAATTGCTTCACCAATGTACTGTTCTTCATTCTTTGCGGACGTCAGTAGAATATACTTTCTTTGCATAACCTTTACTTGGATTACCTGTGTATTTGTTAAGAATTTATGGAAAGATAATTAAAGCAATTCCGGTACCTTTAATCGTCCCGTAAACATCCATTTCAGGCCAGCAAGTGCCCTTTGCATTTTGTACAAGCTTGTTCGTGCTTTTTCCCTTCCGAGACAAAGCACAATCAAATAACCTAAGATCCGCAATCCGTGGTGTACGCAAGAAATTACAAAATAGCATTTGACCGCAAGCCTAGAATGATGCTTTTCCCAATACTGCAAATCTGCCCGTTGTTTCTCGATAAAAAAACGGACAGGTGCATTTGATGAACTGGCACCTCCGTAATGAACGGCTTCAGCATCAGGATAGAACGCAATTGGCCAACCTTTAGCCCAAAAGCGTTTACACCAATCCATATCCTCACCATAAATGAAAAACATTTCATCAAGTAATCCAACATCATCCAGCGCTTTTTTCCGAACCAACCAAAAACATCCACTCAATATATCTACATTAGTGCAGGAGTTGTGATTCCAATAACTGAGAAAATAACTGCCAAACAATTTGCATTTGGGGAAAATATTGTCCAATGCTAGAGCACGGCATAACATGTTCCACAATCCAGGAAATCCTCGACAAGAGCGTTGCTGCTGGCCATCACGACCAATAATGCGCGGCCCAACCATACCAATATCTGGGTGTAATTCACAGTAATCAACTAGACTACTAATACAATTGCTTAAAACATGTACGTCAGAATTAACAAGAGCAATATAATTTCCGGTAGATTCCCGTATGCCAATATTATTTGCCTTTGCAAACCCTAAGTTCTCTGCATTTTTAATTAGCTTAACGTGAGGGAATTTATCTTGCACCATGTGCGTCGATCCATCACTTGATGCATTATCAACAACAATAATTTCCATCGGAAAATTACAAACATCCCTATTAAGCGAACTTAAACATTCCTCTAGATAATCCTTAGCATTCCAACTCACAATAACGATAGAGACTACAATATGCGTTTCCATGAATACCTCAGAAATATCGCTGCACTGTGCTCAAGGCACTGATAATATTGTAAAAAAGACTTTTGCAAAATTTCATTGTTCAGCCTTCACTGTATTCCAATTTTTGCCCATCTCATCCAATGGGAAGTCGGCAAACCTTCCAAAGCTAAACCGCTCTGGATGTTTCGCGATATGTGCGAGAAATGGGCGTAAACTCCACTCGTTATAACGTGAAAAAAGCTTGGAATGCCCTATGAGCACGAAAGGAAATACAGTCTTCTCACTAGCGTATTCTTCCTCAGCACGCTCCAAAGCTTCTATCAACTGCTGCCCGCCACACTGGTTGAAGTCCGCCTTCCAAGCATGTTTTAGCGTAAACCCCTTCCATCGACTGGAATAACGGTTGCGCTGGGAAGGTAAAGCTTTAGTAACCGGTAGACTATCAGGACTATCTGCGAATTTGTGTAACCTGCCCAATAAAACCCTATATATTCGTTGCAGTGTTAAAAAGGCACCAATCCAACGTTTTTCCGAATAAATCGGAAACTCCCAAAGCTCTCCGTTATCACTTTGCGCACAAATGTCATTTTTATTCGTCCGCCATGGCACTAACGGGCTGAAGGCTGCCATGTAGTCAAAATTTACCCGGCCTTCACGCTGCCCATACTTAAAAACAGAAGTATCGACTTTGATGCCATTGCTCGACAAGACGCTGATGACGTCTTGGGATGGACAAACCGACCAATTGGCTGCACGAAATATCTTACAATGGTAGTTTGGATCGACGGGGCGAAGTAGCGTTTCCAAAAATTCCTTGCCTTGCCTGACCATTTCGTTCATCCGATCCCAACTAAGTCTCGCAAAATCATACTCTGACCAGTCTTGAACCCAATGACCATTCTCATGATACGCATTGAAGTAAGAAGAGTGAATATGTAGCTGAACATCGTGTCCACCTCGAATGGCATCGCAAAGTTGCCTGGCAATCGCTTCGTAGTTGTAGTCATCAGATCCCTGTTCTTCGGCTAATTGCTTAAATTTCAATATTTCCCCGATGTCAGCCATGATTGTCAGTTTGGCACCATACGTATCAAACTGTCGCAACAGACGATTGGTTGGCTCGACCATCAAAGTATATGGACTGCCGGTGCCATTGCCGTGAATTTCATAATCGAGGGTAAAAATTGCTTTTAACATAAAAACTTAGCGATTCCTGAGTAAAAGTGATGATTCAAATAGCGTCTATCAGATATCTCACAATACGCTCCGATGCCAAACCATCCCAAAGCGGTGGTATCTGTCCAATCTCCGTGCAGCAACCAAGTACCTCGTCAATGTCAGCGGACAATCGATCCATAGTCGTAAGCTTGTTACTGCCCATTGTGATTGTGACAGGGCGCTCTGTATTAGGTCGCAAGGTCAGGCAGGGCGTTTTAAAGTAAGTACTCTCTTCCTGGATCCCGCCCGAATCGGTAAGAATAAACCGAGCTGCCTCCGTTAGAGACAATGAATCGTGATAACCGAGAGGATCAACAACTGTTAGTCCTTTCTTTTCATCAAACGTAATACCAAACTGCTCGCACATTTTGCGCGTCCGAGGGTGCATTGAAAACACGACTGGAATATCTTCTGCAATCCGCTCCAATTCACTCATAATCAGGGTCAATCCAGCCTGGCTATCCACATTTGAAGGTCGATGTAGTGTTACATAAACAAAGTTTTTCTTGACCAATCCCAGCTGATTTAGAATTTGACTGGCTCCCACTTTTTCGAGATTTGTCACCAAACTGTCAATCATCACATTACCGACCAGTTTTATTTTTGAATCGGGAATTCCTTCATTTTTTAAATTTTCATTAGCGTCGGTCGATGGCGTTAACAATAGATCAGCCAATGCATCCGTGACAATTCGGTTTACTTCCTCCGGCATGCCGCGATCAAAACTACGCAAACCTGCTTCCACATGCGCTACCTTAATTCCTAATTTAGCGCACACTAAGGTGCAGGCTAATGTTGAGTTAACGTCTCCAACGACCACCACCCAGTCAGGTTTCTCTTGTTCGCAAATTGGCTCAAATTTCATCATCACATTAGCGGTCTGCACGGCATGGGATCCGGAACCAACAGCCAGATTGACATCTGGAGCGGGAATGCCAAGGTCTTCAAAAAATATGTCAGACATTTTTTCATCATAATGCTGACCCGTATGAATCAATAGATATTCCAATTGCGTTTGATGGTTAACCGCGTCTAAAGAATAGCTCAATATTTGCTTAATAATAGGAGCCACCTTCATAAAGTTTGGTCTGGCACCTGCAATGATTAGAAATTTAATTTTTTTGTTCATAATTTGCTGTAAGTTGACATATTGTTTACTATCAAATTTTAGGTGAATGCTCTTTCGTCATTATTGTGTCAATATGCGCTATTAAGCTGTTGAGGGTTTTTCCAGGTTTTAAACCTGTCGGGATATCCCTCTTACGTCGATGCTGAAGCAAAATTTTATTGTTAACCTCATCAATGTTTTGAATAAGCACTAATCTTCCTTCTTGTTGCAACTGACGATCCACCGCGCCGCTTTTACCACGAAAAATGCTGTAAACCGGAACGCCCAATGCTGCGGCCTCACGATTCATTGTTCCACCTCCGCTTACCACCAGATCTGAATGCCAAAGCAAATTAAGACCGTTGACTGCCTGCTGGGGTATGATCACCTTTGCGTCTTTAAACCACTGCGGCCAGTCTTTTCTTATTTGCGTTTCCTGAAGCTTGTTTCTTGGCAGAAGAATTACTATAACGTTTGGTGTAGAGCATGCTCGTTGCATAAACGCAGCGAAAAGCTCATCACTTTCCGGATTGTGATAATGTGCTTCGTTTGCTGGCGGGCGAACTGTCACAAGAATATTTTCGTCGTTAAGATTTAGTAGAGCAGCGATACTTGGGTCGGGGTTAAACTCGGGGGCATAAACATCTTCCTTAATGCCCTCATAGCATAGAATTCTCTCTTTCGTTTTACATTGCACACTTTCATTGGCAAGCGCTTCCGGAATAATTTCCCAACGTGGTTGTAATAATAGCGGAGTTTGCGCGTGTTCATAATCCATAATCATCACGGTTGGAATACGTAGCAAGTTGCATAACAGAATTTGCGATCGAGAGCCGTGAGACAGACCTAATACCGGTTTTTCACGAATGACAAATGGCAATAATTGTAAGCTACGCCAGCAAAGCCCCATCACTTTAAAAAGAGGATTCTTGCCGTAATGTTTGCCTATCTTTTTATAGGATAAACCGTACAGCGTAGCTAATTCACAGACCTGGAAAGCGTCGCGTGCAGTCGTTATAACGGTATATCCCTTCTTTTCCAATTCCCGTATTACAGGTTTGAAAAAAGGCACATGCGGCGTATTATCAAGATCAATCCAAATTTTCATCATGGCATTAGTTACGTATTAAAAAAAGTATATTCATGTTTAATTATGCTGCTCGTATAAACTTTCAGAAATTAAATTTCCAATTCACGTCACGGTAAGCTAATACAGGCTAACCACTTTAGGCGGGACAAGGAGCAAGGCTTAACCGTTCGCCCTGAGCTTGTCGAAGGGTCGTTAATGCTTCGACAGGCTCTCCACGAACGGCTTAACTTTAAATTGTCCCGCTTTAAGTGGTTAGCTCTCATACAGATAACATCCCTTGAAGGGATGGTATCTGTCGACATAGAATTTTTTTATCTGAAAATGTATGGAGTACAAAATCAGCGATCAAGTGATAACAGTCTCGTTTGAATAGCCATAGCCATAGCCATATTGGTAACTAGGAACCGGCTGTCTTGACTTGTTCACAACCAAGCCAAGCAGGTTTGTCTGCTCCAGAATATGCATGGAATGTTGCAGCTCATCGGAAGTGTTTTTTCCATCCTCTACCACAAGCAAGGCAGCATCGATATGCGGCATAAATAACAGCGCATCGTCCGCTGCAAAAAGCGGGGGGAGGTCGAAAATAATTATTCGGGATTCATAGCGCGATTTGATTTCCTTAATGAGATCGACCATTTTTCTGGATGAAATCAATTCCGATGTATTGGTGTTGGAATTTCTACCGGGCAATATAACCAAACGCTCAATACCGGGATTGATTAATATATCTTCTAAAAATATATCCCCATTCAAATAATCGAAAAGCCCTGCTTCCAACTGAAGATCAAGATAGTTGCCCACAGCTGGACGTTTGAGATCAGCATCAACCAAGAGAACACTTTGATTTCCCTCCATCGCTATGGCAATCGCGAGATTTACTGATATAAACGTTTTTCCTGCACCTAAGGTCGCGCTTGTTATGGCAAAGCTGTTCCAGTTATTTTCCCGAAGCTGCCTGATGACATTGGTTCGGAGTACACGAAATATATCAGCTCGTGGATCGTTGTAAAGCCCCATAATAACCCGATTATTTCGTAGTACTTCCGGATCAAGGCTAACCGTTTTGGTTTTAGTATAGCGGATCGAATCGAGCGGGTGCTTATTGGTATGATTAATCATTAATTACTCCTAAAAAAAGTTCCCGCTAACGGAATGGAGTAGAGGCAAATTACAACGGTAGCCAGCAAGATTAAGGTTACGCCGGACCAAGCGATGATTTTCCTCATTTGTACGTGCTTAACGAGTCGCTCTTCCAACTCGGAGGGGGCTTCGATGTAAGGAACTATCACTAATGGCATCAGACCGGTGACTTGTCTTATTGCCCGATACCCCCTAATTCCAGGCTCCATAAACTCGACAAAAAAAGCAACAGCAAGACCGGCGATGATGCCAACAAAAAAACCGCCTATGGCCACCTTTCTTCTGATCGCTTTTTCCGGATGCGCAGGAAGATCGGGTTGTTCGATGATAGTAAGCGTTTGTCCCTGCTGCTGCTGTTCCATTGTTTGAACCAGTTTGGCATCCAACCATTTTTCTTTAAGCTGAGTGTATTTTTTTATGGCATTATCCCGTTCTCTGATTAAATCGGTATAGCCCATTTCAACTTGCGGAGCCTGCAAAAGGATAGCTTGCGTTTTTTCAAGTTTTGCTTTCAAATAATCCTGCTTCTCCTTTAATAAATTAAGCTCTAATTGACTGCTTTTATATTGTTGCTCTACACCGAAGTAAGCCGGATTTGTTGTATGTATGAGCACCGTCTCCAACTCTTGCTGCGAGCGCTGCGGCTTGTTTTTCAATTGCTGTTCCAGCTGATTGATTTGTTTTCTATGCCGGGCTATATCCGGATGATTATCGGCATACGTTTCTTCCATTACTTTAAGTTCGCTCTTGGCCTCTGCCAATTGATTAATTAAGTCTTCCGTGACTGGCTGACCTTCAAAGCCAGGGTCTAACGCATTTATTTCACGTTTAAGGCGAAGCACCGATGGATGTGACGGTGAATAAATACTTGAAAATTTAAGGTATTGTGCCCGCATTATTCTTAAAGCATCATCCCTGCTCTGTGGTACCTTGTTATCGAAGCTGCCGGGTAGGTCTTGTTGCGCTCTAGCCAATTCCGCTGCTAAAAAAGCAATGCTTTCCTTGGTCGTGCGGATCTGGTTATCAGTGTCTCTTAGTTCGTTCTCCGCACGGTCTATCGCTGCCAAATTCCCTTGCATTTGCTCTGGTAAACTGAAGTTGTTTTGTTGCTTGTATTGCGCAATTTTGCCGTCAATTTCCTGAAGTTCACGATTTAGCTTGTCCGACTCCTCCATGAGGAAATCAGTCGCTTTAACAGCACGCTGAGTTCTAGCCTTGTCATTTTGTTCAATAAATAAAGTAGTCAACTTACTCGCTATCTCTTGTGCCTTGGCGGCTTCTATATCGCTAAATGAAATGTCAAAAGCAACTTCAGCCATTCCGGAATGAGTCTGAGGTATTAACGTAGAGGTAGTCAACTTAACCTCAGCATTTTTTTTGAACAGCTCGGTTAGTTCATATTTCGTAAAGCCGCTTTTGATATCCTTATAAAGACCATTTGAGTCAATAATTGACAGCACATTATCGGTGGTCATGACTCTTTGATAAATAGATTGAATCTGCTCATCTGCAAACTGGGATACGGTCGACTCGAATAGTTTTGTCGGAGTGGGCGCTTCAATCAATATCGTTGCCGTTGAGCGATAAATCTTGGGTAAATTATACGCAACGATTACGGAGGTTACGCTGATAAGTAACCAGGTAACAAAAAGGTAATATTTGCGCCGTTTTGCAAGATCAAGGTAATCGGCGAGTGTTTTAGTATTTTGTTCCATAGTTTTAATGAATCGAGAATCTAGGCATTTACTATTCCAACATCTAAGAAATCCAGGTTAAACTGGCTCCAAGAATGCTCCCGCTTGGTAAGTTGATTTCTCATTAGTGCCGACAATAAATCTTCGCCGGAGTCCCAATCACAGTGACGCATGACTGGACATTGCGGACAACCACCGCCCCCATCCCAACTAGCGAACAATCGCCAATACTGAGGCTTTGACGTATGGCGGCACCCGCTCCAATATAGCAACTGGATCCAACCTCAACATAGCCGCTGACAATTGCTCCAGGAGCAATAATGCTATACGCTCCGATTACCGTATCATGTCCAATAATAGCGCCCGGACCTATGTATACATGGTCACCGACGAATGCCCCACCCCCAATCGATACGCCGTAGTTCACACAAACTCCAACTCCTAACCTGGCACGTTGCGACACAGATGCTTTAGGATGCACTAATGTTGAGAACGACTGTTTATCCAGTTCACAATTGGCGATGATTGCAGCACGCGATTTATAATTAAGGTCGCTACCGATCGAATTGATAAATGCGCAGTTCTTATATTGCTGAGCGGCTGACAAAGGTCCTAGAATTGGTAATCCCCTATGCTGACTTCCCGCTTTCTTACCATCGTCTAAAAAACCAACCGTTTTCCATACCTCTCCAGCTACATTCAACGAATCAACCACATCGCTAATATCGAGTGAGCTACCGCCGGTTCCTAAGATTATGAGATTGTTTGCTGTCATGGAAATATAAAAAAAGTTGTGGACGAATTATCAACCCTATGCGGCCTTGGATCCGGGTATAGCTGCAGCTTCCGACTCTCCTAGCGATGCTAACAGCACATCAATAACCTGATCCTGTTCCATATCGCTGAGCCCAGCGAACATCGGAAGCAGAAGGGTTCTTTGGGTCGCCGCCTCGGTCTCTGGTAGCGTCAGATCAGGGTACATATGCCGATAATGTTGCTCCAAATGGCATGCAATGATACGGCGCGTTGCTACGTCACGTTTTGCCACCTCGCTCATCACCTCCAACTGGGATCTCTTGGTTCGCAGACGAACCGTATATGACTGATAAACATGCATATAGCCCTGCGGTTCATACGGCACAACAAGCCGTTCATCACTACCGAGTATCTCATTATAGCGATTAGCCAATCGGCGACGCTCAGCAATTATTTCTTCGATACGACCCATTTGTACAATGCCAATAGCACCTTGTATATCTGTCATTTTGTAGTTATATCCAATATCTGGATACCCTTCGAGCACAACATTGCTGGTGGTGTGGCGCGCCAACATTGAAACTGATGCTGAATGGGCTCGCATTGCCCGAAGCCGCTCAGCCGCCCCATCGTGATCTGTCGTTATCATACCACCTTCACCTGTGGTAAGAATTTTCCTGGCATCAAAGCTAAATACCGTAAAATCACTAATACAACCAACACGTTTATCCTCAATCATCGCACCTAACGATGGCGCGGCATCTTCAACCACCTTCAGATTATGCCTGCGTGCAATCTGCATAATCTGCGGTAAATCTGCCGCGAGGCCTATTTGGCTGACTGGCATTATTGCGGTTGTGCGCGGAGTTATGGCAGCCTCAATCAGTGATACATCAATGTTATAAGTCTTCGGGTCAATATCAACGAACACGGGCTTGGCACCTGCGTACACGATCGAATTTGCCGTCGCGATAAAGCTATATGATGGGCAGATAACCTCATCCCCAGGTTTCACACCTGCAGCGATCAATGCCAAATGCAGCCCGGCTGTTGCACTACTAACAGCAATTGCATGTTTGGCACCGACATACTCGGCTACCATCCTTTCAAATTCTTCAACACGCCGCCCTTGGGCAATCCACCCGGAACTAATCACTTCTGCAGCAGCGTCAGCTTCAGCCTGCCCAATACTTAATCGTGTAATTGGAATCATAATGTCTTTCCTGTTTCTGTGTTTATAGTATAAAAAAGGTACCATTGAGCGAAAACAAAACCTGTACGGTTGACGCCACAACCATTCTAAAACTCAGTTGCTCTTATCTTGGTAGACGAAATCGGGTTTAGCCAAATAATCGCTAAAGCTGCTTCCTGTTTCGCGATCGCGCATTGAGAGACTAGGGTTTTTAACAGGCCAAGGTACGCCAATCTGGGGATCGTTCCATGCTAACGTTTTTTCCGCCTCTGCCATATGGAAATTAGTGCATTTGTACTGGACTTCTGCAACTGGCGATAAAACGCAAAATCCATGGGCAAATTCGGGTGGGACTAACAATTGCCTTTTATCGTTGGCAGTAAGTTCAATGCCAAACCAGCGACCTAACGTGGGCGACCCCATCCTCAGATCGACTACTACATCCCAGACTACACCCACAGTACACCGAACAAGACGGAATTGAGGGGCTTTTGCATCTTGGTAATGAAATCCTCGCAAGACGTCTTGCACTGAACGTGAGTGGTTGTCTTGAACAAAGGTCATATCTAAACCATGCTCAGCGAAGCGCTGCCGAGAATAACTCTCGAAAAAAAAGCCTCTATCATCCTGGAAAAATTCAGGCTCTATTATGAGTAGCCCCTCAATCTCTGTATTCACAACACGGATATTCATTGGCATAAAATTACTCCGTATGCTCTGTAGATTTTTGCTCACAGGAACGATGATTAATCGCGCTTTTTTCTTGTCGGTGCCAGTTGCGTACCCACTCCTTCTTTAGCAGTTCTTCCGGTGACTCGGGAAGGCTAGAGTACCAATCTCGCAACCGACCCAGCCCGTCACCTAGAGTAATTAAAGGTGTATAACCCAACAAATCCCTGGCCTTTGTTGTGTCCGCAAATAGCCGAAGTACATCTCCTTGACGCTGGTCATCGTATTCCAAAGGGGCACCTGGTTTGCTTAACGTCTTGCGTACTTCAGCCGCAAGATCATTGATCGTAATCTCACAGCCCTGACCGATATTGATGGTCTCCCCAATGGTATTATTGCTTGTAGCCGCCAGGATAAGACTATGCGCAGTATCACTCACATAAGTGAAATCGCGTGTTTGACTACCGTCGCCAAAAATTACCATGGGTCGCCCGGCCATACTGCGTAGCATAAATTTAGGGATCACCTCTCCACAGTCGCCTTCATGATGCGACCTCGGTCCATAGGCATTGAATGGCCGCACCACTACAGTCGGAAGCCCATATGTCCGGTAATAAGATAAAGTATAAGACTCACCGGCAAGCTTGGCAGAGCCGTAGACAGTCATGGGGAAAGTCGGGTGGAGTTCAGTCATCGGAACCGTACGCGCTGTACCATAAACTTCAGAACTTGAACAGTAAACAAAGCGGTCGACACCTTGCTTAAGAGCCAATTCCAGCAACCTCAACGAGGCTGTCGCGTTCACATCGTGATTTTCCATAGGAGAGTGAATAGAGTGCCTCACCCCTAAACATGCCAAATGGAAAACGATAGACACGCCCTTCATTAAATGGAGCACCTTATCTTCATCACGAATATCTACAACGGCTAGTTCACACCCTTTATCTATGAGATCGACCAGATTTTCCTTTACGCCATTGACAAGATTGTCGATGACGATAACCTTCGCCTTATGTTTCTCACAAAGCTGTCGTGTCAGTTCAGAGCCAATAAATCCAGCACCACCAGTAACAATGACTTTAACACCGTTCAAGCTGTTTTTCATTTAAATGTTCCTATTAATTCTCTAATTACCAATTTCTTTTCTGAACCTGATAGATCATTCGCGTCATTTACATAATCAGAAAAAAGCTTACTGACATTCTATTTATTTGAACGGACGATCTTCTTTGTCAAGCCGCTTAGAGTTGATATCAATAGTCACACTCTTTCATCCTTACACGTAAAGCATCACAAACCGTCTCAATTTGCGATGTTTTTAGCTCAGGGAACATCGGCAGCGAAAGCACTTCGTTGGCTGCCTGTTCGGAATGAGGAAAATCCCCTTCGGTATAACCAAGATCCGCATAAGCAGGCAGTAAATGTACGGGAATCGGATAATGGATACCTGTCTGAATACCTTGATCTTGCAACACCTGTTGCCAGTGACTTCGCTGCCGGGTACGGATTGCATAAATATGATAGACATGACGGGCATAGGACATTGCCTCTGGCGTCTGCACTCCGCTATCAGATAACAACTCGTTGTAATTTGCTGCGACTGCTCGCCGTGCTTCAGTCCAAGCTTCAAGATGACGCAGCTTGACCCTGAGCACAGCCCCTTGAATGCCTTCCAAACGATAATTATAGCCCTTGAGTACATGCTGATATTTCTGCTCTGCACCCCAGTCGCGAAGCATACGGATGGTACGGGTATAGTCGGCGTTGTTGGTAACCACCATACCGCCTTCACCGTAAGCACCGAGGTTCTTGCCCGGATAAAAACTAAAACAACCCATGTCACCCATACTACCGACGCGCCGACCCTTATACTCTGCACCATGTGCTTGGGCGGCATCTTCTATCACCACCAGACCATGCCGCTTGGCGATATCCAGAATAGGATCCATGTCCGCAGGTTGACCATATAGATGCACTGGAAGGATAGCTTTGGTTCGTTCAGTAATTGCAGCTTCAATGGCCTTCACGTCGATCGTGAAAGTACGCGGATCAATGTCTACAAATACCGGTTTCGCGCCGGTGTAGTAAATCGCCGCCACAGTCGCCACAAAGGTAAAGGGAACGGTAATCACTTCGTCGTTTGGGCCAATTCCGGCTGCGAGCAGGGCAAGGTGCAAAGCGCTGGTTCCGGTATTTACGCCAATCCCGTATTGGGCCTGACAATAAGTGGAGAATTCATCCTCAAATGCGGCTACTTCGCTTCCCAAGGTAAACTGACAGCTTTCTAAAATGCCCAATACGGCGGCGTTCACTTCATCCTTAATCCCTGCGTATTGCGCTTTAAGATCGACAAACGGTATCATGCTACTCTCCTGCCTTGAAACATTGATTTTCCGTTGATTTCAACAGATCGGCCGTGCTCATTCATCGAGCGGGTCGCCGCCTCAATTAATTCCACTACCCGTAAACCCAAAGAACCATCGGTCAACGGTATCTTGCCATTTTCGATACAATCGACAAAATGATCGCCCTCCACCCGCAAGGCCTCTGAAGCATCTATCTGCGGTGCCAACATGTCTCCAGAACGATAACCAACCCGCATTTGATAAATCGTTTGCGGGTCATCGGTAAAACTGACGCCCTTGTCGTAAATCTTGATTTTTTCGCTAGGTTCAAGATCGTTGTAAATAATCATTTTCTTGCTGCCGCCAATCAAAATCTGGCGCAATTTTACCGGTGCCAGCCAACTCACATTAATATGCGCGATCATTCCTGAGTCGTAAAACAGGGTAATGTACGCCAAGTTTTCCGGCGTGTGAGGAAAGTGGTTCGTGCCTACGGCAGACACTGCCACCGGCTGCTCACCGAAAAGATAGTCGAGAATTGAGAAGTCATGCACCGCCAAATCGGCGATGACATTGGCATCACGTTGAAACAAACCGAGATTGATTCGAGTTGAATCATAGTAATGAATTTGACCCAGTTCCCCCGACTTTACCAGATCCCCCATCTTGCGCACGGCACCTGTGTAGATGAAGGTATGATCGACCAACAACACCAATTTGCGCTTCTCGGCCTCATTAACCAGCTTGCGTGCCTGTTCCGAGGTTTCTGTCATCGGTTTTTCCAGCCATAAATGCTTACCGGCCTTGAGAACCGCCATTCCCAGTTCGAAATGAGTATTGACCGGGGTAGCTATCGCAATGGCGTCGATGTCTTTATTCTCAAGCAGATCCTGGAAACGTGATGTGGTCTTTACACCGGGATAACGCTTCTGGACTATTTCGAGTTTTTTCGGATCGAGATCAGCCACACTGGCAACTGAAATTCCCGGTGTCTCGGAAAAATTTCTCACCAAGTTCGGGCCCCAGTAACCATATCCAATAACGCCTATTTTAATCATGATATTTTCCTTTTTAATTAGAATAAAAAATTGTGCTGCCTGTTAGTATCATTGCGTTAGCAAACTACTTTACTTAGTCTTGGCAACCCAACCCAATAGGGGTATTGATCGGGCAACCGCATACCGCCTTTTACTCTCGCGTACGTGTATCGCCAACTACTCGGGCAGGAACGCCGGCAACAATAGCAAAATCAGGAACATCTTTGGTTACCACAGCGCCGGCACCGATCAGCGCACCTTTACCGATAGTAATGCCGCAAAGGATAGTCGCGTTACTGCCGATTGAGGCTTGGGTTTTAATCAAGGTTTGAACCACTTGCCAATCTGTTTCTGTTTGCAATTTACCTTCCGCATCCACTGCCTTTGGATAAATGTCGTTTGTGAACATAACACCATGGCCAATAAACACGCCATCTTCTATATCAACCCCCTCACAAATGAAACTGTGGCTGGAAATTTTACATCTGGAGCCAATCGAAGCGCCTTTCTGTATCTCTACAAATGAACCTATCTTGGTGCCGGCACCAATTTGACAACCGTATAGGTTAACCAGATCAGGGTGAAATATGAGAGTACCTTCGCCTAACTGAACATCATTGTTAATCATTTATTATTGGCTCCTGACTGTTCTGAATTATCAATTTCTTAATTACTTTAAGTTTAGCCGAATATCTGAAAGTTGGCGTGCTGACAAGCGATTTTTTTTCATCAAATTTAAATTATCCCAAATATTTTGGGGCGTACCTGCCAGGCAGTTCTCCACCTCAATTGCACTGTCCGGAGCAGGACAACTCGCACAGGCATGAGGACTGAAGAATAATAAAGACGCGAGAAGGGACAGGATTATGGGAACAATGGCACGCTTAATACCGGAAACAAAAAGTTGATTGGAAGTCCTTCCCAGCAAACCGCCGGAGGCTATGAACCAAAGCCCACTCAGGGCTTTCATAATTTTTTGCCAGATGATTTATTCTAAAAAGTGAAGAAATTCTGCGGCTCCGTATCGAGTCGATACGGAACCGCCCGATTCTCCATTATTCACCGCA
>SESG01035851.1_pt1 | contig 24980 bp, 12 predicted proteins | sample 3171421 | NCBI WGS metagenome assembly SESG01 (sample SAMN10866946, study PRJNA518727) | freshwater metagenome | biome: subpolar coniferous forest; feature: holomictic lake; material: water; isolation source: holomictic Lake 227, 6 m and 8 m depth | place: Canada: near Kenora, Ontario | collected...
TATTTGGAATGGTATTTCATCAGCAGGAATAGTTAGATTTTTATATTTAGATTGGATATTAAAACACTATAAACATATTATGTCAGACGCAGTTCATTCATATAGAGCTAAGAATATGTGGGAAACACTATTTTTACAAAGTTCTAAAACTATAAATAAATATAAATTTTATTCTTATAATACAATTAATCACATTAAAAAGAATATAGATAACTTGGACGATATGAAAAAACAATATGGTAACAGTAACCAACATTTTAGACTAATTATAGAAAATTCATAGTTATGAAAACTATTAATTATATTTTACATAGTAATGGTAAAAAAACAACGTCATTTAAGGAATATTATAATGATTATTTAACCGTTATTAACGAATCGCCACAATCAACAGGTAAAGAATATGCTAGTTATTTTGATAATGTTATGTGGAATAGAGAACATACACAAGATATTATTTTTAAAGAAAAAATACCTAAATTAGAAACCTTAATTATTTATAATACAATCGTTTGTGATTTATATTTAATAAAAAAGAATACTAAAAATGAGTTATATATTGTAGATCCAAAATATCCAGAAATTTCAGGATATATATTATTTAATACACTAAAAGATAATGGTATCGAAGAAACTGGTATGTGGAATTCAAGAAAAAGTGCTGGATTAGTTAGATATATGTATATTAATTGGATTTTAAAACATTATAACTATATTATGTCTGATTCCTTACATAGTTTTCAAGCTAAAAGATGTTGGGAAACTTTGTTTGGAGATTATAAAGATTCAAATGAACTACCCAACCACTAAAGATGTCGGGGTTTTACGCTCAATCTTATAAATATAAATTTTATAGTTATAACTCGATTAACAAAAATAAAACTGTTATAAATAACTTGGACGATATTAGAAAACAATATGGCAATAGTAATCAACATTTTAGATTAATTATAGAAAATAAAGGTAACATATGAAATTTGACGACTTGTGGATTATAATATTAGAAAAAAATGAACTGTTAAAAAACAAAACAGTAACAATGTCTGTTGAAAATTTTAAGAAAGCTATTAAATTAGCTTATGATAAAGGTTATGAACAAGATTTTGATGAACCCTATATACCACCAATGGTCCATCAGGAGGACCACCACCATCATCTGGAAGATTATAAAGATGGCGATTGTCCATCCGACTTATTTAATACCTTATTTGGCGGTAATAAATATTAAAATTATTTATTTTCTAATGCTTTTAAATAATATTCGTCTCTAAATTTATTATTTTCAGAATCAACACAATCTTTTTTCCAATGATTATGTGCAAGTTTCATTTCTTCAACATTTGCATCACCCTTTAAAACAGATTCAAATGTTTCTACAAAATCTCTCTCGCACTTTGTCATTTCTTCTTTAGATTTGTTTTCTGAAAGTTCATCGTATTCTTTTGCATATATACCATATTTTTTAAAATCATAAGCATCTAATGGCTGTAATTCTTCATCGTCAGACAATTCTTGTACACCAACATCAGGATCAGATGGTCCATCAGGAGGTCCACCACCATCATCTGGTATATTAATATTATCGTCTTTATTAATATCTAAATCATCTAAATCATCGTTAAACCCCTCTAAATATAATTCAACAGATTCTTTATGTCTTTTATATTCGACAGGCTTCTTAGCTTGATCACGACCATCTTTAGCCCCTTTACCTACTAAACCTTTAGTATCTTTGGTTGCTAATTTTTGTTTTGAAGCTTGTGTTTGTTCCTCAGTTTCACCTTTAGCTTTTTTAACAGCTTTTGGTTTGATTTGAACTTTATTTGCATATTTCCAAGAATCTGGCATTGCTGGACTCCAATTACCATCTTCTGGTACGACTACTTCTACAATATCACCAGGTAATGTTATAGGATCAACCCACGTTGCGGGGGTTAGACATGTGATAATATCAAGCCAAACTCCTGTAAATGCACCGCCACCAGCCCCACCAATTAAATCATTGCTACTCTCTGGACGAGTTGATTTAATTGCTGAAATTTTCAAAGGTTTATCAGATTTAATCATCTGTTTTACTTTTTCTTTAAATCCATCTGCTCTATTAACAATTTCGGGGTGTGATAATGCATTTTTAACAATTACGCAATAATCACCAGTTTCAAATCCTTGATTTTTGAATCTTTGTGTGTCTTCTTCCACTAACAACATAAATTTAGATTGAAAGTTTTTATACATATTTTCTCCTATTATAATACGATACTTTTAATTATTTATCTAAAATGGATGAAAAACTAGCAAATGTTATTACAATGTTAAATATTAGTCTTCAACATATAATTATATTAAAGATATAGAGATTTAACGCTTTCTTAATAAATAATTATATATGGCAAATTTAACTTTTAAAAATTTATCAAAAAAAATTGGAAATCCATCAAATTATTGGATATATAGTGATTTACATTTTGATCTACGTCAGAAACAACTTGGAATTAGTAATAATAAGACAATTAATGCTAAAGATATAGAAGCAAGTTATGATGTTGAAGCCATAACCAACTCAATTTTCAACATATTGAACACTCGCAAATACCAAAGACTTATATTACCTAATTTTGGGGTTAATCTTTTACAATATGTTGGTAGACCTTGTGACCCAGAAACTGGAAAACAATTAGGCAACGAGATATTAGATGCTATAACAATTTGGGAACCCAGAGTAAATATAGATAAAGTTATTGTGGTTAGCAAACCCGATGCCCACGAATATGATGTAAATCTTAGTATAACTATCCCATATTTGAAACAGACGAACGTAAAGATTAATGGATTATTTAGTAGCAACGGGATTTTGGTAAGGACGTAAAGGAACACAACAATGGCAACAACAAATAATGGGGACTTTTCATTAGCGCAAACGGGATATATGACCTTCGATTCATTATCTTTAAAACAAGTATTAAAGGATCGATTAACACAGAATGGGGTTTTTACAGATCAAGTTTATGAAGGTAGTAACATTTCACAAATTATAGACATATTAGCATATACTTTTAACACTTTAATATATTATTTAAACAGGACATCTAGCGAGGCTGTATTTACTGATGCACAAGTATATGAAAACATTAATAGGATTGTGAAAGCGTTGGGGTATAATCCATTAGGTAAACAGACATCATTATTAAGTTTTACTTGTAGTGCAGATTCTAATATTATTGAGGGGATATATACAATACCAAGATATAGTTATTTAACATTAGGATCATTTGCGTATTCATTTAACGAAGACATAACATTTTTCAAAGCTGTAAGTGGTGTAGAATATTTGGAAGATTTTTCTACCCAGAAATTATTTTATCAAGGTAGATATTTAGAATACCCAATATATACAGCAACTGGTGATGAGAATGAGTTAATATATTTATTACCTGGTGATAATGTTATAATTGATCATTTTAATGTTGATGTTTATGTAAAAAATACAATAACACAAAGTTGGAAAAAATGGGAAAAGACCACAAGTTTATATTTAGAAATCGCGACTGATGAAAAATACGAAATTAGATTAAACGATAGTAAACACTATGAAATAAGATTTGGTGATAATATTAATGGTAAGAAACTTAATAAAAATGATCAAGTTGCTATATATTATTTAAAATCAGATGGTATTGAGGGTGAAGTTGGTGTAAATGCGTTACAAGCTGGAAAATTAGTCAAATACGATTCAACACAATTTGATGAAATTTTCAATAGTGTCCAATTAGAAACAATAACATTTTTACCAACAGAAAATTATGGAAATATATTATTTGATAATCAATCTTCTTCTACATATTATTCACAAGAAGAAAGCGTTGATGATATTCGAAACCATGCACCTGCAAACTTTAGAAGTCAATATAGATTAGTTACAGAATCAGATTTTGAATCGTATATTAAAAGTAATTTTTCAAATCTTATTCATGATGTTAAATGTGTTAATAATTGGTCATATCTATCTAAATATTTGAAATATTTTTATAATTTGGGTATAACTAATCCGAACAATATTGGAAATGTATTATTTAATCAAGTAACATTTGCTGATAGTTGTAATTTTAATAATGTGTATTTATATATTGTACCTAAAATTGTTAAAAATTCAAAAACTCAAATTTCATATTTAAATCCATCATTAAAAGCATTAATAACAAATTCGATACAAGATGTAAAAATATTAACATGTGAACCAGTTACTATTGATCCTATTTATATGACATTTGATGTTGGCATATCAAAAAATAGTATAACTCCTTCTCAAAATGATGTGAATAACACAGAATTAGTAATTATTCAGGATATGACTACAAAACGAGATGCATTATCTATTAAAAATGATGTTTATAATATTTTCTTTAATTATTTTGATATAAATAATTGTAAACTTGGTCAAGTTATAGATATTAATTATTTAAATAATGCAATACTGGCAATTGCTGGTATTAAAACATTTTATACACGAAGAATTGATGATAATACCGTATCTTTCAATGGATTAAGTTTAATTATGTGGAATCCTATTTATCCAATAGATATTAAATTTATTGCACAAAATCAAACATTGAACGATTTTCAATTTCCATATTTAAATAATTTTGAAACCTTTATAAATAAGATAACGGTTCAAAGCAGTACACAAACATTTGAAAATATAGAATATTAAAATGAGCACAATCTTTTATTTAACAACAGCGACTAGTTTTCCATATGCGCTTACATTTAGCGTTATACCACCACCAAGTACAATAACAAACATACAGCGTGAACCATTTAAATTATCGCTATCAGCAGCAGATCAAAATACACATATTATAGATCTTTATGCACAATATTCTAAATCTTTACCTTATCAGTTGCCACAAAACAAATGGAGTCAATTAGTTCCACAATGGAGATTTACAGATGTTGATGGTAATTTTATAACACAGATTACAACAACTGACACACCAGTTTATAGTGGTACCGAAATTATCGGAGTAACTGGTTATGCTGATTTTTATTATATAGATGACATAGCAAGTACATTAGGATATCCGATAATCCTTTGGGCAACATTAACAGTTTCTGCTTTGCCATTACTTTCAGAATCTAAAAACTCGACTATAAATATACCATCTTATGCAAATAGTAAAGTTATTGCATGTATTCCATATTATATTAACGGAATGCTTCCAAAAGATTTACATATTACTCGTAACGGCGTAACACCATTATCAACAGGTTCATATTGGGTAAATATGGAAATATCAAATATAATTACTATACATGGAAATGATTATGCGGAATTTGGATGTTCAAATTCGTCAGCATTATACACATTATTTGATTACCCATCATCAAATCAACATGGTATTAATATGGGTGCAATTTCTAAACAGATTATAACTATACCATTAAGTTCACAAGTTTGGACATCCTTAGATAACGGTACTACGAACACATATTTTCAAAAATACGATGAAAATCTTTTAAATATTGGTGGATATGTTAGAAATAAAGTTGTGAGTAATATAACATCAATTAATAATATTATTACAGCAGGTGTTGATGTTAAATACAAAACATACCACGATACACCATTTGTTTGGATTTCAAATCCAGAAGAAAATAAAATTTATAAATTACATAAACCATATGTTGATCAAACCATTATAGACAGAATAACAAGTTGGATAAACGGATTTAATAATAATGATACTTCAGTTACATATGATACACCAATGTTAACCACACCATATAATATTATGAGTTTAACGGGATTTGGCGGAATATACGGAATTGCTATAGATCCTTGTTATAATACGTGGTGTTCTGATAGTGAAATGGATAAACTATATAAATTTAATTATAATGGAGAATTGTTATTAACCATTGATTTAACAGACACGACCAACATTAGTGCAATATCTGGTGGTGGAACACCTGCTGGTTTAAGTATTGATTCAAAAAACAACTTATGGGTATCGTTATTTGATTCATCAAACGTATTAAAATTTGATGGTATGACTGGAGAATTTTTAACAACTATAAACACATATGTTACGTCTGTAACAAGCGATCCTACTTACAAACCAACTTTAGTAGAAACAGATAGTAACGACAATGTTTGGGTAAGTTATACAAATCCATTATGCAGTTGCTTAATAAAATATAATAGTAATGGAACACAAATTACGAGTATAACACTACCAACATGTTCAAATCCTATGGATTTATGTTTTGATAAAGATCAAAATTTGTGGGCAACCCTAACATACCATTCATATTTCACACCAATTACAGGAAATGTTATTAAAATAGACACCACTAATTATACTATTGTTTCTAATTTTTACTATAAACATCCTGAATATTTAACCGTTGATCCAGACAATAACATTTGGTTTACTTATGGATTTAATAATGTTGGAAAAATTAATAATAGTAATGGTATAATAACTACTAATATATTAGGTGTTTCTACAGAACCACTTTCTTATGATATTCAAAATTATAATGCAATAGAAGGTATTGCAGCAGATTCTATTGGTCGAGTTTACGTTATCAACTCTTTAGAAAATAAAATTTATATATTAAGTGGAAATAACACTATTATTGAGACAATTACAGCTTATGACTTTGGAAAATTTACTTATAGATTTGATGATAATATTACTTTAAATCAAATAAGTGCCTACGATGAGTATTCAAAGTCTTTACAAGCATTTGGTGATTGGACGGGATTAAGATTTATTCACAAATATAACTCTGAAAGTATGTACATAACAGGTGAAAGTTCATTGTTTGATATTGAAGATTTTAATGGATACGATTTAAGAAAATTTAATGAAAGTTTTGATACAACTGCCCAAATACGCAGTTATGCAATACCAGAATTTTTAAACAACAATTATAATTTGTTTGAAAATTATATTGGAAGTATGGTTGGCGGATTAGAAACTTCTGCAAATTCTATTGGTAAGGAAATTTATGAAAAAACTGCAAATTTTGTTGAAAATAATGTAGATATTGATACTTGTAATATAAATCAGTTATATTCTCTTGCAAATGAATTAGACGTTCCAATTGATGATTATAATATACATATTCCAGCAGAATTAAAACGGATAATGGACATAGTTAGCATTAATCACAAAACACTTTGGGGCGACAGATGTAAATGTAATTATAATTTTAAAAATGGTAATAGTTTATGTGATAATTGTAATCATGAACACAATACAAATCGTGGTGATAGTATTAATACTGATAATTATATTGTAAGTTCTGGTATTACTATATTAGCTGAATATAAATTTAATAAAAACCATTATGATATTATAACACCAATGGTAAGTAGTTCAACAATTTTCGGATATGTTTCAACATATTTATTAAATGATCCTGAAGATTATTGTTATTATAGTTACATACCAAATATGTGTAATTATCAATCAGAAGGTATTATTAATTGGGCTGACGAATATACAACAATTAGTGAACAAGTTTCAGGATTAGAAGATTGGTATGGAATTAATCAAATGGTTGAAAAAATGATCAACTACTATTTGCATAAAGGATTGGGGTTTTAAAATGAAAGTACTTAGTAAATATGCTAAAGCTAGAGATGTGACAAATGTTCTTAATACAACACAAAAAGAATATTTGGAAAGTTTAACAACACAAGCAACATTACAAGCACCAGATGATTATAATAATCCGTATAATTTTTCAGATTGGTTTAATCGAAATACTGATATTATACCTAATCAAGAGAAACAACAATATGACGAGTATTTAAAAACATGGTATAAATCTAGATATACGAGTGTTGATGTTGCAACCGATTTAAAAAATGATTATGTACAATTTTTAAAGAATCTTAATGTTATATTAAATAAAGAAGATAAAACTAATGTTTTAAATGATATTAATTGGGATGATTCATTAGATGTTGAACAAGTTATACCACTATATGCTAAAAAACTCAAAGAAATTGCCATATATTTAATTAACAAACGGTTATCAATTAAAAAAGCAAAACTTAAATATAATATTAGTGGTGCAAATCAGGCAATAGAAAAATTATTTTATGAATATTTATTAAAAGCTTTTACTAAACGAGAGTATATTTTAAATATACCAGACCAAGAAATATATTCTACATTTCCAGAATTAAGTAGTGTTAATAAAGGATTTAAAATAGTAATTGAAGAATTATATGACGATGCATCATATTTTGATAAGAATCCAGCATTATCAGCGGCTGATTATTTTAATACTGTTAATGCTGATGCAAGTGCCTTTTATGACAATCTAAATATTGCACCTAGTGCATATGAGTGGTTATTTAAAACAGGCTTTGCACCATTATGTGCAAACAATCCATTGTTTATTATAATGGACGATTTACTTAATACTGAACAACCGCTATCTGCTTATGCTGACATTGATAATAAAATATTAAACGAATATTATCAATTTAAATTAAATCAAAAATTTTTAGGAGAAAATCAATATTATGTTTCAGGTGGTTATTATATACCATATGAAATTACTGTAAATTATAATTTACAAACAGGTAATAATTGGTTTTATTTGCCATCTGGTGAATTTATTAATGAATATAAATTTATAAATTTTGATTCAATAGCATTATCATCAACATCATTAGTCGAAAATGGTGCAACGAGTTATAAAAACTATTTAAGTGCAGATAAAATTTTTATAAAAACTGGAAACACAGTAGCTGGTGCTTGGTTAAAGGGTGATAAAATAACAACTATAACTGAGAATCTATCGGCACAATTAGTGAATACTATATTTAAATATCCATTTCCTAATTATGGTCTTAGTTCTGAAGATTTTGGTTGGACAGGTCCACAACTTTCTAATTTAGATAATAGTTTCGAATATTTAGAAGATTCGTTAAAACAAACTATTAAAAATGCGTATTGGTCATATGTTACAACAACTTCATCATTATGTGTATTAAACATACAAGATAGTATGTTAATTGAGAATAAAGCAACTGCTGGCAAATATTATGAAATAGCAGATCATATTACAATAAGAGACGATATAAGCACAGACGGTGTACATGATACAACACCAGACGAAATATATGCTGGAAACGCAAAACACGCTTGGTTATATCAAATGGAAAAAACAGATTTACCAATAAAACGAGGTAAAAACTATTTACAATGGCCATTAATAAGATACGAAAATAGTGATACTACAGCATTACGAAATGTTTTAACATCACAATGTGCACCTATTGCACTAAGCAGCATGTGTTTATCTAGTTTTATTGGGTCACGAGCTGGATATGGATTATTCGATTCTGATATAATTTATAAATTAAATGGTACAAATGGAACACCGACTGAATGTGCATATTTAAGTGGGACGATTATAAATCAGATAGGAAACACTACCTTTACTGCAAATGCAACTGGAATTATACAAACAGCATTATCATTAGTTTGTAACCCAAATAACTCTGTAACATTTATATGGACAGATGATGATACACCTATAAATAATATAAATTTAAAACATATACCACATCAAGCAGACTGTCCATATTTATACGAAGAACAATATTCATTAGACAAGGAAAATCCATCTGACCAAAAATTACCAGATTATAGATTGTGGAAAAAATGTGAATGTAAAGCTATACTATATTCACCATTAGGACATCCTGGACAAAAATTTGAAGATTATAATAGCAAATCTGATATTATATATTTAGATAGATTTTATCCTGTACCTTTTAATAAAACTACATGGATCGGTTTAGACAATGAAAATTGTTATAATAGTGAAGACTTTGCATGGTTTAAATTAGATGGAAATTATAAAATAGAACCTGATGTTGGTTGGGGTAGTGGTAATTGGGTTGCTGGTGCAAATCCAGTTTCTGGTAGAGAATTTATTTTGAAAAAAGGATACCAATATAAATATTTAAGAAATGATTTAAATCATAGTAAAACATTTTTGACTGATGGAACGGTTCCATATTTAGTTATTAAAAATTTGTATAACAATAGTCCAGAACCAATTTGGATAAAAGCAGTTGCAAATACAGATGGTAGTTGGGAATCTTTTGACGAGATTTCAGATATGGTAATAAACCCTAATGATTATTTAGTTTATGATCATATTGATAGTAATTGGTATTGTATAACAGGCATTGGTGATTTTGATCAAGCAGTCGTATATAATACTTCAGCATTAAATGTATCAAGCAATAAATGGATTAATTATACATTTGCAACAACTGGAACTTCTATGGTTATTGCGTGGCCCAATATATTATATAATGAAGGTCCACAAATGCTTGCATATAGTTTATCTACAGTTAAATGGGAAGTTATACAACCCAACAATGTATCTTTAATTTTTACATTATTACCAACAGAACCATTAACAATAGTTCCAATGTTTGCTGGAAATTGGATAGTAAATGTTACGGGTTATCCAACAGCAGCTACACAGGCTACAAATGTGGTGTATCAATCAGTAGCTAATTTTTATATTTCACCAGTATTATCAACAGAAACTACTAGCGGTGAGCGTAGTGTTGAAACCATTTATGCAGATACAATTAACATGTCGTGGAATACACCAATATATGGATGGAATTATGTAACACACGCATATGATGGAGTTGCTTTAGGTGCAAGACCATTTTGGGCATATGCTAGTAATGCAAACGAAAAAATAACCAAACATAAAGGTATTGATATTTGGGGTGGTGGGATAACCTTTGTAGATGATTATGTACCAATTACACAACCCAATAAATCAGATATTGAATTTAAATTGGGCATGTATCTTGAATATCATGCACTATCTACTTTTATTTGGGTAGAACCATTAACATTTAATGTTAATATTACAAGTAATAATTGGTGTGATTTAATAATAGATAATACTAAAGTTGCTACATTAAGTGACTATTTATATAATTTAAATAAAGAGATAATAGTATCAGCAACAAATAATGTAAGTAATTTAACATTTGCTCAGGAATTTGCTAATGAACCAATATTTATTAACTATTTTGCAACTAAGGCGTTTATATGGTCACAAAAATATAATGATACGTCATTAGGAATACCACCAACAGGAGGAATTTTTATTCCAATTGTTAGTGGTGATTTAATAATGAATGTTTTACCATACTTAAATTTAACAAATAGACATTTTCCAACCATAGCAACGGTTCCACACGTTGAAGAATTATATACAACCGAAGAAACTGGTGGATATTTTGTACCAAGAATGTTAGGAGTTTCAACAGCATTATCAAAATATGATATTAATATAATTAATAGCACTAAAATATCAAATAATATATCAGGAGCCAATGCATTTGAAGTTTTTACTAATTTAAATTATTTTAACTCAGAAACCAGTCTATCTAAAACAGAACAAAACATAGTTTTAGATAACGATAGTACAGATTCCAGTTGGATGAAATCACCAATTAGTAGTGGAAAAAAAGCTGGTAATATTATTGGTGCTAGTAAGCATCAACAATTTATACCATATAAAACAAAATATGAAAATACCGGAATAAATACTTGTGGCACACATCAACAAACCGATACATACGATCCGTGGTTTGGTGATGAGGATAATACTTGGGAAAATAATATAGATTGGCCTATTACATTTAATAAACAATACCCTATTGATAAATGGTATTTACAAACTATTCCAAACGAATATCAAATTTATCAGTGGAAAACTGACATTTTTAATAATCAATACACACTATTTAAAAACATTACAAATACAACTTCGATGTATGATAAAAAACACAACACAAATGGTACATTATGGATAAGAAATTATAGAAATACTACACAACAAGCATCTGCAATATTATCCGATATTTATAATACTGTAAGTAATATTAATATTGATTATGTTAGTATATTAAATAATAACATATTAGATATTGATATATATTATGATACATTGATGTATTATACGTCTGTTGGAGTATTTTTATTTAAATTAAATCAGGATTATAATACTGGAGATTTAACAAGCGAAAGTAATGGTATTATAATAACTCTTAGTTCAAACCACATTTTTGGTGGAACTTGGATGATGAATGATAAAACCGTTATATTATGTACATTATTATCCAGTGAAGATCAAATTCGCCCAATTTTATCAAAATTTGACATAGATAAAAATATTTTAACATATGTATATAACGTAAGTAATCACAACACAAACATGAGCACATATAATTTGACTGCATTTGAGCATCCAGTAATGATGTATGATATAACAAATAAAATATACAACGTTAGTTATATTGCTTATGGTACTGATAAGGTTGGAATGTATTTAAATACTATTAATATTAAAAATTTGGAAAATGATTTTGAAATTATCGATGCTAAAACAATTGTACCAGATGAATAATATTATTATACAATTCATACTTTATTGATAAATATTTAATATGATAAACTACTATAAATATGCACAATTTAATACGTGTACCCCATTATCTGGTATTTTACTATCTAATATACAGTTAGATATATCTTGGACAGTACCAACTACTAATCTTTATGATATTACAAAAATTGAATTATATCGCTATATAGGAGATTTAAACAACATAGTTAATACACCAACCGAAACAGATGTAAATAGTAAACTAATTTATACCACAACAGATAATAACAATGGCACATTTACAAGAACAACCGATTATTTTAATGGTAATGTAACCACAACTACTAATACCAATACAATAATAGGAATTAACAATTTTATAGATAATTTAAATAATTATTATAATACAAATACATTATTAATAACAAACCATAACATTACCGATTGTATTAACGATAAAACGGCAATAGAAGAAATATTAAAGACTAAACGTGTTATTTATTATATTTTATTAACATATATAAGGGGTTATACTAAAGCCGTACCATATTGTATTGGTTCACATAGTAGTAATAATATTATTGATAATACATCAACTAAAACACAAGTTATAAACAACACATTAAATTTCGAGGGCGATATTATATGGATTACTAAATTAACACAAGCTGGAACTGCCCAATATGCAATAAGCCGAACATCATTAGATTTAAAAAACGGATATGTTTGGATTTCTGAATCTAAACAAGGATATGTATATAAATGTGATTTATTAACGGGATTACAACTAGAAAAATATGAAAACACAGCACAACTTATAGAAGCTACTGCGAATGGTAGCCCAATTTATGGACATGCTATAGTTGCTCTTGATACTGGTGATTGTTTATCACTTAACCAAGCACAAGCTTGGTCGTCACTAGGATATACACCACATCAAACCGCACAATTAATACAATGTAAAAATCTTACAACTGGTGACGAAACAACGGTTGGTTCACACACAATTGTTAATTCAGTATGTCCAACTTTCGGGTGGGGTGCAACCAGAATAAACAATAGTACAAATAGAATTTCAATTACACCAAATAATATTGACGATAATGATTTTGGCATTATTGATACTGGAACTGGAGTATTTACACAAAAAATAAATTCTAGATTATTTCCACCTGATGAAAATTCTGGTCCTGGTGGTTATGCATGGTGTGTATGTAGTGGACCTGACAGTAATGTTTTTTATACTAAACATGATACATTAACACTAGTCACACAAAACTTAAATACCACATATACTACCAACAATTTTACTAATACAAAAAGAAAACATAGAACTATTATTGCTGATAATTATAATATGTGGCCAAATCTTAATGGTAGTTTAAATAACTATCATTTAATTGGTTGCAGTTCACCAGAAACTGGTTCAATAGAAGATTTTGTTGTAAATAGTAATAATCCTTTTAATGCTAATATGGGTAGTGGTTATGCTTTATCGGGATCTATAGATCAAAACGTAATTAGCACTCCAAATATTAGTGGAAGTTTTCAATGTGTCGGTATTGATGGTGAAAATAATATATGGGGATTAGGTGCAAATCGTGTTATTGTATATAGAATGCCATTTTCAACTACGTTTCCAACTGGTGGTGAATGTAGATATCCATCAATTACACTAGAAGAACAACCATACTCTACAGTTAACATACCACAAATCGAGTGGTTTTTATTATTAGATTCTGGTTATGTAGATACGAACGTTACAGCAGTTGGAATATTAAATAATACCATAACAGCTAACTATAACAATGATATTTACACGGCACACACAGCATGGTGGAGTCTAGTAGATAATAAAAGATTTGAAATTAACCCATCTGGTACATTTCCTACATTAAATGGATTTGATGTAGACAGAAAAACAAGCGGAATTAGTAATTTTACAAGAAATTACGGTATACGTATGAAAAATACCAATACATGTCTTTCCGCAATTGAATTGTGGTACAATGTTTTTGCCAATCCAGAATCCGATTTATATTATAATGGAAATGTAATTACACCCACTATATTGGCACTATCAAGTATTAATATAACAAATAAACGAGTTAAACCTTGGTATGGCGCAACAACAAATGGTATTATATTATCAGCATTTTATGGAAATTTAGTAAATAAAGAAAATAACACATATTTACCTGGATTTGCAAATGGAGATACAAACACATCACTAAATTCTTCATTTTCTATAATATTTAAAAATTGGTTTGGTGAGAGTTTTCCATATTCTGATTTTACTGGAAATTTTTTAACTGGTAGTGAAGATTCTATTGTACTTAATAAAAATATTATTTATCCAATCCCAAGTAATCCATTTTTTCAGAATAATACATTAGGTGGATATCGATCAAATACGGGATATCAAGAAGTTTATCCTAATTGCTATCCTTGGAAAACAGTTGCTGTAAGCTCAAATAGTCTTAGTGGATATGATAAGTTAACCATGATAAATACACTCACAGTAAATATGGGAACTTTTGATATTAATAAACTTTACTTTTATTCTGATGATTTTAATAAACTTACATATCAAATTATTAACAATAATATAAATCCTAATGTATATAATATTGAATATAAATATAATTATCCTTCTAAAATTGGATTATATTATTTACCATCTGGTAATAATTCATCAATTGAATATTTACAAAATAGTAAACTTGGTGGGGAATTTTTACCAACGTTTTCAATAAGTGCATTAAATATATATACAAACACTATATTAAGTGCAGTAACAAGCGCATCTGTTGTAGTACTTGAACGGTGGCCAGAACCCAAGACATATTTAGAAATATCAGATTTACAAACAGTTCGTACTAATATATTTTCTAATAGTTCGTGGGGTATTGATAGATATGATAAAAGTTTATACATAAGAAAAGAATCTAACTCGACCGATGCAATAAGAAACAATATTTCTTATGGTGTTGATCCTGTTCATATTATTTTTAAAGATAGATCTATTGCTAGAACGTTTCCATTATCTAGTTGGACATTAACAATTTCTACAAATAATATTAATGTTGGTTGGTTTCCTACAACTGCATTTAATATAACAACAAACTCAAACTTAAAGGTTTCTGAAGACGAACAAAATTTTTATGACACATTGTGTGCGTTTGATTTTAGATATGGAAATTATTTGATTACCATGAATGTTGCGGCTAGTACAACATCAACATCTTCTGATAAGAATTTTATAAATTATGTACAAATATCTGAATTTGAACCATTTGCTAATTTTTGGCCATCTACTGCATATACTGTAGATTCTTCTTATAGTTGTGATAATCCAACAACTGTTGCTAAAATTACTGGCAATTTTCCAAATGGAAATAATACGAATTATTCGTTTGTTTCTGGTTATGCACCAGTATTAACAGTATATTTTCAAGATTCTTCGGAAGCACACACATTTCCAATCTCAGAATATAATTGGAATTTTGGTGATTATTATAACGAAGGTTCTAGTAATGTATTTGAAACTAGTTCTAATTATTATACACTTACAACTAATAATGTTAGTGGAAGTTTTGATAGTCCTAATTGGAAAACAAACACTACTGCACATACAGCAGCACACACATATACCATTCCTGGAACTTATGATGTTACACTAACAATTAAAGCAAGTTGCACAAATACAACAGATTTGTGTGCAAGATATTTAGATGGTCAAAATGTAAAGAAATTTAATATATATGTTGAAGAAATTCTACCAGTTTATAGGGAGCAAATTAAAGCAACCGATAATATAACAATGTTTAATAGTATACCAACACTTAGTGGCACTTCCCCACAGACTATGTATTTCTGTGGTTCTGGAATTACCGCAGGATCGTTTCCAATTTGTAAAATGGTTTGGAATTTTGGTGATGGAACATTAGAAACCATCACAAGAAGTCCATCCTCTGATATTACATCACAAGGGTTATCAATATCATATCATTTAGATCCAAGAAATACAATAGTCCCACATATTTTTACAAACAATGCATCGGAAGCCAAAACGTATAATGTTAGTGTGTCAGCATATACATGTAATACTAATACAATGATAACAACAGGGTTCACAAATATGATTGGACCAATTTATAATCAATTTCAAACAATGGATGAAAAACGTAGATTGTTAGGCAGTCGGTTTGATTCAAATGGTAATATTGTTTATATATTTGAAGGATTGACAACAAAAAACACCTATACGGTTGTTATGTCTGGAGATATTTAATGAGTATACAAATTACTACAAAAAATTTAATTCCTATATCTGCAACATATCCATATAGTGATAATATAAATATTAAATCGACACTAACTACTTGGAAAGATGGGTATACAATGTATACACATCCAGTTTTTGAATCGAATATTGATTGTAGTCTAAATAATAATAGCATATTATATTTAACAAGCGCAACAAATCTTTTTAATATAATTGAAGAAACAGTAAAAGAAACAGTTTTATTAGGTGATTATGTTATATTAAAAATAAATTCAAAATATGTAACCAATGTAAACAATGAATTATATCTAACAACCGCATCAAGTAACAATAGCTTTTTTAGACTTATTATAAATTATGATAATACTATAACATTTTTACATGGAATAGGTTTGTATGTCACGGTTGCTGATCAATCACCATTCGATTTAACACTAGAATCGTTGTTGACAGTTAATGATTTACATCATCAAAAATTTAATTTTCAAGTTAATAACAACAATATGTATATAACAACAGATATAATAAATGAATCTGATATTGGACCAACACATTTAGAAAGATATTGGAGTTATACAAAATTTGGCCCTGAAGTTGGTAAATTACGTGCAAATGGAACTATAGAAAATAATGATTATTTGTTTGAAGTTACAAATTTCGATATAAGTTTTAAACCTACTGGTTTAATACAAGATCATACGTGGGTTCAATATAATAATGATTTAACAAATTCTGAAAATAATAAAAATGTTGAAATAAATGAATCACAATCAATTACTGGTATAAAAGTGAATCATTTATTTGATTTACCTTATAATAATGCAATAAATATTACTAATAGTAATATGTCGGTTAATTTTGCAAATATGAAAACTATTCAAAATTCTAATTATGAATATAGAAAGAAAGAAATAAATGGAAACTAGTGCTGTTAATTTGCGTGAATATACAAAAATATTTACTGGTACAAATCAAGAAATTGGGTATGAAACCCCATTTTTTAGTTTTATTACAGACACTACAAATTTAATATTAAAACAAGATACCATAACATATTTTCATTATCCAATTAACGCACCTAGTGCATTATTAATAGACTCTAGTTTATTAATAGACGGTGCCGTTGCTGGTAATAGTCCATATACTAGTGATAAAATATGGAAAAAACAAGCAAACTACGCATCAAACACATTTTGGGGAAATTCCCAACCAATAGGCAAACAAACTGGTGTATGGCTTTGTGCATGGCTTTCAGGAAATGCACTAGATACAAACTCAGTTTGGAAAGATCGTTGGTATAATCCAGGATATATTAATCAACACGATGCACTATATATTACAAATCCTGTTGCATCAAGCATCATAATAGATATAGATAGTGAAATAAGTTTCGATGGTGGATGTTATTATAAATATTTTCATGTTGGTAATATACATAATAATAATATTACGAATGCATTATCCTCTGGAAATCATCTTAAATTATATTTAGAAGATTGGTCTGAAACACCAATTGATATTTCTAATAATAATACGTCAAAAATAATAGGATTTACTAATAATTGTGTAAATTATCAAGGAATAAATTATCTTGATAATCCATCAGACACATGTTTAAATTTAAATAAAACGAATTATTGTGAAACCATGTATAGTAGTTCAATATCATTAACTGGAGAATTATCATATAATATATGGGCACAATCTAATGATTGGACAACTGGAAACAACACACTATTATCTAAAAATAATAGAGGCGGATATTCCTTAAAAATAGATCAAGGATTTGATACTTCATTAATGGTATTTTTTGATAATAACGGAAAAACAACAATTTTAAACAGAGACGGTTTACCAATTATTAGTAAAACACTTCCCACATATTCTAATCCTACTAGTGTGGCTATTGATAGTAATCATTTTATATGGGTGGCAGATAATTTAGCAAAATGTGTATATAAAATTGATTATAATGGTGATATTTTAAATAGTATTAAATTTGATAATAGTGTTAACTTAAATAGTATTACATTAGACGACGACAAATTATTGTGGGTCTTAGATAGTAATACAAATAGTGTATCATCATTTGACATTTTTACAACGGCATTAAGCACAAGTAATACAATATGTAGTATAAGTTTGCAAAGTATTCAAAATATTTCGATTGATTTAAATAATAATTTACAATCTACTAGTGGAACACAAATAGTAATTGATAATGACAATATAATATGGTCAGTAAATAACAATAAAATTTATAAAAATTCAACTTTTATTATGAGTGGCGATGTAATTGCTTGTGATAAAGACAATAATATGTGGGTTCTTTTTGATTCTAATAGTTATTTAAAAATGGACACAACAACATTTGCATATGTTTCTGGAACAATTGGTGATAATACAATATTAACAAATAGAAGTATAAATTTTACCTATGAGTTAAATAATAATTATTGGACACAATTTGTTTATTTTACATTTGAAAATGAACAAAAAAGTTATAAAACAGATTTAAACGGAACACTTGTTAATACTATAGACTTATCTATTTTTAACATATATCCAAAATTAGATACATTTACAGCGTATGATTGGAATCGTAAATTTAATTATATTAAATATAATAAAACACCTCAAATAAAAGCTGAAATATTTGTTAATAATAATTCAACTTTTAAAAAATATACACTATCAACACCTGTATGTGGATTTAATGATAAAAATTGGCACATGTTTACATACACTTATGATAAAAATAATTTAATGTTATACATGGATAGTATTTTAAGAGATTTATATACTATTGGAAACGATACACAAATATATTATAACTATGAAAATAGTTTATTAATTGGTACAGATATAGGAAAAATCGAACCATTTGAAAAAGAATTGAATTTAACAGTAAATTATTTTAATGGAAAAATTGATTCCATAAGAATATATGATAATATATTAAATAATATGGACATACAACATTTGTATTTAAATAAATTTAAATATAATGACCTTAATTGGAATATTCCAACAGGTAAACAAAATTATATAGAAGAAATTGTTAGATTTTTTAAATTTAAATTACCAGGTCAAAAATCACAATATTATAATATAAATTTAATAGGATTACAAATAACAGATATTAATGTAAGAATAATTATAGAAAACATTATAAGGGATACCATTAAAAAAATTGTACCAGCTTATACAGAACTTTATAAAATAGTTTGGAAATAATATGAATTTAACACTATCAGGATACAATTTAGGCGTAAACACATTTACAGTATGTGCTAACAAATCCGTAGCTTGGAAAAACATTCGATATGGGGCGTTAGGTTATGAGGAAAATACCAATTATCCAATTGTTTCTGGACTAGCTTCATCTATATTGTGTAGTGCATATTCATTTCAATGGGATACCGAAAATGCTTGCAGTAGTGCTTTAGATGTTCGAGCTATATTAGATACCGAAACTATAATATTATGTGCATATGTTATAGCAACACCAGCCACATCTGCTATATATTTTTATAATCCTTACCAGCTTATAATATCACAAAAAATTCTTACGGATACTTCTGTGAGTGCAACAGCATATTTTCAACAAGTTTCTACAAACCAGTTAATCCCTGTTAATAACAGCAATGTAATGTGGTATACTTTACCAACTACTACAGAATTAACGGCAATATCCACAACACCAATAACATTTAATCAACCAATATATGGAAATTCAACAATATTAAGTACAATTTTATTATCTTCAACTATAGCGAATTACCAAGGCTTTCAATTAAATTTATCATCATCAACTGGTATATCCACAGCTTATACACAAATAGGAATAAACGTTCCAATAATCATAAAAGTATTAACACTTTCAACCTCTTATTTAACAATGTCTGCTACACAATATAATACTGGATTAAACACAAGTAAACAATTAAGTTGGAACATAATACCACACACTAATAATATAGAAACGTTAAGTAGTAATTATATACCATTAACTTTTAATACCGCATATAGCGCATTAACGGCAGGGTTGGTTGCAATATCAACATTAGATTTATCAAATTCTTATATATATACACTTAGTTCGTATACTGGTGTGGTAAGTGGATTATTTCGACCATATTTAAATTTAACTAATAATAGTACATTATCAGTTTCTATATTTAATATTGAAGAACATTTACAACAACATCATTATGACTTAGATGTACACGGAAAAACAAATGGAATAACTCACAATTTACCAGAAAATTATTATTTAGTATGGAAAAATACAACTAATAATACAGGCATACTTACTAAAAAAGTTAATAATGATGACTATGTATATAATACTATTGATACTGTCTCTAATATAGAAAATTTAAATTTATATATAATACCTACTAGTACTACTACGTACCCAATGTTATGCACATATAGTTTTACAGTTTGTGCATTGTCAGGTACTACAACCAACGATGCATTATATACAACAGCATTTAATATATATGTACAAGAATGGTTAGATAATACATTATTTAATCCAGCATTTACTTTTCAATATGAATCTAGTACACTCAATACTATATATAGACCATTAACAAGTGGTAATTATAAAATAACAAATAACTCAACATTGCCACCAAGCTCTGTTGGTAATTTAATTTATACGTTTGATGACGAAATAGTAACATTAGCATATAATACAATTACTGGGAATGCTTTACCAGAATGTTATCATTATTTTAATGGTAATACATCAACAGTATGTGCAATAACATTAAGTATTGAAACATCTACTGTAAATTATACTAATTATGTTATAAAAGATGCCCCTATAAAATATATTGTTTTTACTAGATTTCCAATAGCATCTTCTTTCATTTTATATCCAGAATTTATGTGGAATAATACATCTTGGTGTCCAGTAGTAACATCTGATTTAATTAATTCTGAAATTCTTTTAAGTGACGCAGTATTGTCTGCTTATTCATTTTGTCACATAGAAAATTTTTATGTAAGTTGTGCCGAGATAAGTGCAATTAGTTATATATGGAGTGTTCAAAATAGTTTAAATAATACCGATCAAACAATAACAACACTTACAGCACCTACTGGTTGGTTACCAGTTATGACACCAAGTGGCACCACCACACACTCAGTTTGTGTTGCCATATTTACAACAGATTTACCAGTCGATATGCCAATATTTTATTATGATGATGAACTTGGACAAAAATATCCGAATTTTAGTTCAACGTTTGATGCTCCTAATACTATACATAGAAAACATATTGATTTTTTTGGAATGGAAGATATAGGCGTAACACCAGATATTAAATGTATTGAAACAAATCCAGCAGGAATACCATGTAATATTTATTTAACTGGTGGATATAATTATAATGGAACGCAAGTAAATAATACACCATTTAATTATTATTTAGGTAATTTTACTTTTAATTTATCATCAAATTATGCTGAAAATAAAATAGCATCAAATTTATTAGTAGATACAGCAGTAGTCAAAATAAGTATTAATGTTGATGATATTGGTAACGGATATTTATGTTTTCCAAAATTTGAAATTAATAATATTGATATTATACCTATAATTGGAATAACACCTAGTTTAAAAATTGCACATCCATCTGCACTTTCAAATACATGGTGTTTTAATAATACATATTTAACTTCTTATAATAATAAACAAACTCTTACAGTTTATCCTGTTATACCTTTAATATATACTCAAAATAAATATGTATTAACAGGCAATAATGTTAAGTTTGAAAATTTAGCAAAATGTTTTAGTGGAATACAAGATTTTACATGGATTGATAGAGGTAATACTAAAATAGAAAAAACATGTGTACCATATATTACAACCTTTAATAACGAAAGTATTGTAGACTTAACTTTAAATACACAGTTTAGTTCATATGATGGTGTTTTATTATTAAGCAACGAAAATAAAAATATTATAAACGTTGATCCAAGTTATACAGCTTATGATATTAATATTAATCGTAGTATAAATATTACACAATTAGAATTACCATACGATTTACAAAGTGTCGAAATTGGTACAAACGAATGGTTAGTTGCTGATAGCTTTAATGCTTGTATGATTAAATTATATAACAATTTAACATATTTAGAATCAATGTCACAACTATATGATGTTCCTCCTACCGAATATTACGGATGGTTAGGTACTAGCTATTATCACAACAGTAGCAAAAAATTTAGATGGTATGTAAATTCTCCTAATATTAATTATGGATATAATACCCCTAATATTGCTACAGATGATGTTTTTACTAATTTAAAAGATATATTTGTTAGAGATAATATGATGTATGTTTCTAATGGAACAAATATAAGCGTATTATCATCTGATTTTAAAGCAACAATTTTAAGTACACTTGATTATAAAACTATAGGAGATAATTTTATAAATATTAAAACAATTACCTTAGATACTAATAATAGAATATATTTGTTAGATAATATTAAAAATACTATAACAGTTATGAATTTTGATATTAATACAAAAGTTTGGACATTATTATATGGATGGGGTGGATTTGGTGATAAAAATTCTAAAACAAAATTTAACACACCAAATGATATGTTTATTGATAGTTTAAATAATTTGTGGGTCGCTGATACTAATAATAATTGTATAAAACAATTTACAAAAACAGGCAGTTGGTTACAAACAATTACTTCAGACTTATTTAATGGTGATCCACCATTAAGTGTTGTAGTAAATGATAATGTATTTGTTTTAACCAATTCAAAAATTATTAGTTTTAGTAAATCTGGTGTTTATATTAATAGCAAAACATTAAATACCACTGGAGCTAAAACAATTAGACCATGTTCAGATTCTGGATTTATATATATATGCTATATTAATAAAATTGTTAAATATATGTACAATACTGGAACTGAAGCAATATTTGCTAATAATGAATTTTTAAATTATTCTGAAAATTATCAAAATGTATTTCATGATGAATTTAGAAATGTTTATATAGTAGGTACAAATCATATATTGAAATATATTGATAAATTGTTTTTAATTAATCTTAAACAAGATACTAGTAATATTATGTGGCAGTTAGAAAGCGTGTTAGTTGATAAAAACGAATATATACAAGATTTTCCAATAAATAGATGTGTACAAAGATTTTATGACAATTTAGAACTATTTAGAAAATCTTTGCTTGGTAAATTTAGTTATAAAACTGTTCAAACTATTACAACAATTACAACAATATCAACAGTATCAATACCATCAGTTGATAATTTTGATTATTGTAATATGGATTTTCTATACACAAATGGTAAATATTTAACCACCGATATAATATTTGAATATTTAAAACCAGATATTAGAACATTTACAGAAGAAGAATATAAACAATTACCATATCATAAAGAGCAAATATATATAGGAATAAATGAATTAGTATCAGCACCTGTATTAAATAGACCATTAAAAAAATTGTTTGAATGTCAACAAACTTTACTTGAAATGATTTCTTAATTTAATATTTATACACACAACCGACTAAATAATTAAAAGTCCTTATGATTTGTAACCGTTTAATGGTTCCAATTTATAAAAATTGAGGCATAAATAAGGAGTAATTAAAATGTCGAACAGATATCACTCGAAATTTCATAGATTTAACCACCATACAACCAAAGATACCAGTATACCAGATGCTGGATGGGACCCAATAGCCTCACACGAATTTAAATTTAAAGGAGATTTCGTACAAGATCCAAATGGTTCCGTAATTTCAGCAAGAAATATAAACACTAATATAATTATACCATTTTCAGGCGATTGGGTATCGTTTCCAATAAAAAATGTATTTATTAATAATTTAAGTGCGTTATCAGCAACCGTAAATTTTCAAAATATATTAATAACAGAACTTTCTGGATTTGTAATCACAGGAACAGATTATACTACAACAATACCTATAGTGCTTCCATATCTTCCGGGTGCTAATAATCTTGTTTTACAAGGTATGCCAATAAGTTCACAAAGTTGGGCAAATTTTGATGCTGATTTACAAACAAAAAGAGATTTATATGTTTTGAGTACAGCATATATTAAAAACGAATTTGTAAGTAATAATCTAACAGCAACAAATTTAAGTGCGTTTGATACTAATATTTACAACAGTAAGATATTTAATCTAACGGCTAC
>SESG01000660.1_pt1 | contig 24869 bp, 17 predicted proteins | sample 3171421 | NCBI WGS metagenome assembly SESG01 (sample SAMN10866946, study PRJNA518727) | freshwater metagenome | biome: subpolar coniferous forest; feature: holomictic lake; material: water; isolation source: holomictic Lake 227, 6 m and 8 m depth | place: Canada: near Kenora, Ontario | collected...
TTCAAGCCTCTGGCTGCTCGTTAGTCCGGCGTTTTTGGCCAGCATTTGCATGACGGTGGGGGTTTCGGGGAAATCGCAGTTTCTTATGTGTTCCTGTACCTGATTCCGTTCGTGCGTGGTCAGGGTCTCCCAGCGTGTTGCCACCATACCGTTGTAACTTTCGAGATATGCCGGCAGGGTTTGCCCCTCTTCAAGCATGACATCTACCAGAATGACGCAACCATTCTTGCGAAGGGTACGCTGGCACTCGGTAAAAAAAGTTTGTTTTTCCTCGGTTGTCAGGTGGTGCAAGGCATAGCCGGAGTAGATCACGTCGAAATGGTTTTTGGGAGCTTCCTTCAGCACGGCGACCATGTCCCTGCAGAGCAGATGTACAGTGATTCCGAACGGTTCAAGGTTCTTGCGGGCAACATCGAGAGCGTACGGGGAGAGATCGCATCCGCAGTACTCTGCCACTTGACCGGGGTTGAGTATCTTGCCGATATGGGTGGCATCTCCACATCCCAGGTCGAGAACATTGAGTGCTCCTGGGCGGCTACCGAGCAGTTTTTTGACAGCAGTCAGGGTTTCGCGATGAAACATAAGGTTGTTGCTGATGACCTTCTGGTAGGTGGCCCAGGTTTTACGGAAGATGTAGATTGGGTCTGTTTTCATAGCACAAGATGTTCTGCTGTTTGATTCGCCGTATTTGTTTCCTTAATAACGGTAATTGCTGCTAAATGGCATGAGCAAATTTTAAAAAATCGGAGAGCTCGCTGTTTTTGCCATTTACTTTACATAACAAATGTTGTCCGAAATTACTATCAAAAACTCATCCGTTATAGTGTCATAAAAACCTGTTTTTTTTGAAAATTAAACAGTGTACCATGCCATTTAACCTTTACACCAACAATCGGCTGCGAGTTCTGATTGACTCCATCGCGGAAGAGTTGCTCGGGCCGATGGTTCAAGTGGCAGGGGAGGGCGCGACGTTTTTGATGCCCTGTAATTGTTTGCTATACTGCAAAAATTGGTTGTTCTTGAAGAGGTACCAAAACGACTTGTATGGTATGATCAGGCAAGAACACGAATGGGGCTGTTGAACCATGAATCACCATTAATTCAGGAAATGCAACTATGAATATCAACGCCAGCATTATTGACCAGCGTGTTACAGGTATTGTTGAGGATCACCCGGAGTGGTTGCCGGACGGCAGTGATCTTAATAAAAAGAAGGCTGTCGCATTTGTGCTCTTGTGCATCTCAACGTGCCTTGAAATACCGATGGATGAAGCCTCTGAATTGATTACCGACGGAGGCAATGACGCAGGTGTTGATGGACTCAATGTAGGCGAGGTGGAGGATGGAGAGTTTCTGGTTACGATATTTCAGGGAAAATACAAGATTAAGGATTTGAGTGGCGAAGCAAATTTTCCTGAAAACGGTGTCCAAAAAGCGGTTGATACCGTTCACGTGCTTTTTGATCCTTATCGAAAAGTCTCCTTAAACCAAAAGATAGCGCCAAAGATTGAGGAAATCCGCTCTCTCATCCGTGATGCGTACATCCCCAATGTTCGTGTTATTCTGTGCAACAACGGTGCGCAATGGAACGCTCAGGCTGGCAATTGGATAGAGGAGGCGAAAAAGGATTATGGTGACAAGGTTGATTTTGTCCATTTCAATCACGACTCGATAGTCAATATTCTTCAAAGAAGCAAAAAGGTTGATACCACATTGGCCTTGAGTGGCCAGGCGATTGTCGAAGATATGGACTATATGAGAGTTTTGGTTGGACGTGTTTCTGTACAAGAGATCCACAGGCTGTTCAACGATTATGGCGACAAGTTGCTGGAGCGGAATATACGCCGTTACCTTGGCCTTCACCCGAATCGGGTGAATACGGCCATTCATGACACCCTCTGTGACCCGCAAAAGTCCGACAAGTTTTATTTTTACAACAACGGTATCACCGTGGTCTGTGACAAGTTTGACTATAATGCGTTTCAAAAAGCGGATTATAAGGTACAGTTGAAAAATATGCAGGTCATCAATGGCGGTCAAACGTGTAAAACGATTCAGGAGACCTTGAACAGTGTTTCGACTCATGGTATTGGTGAATCAGCTTATGTCATGATTCGCATCTATCAGTTGGCGGAGATGCATAAGGATTTCGTACAGGATATCACCTACGCGACAAACAGTCAAAATCCTGTTGATTTACGCGACTTGCGTTCGAATGACGACATTCAAAAACAACTTGAAATTGGAATTTCCGATCTTGGTTACATCTACAAACGGCAGCGTGAGGAGGGTGGTGGTGGTTCAAACGTTGTAACGAGTTCCATTGTTGCGGAATCGGTGCTTGCGATATGGCGGCAAAGACCGCATCAGGCAAAATTCCGTCGCAAAGAGCACTTTGGGAAGCTCTATGAGGATATTTTCAAGAATTTGAGCTCAGCACAAGCGCTTCTTGCTGTTCTGATGTTTCGGGCAGTGGAAAACGAGCGGAAACGCCCAACATCATTGACTCCGCCGGATTTCTTGCCTTATGCATCACACTATATTTCGATGCTGATAGGTCGAAATCTCCTGAGTGATATGGGCGTTTCTCTCCCGGAGGTGTCGCATCGAAACGTCCATGAAATCCTGAAGAAGTTTGAAGCTGATGAAGCTGTGTATCATGCCAAAGCAGTGCATGGTGTGAGAGAAGCATTGAAAACCTGTTATGGAGAGAGGGAAGTTTCATTACAACAACTTTCAGCCACCTTCAGGCGAGGTGATCTTCTTGAAATGCTCGGAGCTGCTTGAGGGTTGATGAATTGACCGTTGAGAAGGGATCTTCAACCAAGAGACAGTGTGAAGTAATTCTTTGATTTACTTTACATAATAAATGTTTTTCAAAAAAGAAAAAAATTCATAGACAAAAGAATCTCACAGAGTATGAAATAGTTCTAATTTACTTTATTTACACCACATGCCCCTTAACCTCTACACCAGCAACCGGATGGAAGTTCTGGTTGACACCCTTGCCACTGTGCTTCGTGAGCCGCTCGCTTCGCCCTTTACCAAGGAGGTGATTGTGGTGCAGAGCCGGGGGATGCAGCGCTGGCTTTCAATGGAGCTGGCATCGCATTTCGGTGTCTGGGCCAACGGGCACTATCCGTTCCCGAATGCAATGGTGCATGAGCTTTTCTGCAACATTTTGCGTGACATGCCCGACACATCTCTGTTTGCGCCGGAGGTGATGGGGTGGAAAATCATGCGCTTGCTGCCGGAGCTACTCAAGAGTGAGGCGTTTGGAACCTTGCGCCACTATCTGGCCGATGACCCTGATGGGCTCAAACTTTTTCAGTTGTCGGAAAAAATTGCTGATACCTTCGACCAGTACACCCTCTTTCGTCCGGAGATGCTGCTTCGCTGGGAGGCGGGGGAGACTCATCCGGGCGAGGAGTGGCAGCCGATTCTCTGGCAAAAGCTGGCAGAGGGAAATGGAGCGCACCGGGGGAGGCTGAAGGAGCTCTTTTGCAGGCAGTTGAGCCCCGAGTCACCGGGGGTGGAGGAGATTCCCGAGCGTATTACCCTTTTCGGTATCTCCTGTTTACCGAAGTTCCATCTTGATGTGCTTTCGGTTGTGGCGAAGGTGACGGAGGTGAACCTCTTTCTTTTGAGCCCGACCCGTGAGTACTGGGGCGATATTCTCTCCAAAAAGGCAAGTGCGAGGCTGTCGGAGGAGGAGCGTGCCCTGCGCACTGAGGGGAATCCGCTGCTCGCTTCGCTTGGGCGGATTGGTCGCGATTTTTCCGATATGGTTATCGACCTGAGCGACAGCGCTTTTCACCAAGAGGAGTGCTATGACGATCCGGGGGAAGAGTGCCTGCTTCATGCGCTCCAGTCCGATATCCTGAACCTTTTGGGCACGGGTGAGGATGAAGAGGAGGTGCGCCCGCTTGAGCGTAATGACCGATCGCTCCAGATTCACTCCTGCCACAGTGCGCTTCGTGAAATTGAGGTGCTTTACGACAACATCCTCGCCATGCTTGAGGAGTACCCCGGTCTTAGCCCGCGAGACATTGTGGTGATGACGCCCGATATTGAAATTTATTCCCCCTACATCTCCAGCGTTTTTGGGGCGGGGAGTGCCGGAGGAGAGGGCGCTGTGGCGCTGCACTACTCCATTGCTGATCGGCGCATGATGAACGAGGGAGAGATTGCTTCGGCGGTGCTGAAACTGCTGGCACTGCCTGGCAGCCGTCTTGCCGCCTCTGAGCTGTTTGATTTGCTGGCCTCGTCGCCAGTGAGCCGCCGCTTTTCGCTGGATCCGGGTGAGCTTGAGCTGATTCGTGGCTGGATTGAAAAGAGCGGAATTCGCTGGGGCATGGATGAGGATGATCGAACCACACGGAACCTTCCCGCCTATCGCGACAACTCCTGGAGGGCAGGGCTCGACCGGCTGCTGCTTGGTTACGCCATGCCGGACGAAAATCAGCTCTTTAACGGTATTCTTCCCTACGACGACATGCCGGGTTCGGTTGCGGAGAGCCTTGGCAAGTTCGCCGAGTTTATTGAGCGGGTTGACCGCTTTGTCGAGAGCTTTGAGCGCCACTGCACGCTTGAAGAGTGGCGCATCCAGTTTCAGACGCTGCTGGCCGACTTCATCACCCCTTCCGACACCTCCGAGCGGGAGTTTGCTGCCATTGCTGCGCTTGCCGAAGAGCTTGGCAACGCGGCCACTGCGGCGGAGTTTATCGATGCCGTGACACCTGCGGTGATGCTCTCCTGGCTTCGCGCCCGCCTTGAACATCAGGAGCAGGGGCTTGGCTTCATGACGGGTGGCATCACCTTTTGCGCCATGCTGCCGATGCGGAGCATTCCCTTCCGGGTGGTGGTGCTTATCGGAATGAACGACAACGCCTTTCCCCGCCAGAGCCGCGCCCCGGGCTTTGACCTCATTGCCCGTGAACCGCAAAAGGGCGACCGCTCACTGCGCAACGAAGACCGTTACCTCTTTCTTGAGTCGATTCTCTCGGCACGCGATATGCTTTACATCAGTTATGTTGGCCAGAGTATCCGCGACAATAGCGAACTGCCACCATCAGTGTTGGTCAGCGAACTGCTTGACGCCGTTCGGCGGGGCTTTTCGCTGCCCGATGGCGGTTCAGTGGAGGAGCATCTTGTAGTGCGTCACCGCCTGCAGGCCTTTAACCGCGACTATTTTACCCCAAGCTCTCCAATTTTCAGTTACTCGGCAGAGAACTACCGGGCGCTGGTTGAGAAGGAGAGCGCTGTTGATCACTCCCGCCCCTTTATGAGCGCCCCCCTTGCGGAACCGCCGGAGGAGTTGAAAACCGTTTCGCTGGCTCGGCTCTTGCGCTTTTACGACAATCCGTCTGGATTTTTTCTTGAACAGCGCCTCGGCATACGGCTTGAAGGCTGTGCGGAGCCGCTTGAGGATCGGGAGCCCTTTGCCGTTGAGGGGCTTGAGCTTTACAGCCTCAAACAGGAGTTGCTTGAGGTGGTGCTTGAAGGCGGTTCGACACACGAACTACTCCCGCTCTTCCGGAGCAGGGGAATGCTCCCTCCGGCACGGCACGGCGAGCAGCTTTTCAGCAGAATCCTCGGTGAGGTGGAGGAGTTTGCTGCCACGGTGCAGGAGAGCATCGGCGGCAGCGTGGCGCTTGAACCGCTTGAGGTCGATCTGCAACTCGGTGCCTTCCGACTCACCGGACGGCTTGAGCGCCTCTGGCCCCACTCCTTGCTGCACTACCGCTACGCCCGGCTGAAGATGAAAGACCTCATGAGAAGCTGGATTGAGCATCTCGTGCTCAACGCCGTTGCCCAGCCGGGTTACCCAAACTGTACCTCTCTGGTGATGGACGGCGACGCCAGAATCTTTGAGCCGGTGGAAGGTGCCGCTGCTCTTCTGGAGGGGCTCCTTACTCACTACTGGCAAGGCCTGTCAACGCCCCTGCGCTTTTTCCCGCGCTCCTCCTATGCTTTTGCTACAAAGGGGCTTGAGGCCGCCCGCAAAGAGTGGCGTGACGATACCTTCAATAACCATCCGGGTGAAGGCTCCGACCCGGCCATCCAGCGCTGCTTTGGTGCCACCGAGCCCTTTGATGAGGAGTTCTGTGCTCTGGCGGTTGAGCTGCTCGGGCCGTTGGTGGCGGCCTCATGATGCCCTCTCCAAAGGGAGTGAAAGTGTAATAACCGTTCCCCCATCCGTCTTGCACTCTGCTGAAATGCTGCCTTGATGTTTGTTGACAATAATGTCGTAGCTGATGCTTAACCCAAGCCCTGTCCCTTGACCAACCTCTTTCGTCGTAAAGAAGGGTTCAAAAATCCGGCTCTTCACCTCTTCAGTCATTCCCGGCCCGTCATCACTTACGGAGCAGAAGAGACTCTCATCGGTTTTCCATGTTTTAATTGCGATGTGACCCAGTGAGAGCCTGTGTTGTGATTTGATGGCCTGGGCGCTATTGAAGATCAGGTTCAGGAGCACCTGACCGATCATAGGCAAATTACAGAGTATCGGCGGCAGCTCTTCAAGCTTCAGGTCAATCGTGGCCACATCGCGGTAGACGCTTTTGGCTATAAGAAGCGACTCATTGACAGCCTTGTTGAAATCAGAAAGGATTAAACCACCCTTTTCGTTTTTAAAGGTGTAGTTTCGCATACTTCGGGTAATGGCCATGATGCGCTCTACCCCATGTTGTGTCATTTCAAGCGTTTTGGGAATGCTGTCGAGCAGATACTCAATATCGAGCTCCTTTTCTTTTTTCCGGAGTCGCATAATCTCTTCTGCATCGGCGCTTGCTGCAATGTATTTGTCAATTATCGCACGGTATTCACCTACCATTTCCCGCAGATCATTGAAATCACTCAACTGGTTCTGTTCATTGATGGTGATGAAATTGAGCGGGTTGTTGATTTCATGGGCAATCCCAGCAGCAAGCTGCCCGATCATCTCCATTTTTGATGCTTGCTGAAGCTGGGCAACAAGTTTTTTGTTTTCCTGTTCAGCATTCTTTTTAGCCACAATATCCCAGACGTGATTGGCTATGATCTCCAACCACTCAATATCCTTGTCAACATACTCACTTTTTTTGTTGCCGATCCCAATAATTGCCACTATTTTGCCGTCCCGGTTGACCGGGATAACCAGTTCCCGCTTTATTTCAATATGATTTTTCAGCATTCCCTTACAATGCTCAAGTTCCGAATAATCATTATGGATAACCGGCTTTTGAAACCGTACGGCGTCCCCCCATACGCAACTCTTTTCCTGCGGGTAGTGCTGATCATCTCCCTCAGCCTTGCAGATATGCTTAAGGATATTGGTCGAAACTGCCTGGAGCAGCATGGTATGTTGATCTTCAGCAACGAAAAAAAAAACCCGACTGAACTTTCCGTTATTTTTTCAGCTTCATCAAGGGTTGCAGTTAACAGCTTTTCTGTAGAGTGATTGTCAGCCATCTGGAGGATACTTAGCCGGAATGCGTTTACCTGTTCATACTGCTTTTGCTCCGTGACATCATGGATGATGGCAGAGATAAGGTCACGATCCTTTATTCTGATTTTTTTGGCGAAGAGCTCAACATGACGAACGGAGCCATCAGCCTTCTTATGAAAGAATAACACCTGTTTTTGTTTCAGAGATATCCATTTTTTCATCTCCCGTTCAATATCTTCGGGAGAGAGTGTATTAATCTGCTGAATATTCATCCGGCGCAGTTCCTCAATCGACCACCCATAAAAATCGGCTGCCGCCTTGTTTGCATCAACAATATCTCCTGCGGCATCATAGATGAACATGATGGAGGAGTGTTCTTCAAACAGGGAACGGAAGCGCTCTTCGCTCTGTCGTAATGTCTCTTCTGCCAGCTTTCTTTGGCTGATATCTTTAATGATAGAAACCAAATAGCCTTTTTCCGGGCTGAAGACGTTGTTGTCGAACCATTTGCCCAAAACACTAATGTAATACTCGAAGTGATCTGTGATTCCGGTTTCTGCAACCTTGAGAAGCCTTCCAAAGAACTCAGGGTCCGACTCGGCAATTCCAGGAAAAATCTCTGTAAGCTTGCGTCCTGTTGCATCTTTTATGCCCGTGAGTTTCTCCCACGACAGATTGACCTCCTCGTGCATCAGATCAACCGCACGCCCCTGATCATAAAGAACACGGCAATAGACATAACCGCTGGGAATAGAGTCCAGGATAGCCCGGTAGCGATGATTCAGTGAATCCTCTCTACCCTGATCTGGTATATGGCCCGACTGGCAGGCATCAGATTGATCAATGATGTTGTCTGTTGGCATGGCTGCAGAGAGTTGAATGCAATTTTAACTCTGAAGTATAACCTGCTTTTTTGTGAAATGCGCACTTTTTTGTAAAGCAGCTTCGCTGGCCTCATATTCTCCCAGATGGAGGCGCATCAGACTCTTCCAGAGCTTGCCGTGGTTGGGCACCGAGAAGTGCAGCAGTTCATGGCCGATCACGTAATCTGGTTTGGATGTATCGGCTGGGTGAGATATTGTAATTATTTTTCATCAGATCAGTATGATCAGCAATGCGGTTCAGCTCGTCATCAAAGACGTCGCAGAGGCGCTTGGTGAAGATGAGCGGGAGAATGTAGTATTTGCCATCAGTGTTCAGTACTTTGTTTTTATGCTCATTCAATCTTTGAAAACGTTTTACCTGCGTCATCAGCTTGATACACAGTTCTTGACGGGGATTGCTGAACTTTAGAAAAGGTTATTATCATGGAATACTGAAATTCTTGGTAACAACAGCATCCCGGAATTCCATCGCACCGCCTTGCTTAAAGCTGGATTCATTAATAAACGCCATCATGCACCAACTGAACCACACCACCGTCGCCCTCTCCGGCATCAACCTCATTGAGGCGAGTGCCGGGACGGGGAAGACTTACGCCATTGCTTCGCTTTACCTGCGGTTGCTGGTGGAGCAGGAGCTGTTGCCGGAACAGATTCTTGTGGTGACCTATACCGAGGCGGCGACGCAGGAGCTTCGTTCGAGAATCCGGAGCCGTATCCGTGAGGCGCTTGAGGTGATGGAGGGGGGCTACACCAACGACGCATTCCTTGAGGGGCTCTATGAAAAGGCCTCCATGAACGGCTTGAAGAGGGTGCGCGATCTGCTTGAGCGGGCGTTGGGCGCTTTTGATACGGCTTCGATTTTTACTATTCATGGCTTTTGCCTGCGGGCTTTGCAGGATAACGCTTTTGAGAGTGGCTCACTGTACGATACCGAGCTGGTGACCGATCAGACGGCGCTGCTTCGTGATATTGTGGAGGATTTCTGGAGGATGCACTTTTTCAGGGAGCCCGCGCCGCTTCTGGGCTATACGCTGCGGAACCGCCAATCGCCGGCTACCTTTATTTCGCTTTTGAAGAATCTTCATGCCGGGACGGGGGTGGAGGTTATCCCCGATTTCAGTGAGGAGCAGATAGCGGCGCTCGACCTGGAGTGCCGCGCCGCCTGGCAGGAGACGAGTGTTCTTTGGGAGCGTGAACGTGAGAGCATTACGGAGCTTTTGAGAACAAGCAAGGGGTTGAAGCGTTCACAGGATACTTATCGGGCTGACCTGCTTGAGCCGCTCTTTGCCGCGATGGATGAGTTTGTCGCCGGTGGCAACCCCTGCGACCTCTTTGGTGACTTTAAAAAGTTTACTGCAAGCGCCATCAGTGAGGGGACAAAGTTGAAGAACACTCCGCCCGACCACCCTCTCTTCGGGAGTTGTCAGCGGCTGCTTGATGTGGTGGAGAGTCGCTTTCTTGCCCTCAAGGCTGAGCTGGTTCGCTTTTACCGTAAAAGCCTGCCGTTGCGCAAGCGGGTGAGCAATATCCGTTTTTTTGACGATCTGCTTGAAGATCTCTATCGTGCGCTTCTCTCTGATGGCGGTGGTGCAATTCTTGCTGGACTGCTTCGCGCCAAGTACCGGGCGGCGCTGATTGATGAGTTTCAGGATACTGACCCGGTGCAGTATGAGATTTTCAGGTCAATCTATGCTGGTTCTGACTTGCCGCTCTTTCTCATCGGCGACCCCAAGCAGGCGATTTACAGCTTTCGTGGGGCCGATATTTTTGCCTACATGCGGGCGGCCCGCGAGGTGAGTGAGGAGCGTCGTTTTACCCTGACGGAGAACTGGCGCTCTGCTTCGCCGTTGCTCGATGCCTTTAACACCCTTTTCGACAATGAGCGTCGCCCTTTTCTGTACGATGAAATTCTCTACCACCCTCTTGCTGCGGGCAACCGGGAGCAAAAGGAGAGCGGGGATGCGGGCGAGAGTGAGCCGATGCAGCTTTGGTTTATGGACTCCACCGATCAGAAGAGCGGCATGTTGACGGTTGAGGATGCCGGTGCCTTTGCCTCCAAAGCGGTGGCGGGTGAAATTGTGCGTTTTTTGCAGGATGGCTCTACCCTTGTTGGCGGCAAACCTCTTGCCGCTGGTGATATTGCGGTGATTGTGCGTACCCATCGGCAGGCGGCGACGGTGCTCAAGGCGCTGAGCGCTTGCGGCATTGCCGGGGTGATGCGGAGCGACAAGAGCATTTTTGAGACGAGGGAGGCCGAAGAGGTGCGCATTCTGCTCTCGGCCCTTGGCGATCCGGCAAATGAAGCGAAGGTGCGGGCAGCGCTGGTGACCGATCTTCTTGGCCGCTCGGGAAATGATATTGCTGAGTTGCTGGATGATGAGCTGTTGTGGACGGAGTGTTTGAGGGAGTTCCGCAACTACCATGAGATATGGCTTCAGCGGGGCTGCATGGTGATGAGCCGCGAGCTGACGTCCCGGGAGGGGATGCGCGGGCGCCTGCTTGGCTACTCGGACGGGGAGCGGCGGCTGACCAATATTCTTCACTGTTTTGAGCTCCTCCACCGTGAGGAGCATGAGCGGGGAACCGGTATGGAGGGGCTGATTGCCTGGTTCAGCGAGAGGCTTGGGGCGGTGTGTGAGCAGGATGAACATCAGATCCGCCTTGAAACGGATGAGGCTGCGGTGAAGATTGTCACCGTCCATGTCAGCAAGGGGCTTGAGTATCCGGTAGTCTTCTGCCCTTTTCTCTGGACCGGAGCAAACCAGAAGGGCGAGGTGGTGATGTTCCACGACGAAGAGTGGCGGTTGGTGAAGGATTTCGGCTCGGCAGATGTTGATCTTCATCGCTCGCTGGCAGGGAAAGAGTCGCTGGCCGAAAGCTTGCGGCTGCTCTATGTGGCGTTGACGAGAGCGAAGTACCGGTGCTATCTTTTTGCGGGCAAGACCCGGGCGGAGCTCTCTCCGATCAACTACCTGCTCCACGCCTCCCCGGAGAGTCGGGCAACCGAAAACCAGGCAACCGCCCTTGCCCTTGAGATGAAGGCTTTGACGGCTGAGAGTATGGCCGGGCAGTTGCAGGCGCTTGCCGAGAGTTCAGTTGGGACGATTGGCTTTAAGCGGATGATGCCCGGGGAGGCTGAGGAGGGCGTCTTCCTTCGCCGAACAACGCTGCCGGAAGGGAGTGTGCCGCCGATGCTGCGCCGCTTCAGTGGAACCCTCGATACCAGTTGGCGGGTATCGAGCTTCACCTCCTTCAGTCGCCACGAGTCGGGCCGTCAGCAACCGAGTGCCGAATTGCCGGATCGTGATGAGTCGAGAGTGGCGGGCGATCTACAAGTAATTGCCGCAGCCAGAGAAGAGAGCATCTTCACTTTCCCCCGGGGTGCGCAGGCGGGCATTTTCATGCACGGAATTTTTGAAAAGCTTGATTTTGCCGCGCCCTCTGATAGTGCGGTGAGTGAGCTTGTTGCACAAGGTCTTGCACGCTACGGCTATAAACCGGAGTGGCAGGAGCACATCACAGCAATGGTGCACAACGTTCTTGGCACCCGCCTTTCGCCAAACGGCTTTACCCTTGGCGCACTTCGCAAAGGCAGTTGGAGCACCGAGCTGGAGTTCTTCTTTCCCCTCAGCTTTATCAACTCCTCCCAGTTGGCCGAGATCCTCGAAAGCCACAGCCTTCTCTCCGGAAGCATCGACCTTGTCCTTCTTGCCGAGTTGCTGCACTTCAGGCCGGTCAAGGGAATGCTCATGGGCTTTATGGACATGGTTTTTGAGCAGGATGGCCGCTACTACCTGCTCGACTGGAAATCAAACCATCTGGGCAACAGCCTCGACAATTACGGGGAGGATGGCATGAGGATGGCCATGCAAAAAAATCTCTACCCGCTGCAATACCTGCTCTATAGTGTGGCGCTCAATCGCTACCTTTCGTTGCGCCTCAAAAACTACCGGTACAGCAGCCATTTTGGTGGTGTGATCTATGTTTTTTTGCGCGGAGTGAGCATGGAGCATGGTGAAAATCGAGGCTTTTTCCGTGACGTGCCCTCCCAGGGGTTGATTGATGCGTTGACCAATCTGTTGATAGAGGAGAGAGGATAAAATATGGGCATAGAGTATCAGGAGCGGGCCATCGACCGCCATTTTGCGGCTTTTATCTGCCGTCAGGTCACAGGAGAAGTAAGCGATCTTTTTCGTCTTCTGGTCTCCCTTGCAAGCAGTGCTGTCGGGAAGGGGAGCAGTTGTTTGAACCTCGCCGATGTTGAGGGTGAGAGCATCGTGGTGGGAAAGCGGGAGTTTCTTCTGCCCCGGTTTGAAGGGCTGCTAAAGCTTTTGAAGGGCAGCCCGGTTGTCGGTTTGCCGGGTGGGCCGCCTTGCCCTCTCGTGCTTGACGCCTCCGGTCACCTTTACCTCTATCGTTACTGGCAGTATGAGCGGGAGCTTGCGAGGAGAATTCTGCAAAAGGCTGGAGCTACCGTCTCCAATCTTGATGAAAATCTCCTGCTTGACGGCCTTGCACGACTCTTTCCTGGGAGCGGGGAGCTTGACCGTCAAAAGGAGGCGGCTGTTGTGGCTCTGCACCGGCAGTTCTGCGTTATTTCAGGTGCTCCCGGCACGGGCAAAACTTCGACGGTTGTTCGTATTCTTGCCCTGCTGCTTGAGCAGGATGGAGAGCGCAGGCAGCGGATTGCCATGGCCGCGCCTACCGGAAAGGCGGCTGCCCGGCTGAAAGCATCCATCAATGATATCAAGAACTCCCTTGATTGTGCTGATGAAGTCAAAGCGGCAATTCCCGATGATGTCGTTACCATCCACCGTCTTCTTGGTACTCTGGCAGGGTCTGCCCGTTTTCGCCATTCGGCCAAATATCCTCTCCCTTTTGATACGGTTATTGTTGATGAAGCCTCAATGGTTGCACTGCCGATGATGAGCGCCCTCGTTGCTGCGCTCAGGCCCGATTCGCGTCTGGTTCTTCTTGGTGACCGCGATCAGCTTGCGTCGGTTGAACCGGGTTCAGTGCTTGGCGATCTTTGTCGTGCCGGATCAGAGAAGCAGGCTTCGCCACTGAGCGGCTCGCTGGTCATGCTTGAAAAAAATTATCGCTTTCAGGCAGGGAGCGGTATTGCTGAAATCAGCCGGGCCGTTAACGCCGGGCTGGAGAGGGAGGCACTGGAGCTTTTGAAAAGCAGTGCAGGCGGCATCTCCTGGCAAAGGTCGCCCGCTCGTGAAGAGATGCAGAGTTCCCTGGCAAAAAAGGTGGTTGAGGGATATCGGAGCTATCTTGAGGCAGTTTCACCCCTCGATGCGCTGGAGCAGTTTGATCGTTTCAGGCTGCTCTGCGCCCTTCGTGAGGGCTCTTTCGGGGTTGGAGGTCTCAACCATACCGTCGAGAGCATTCTTGCCCGTGAGGGGCTGATAAACCCTAAAGGAAGCTTTTACCGTGGCCGTCCCCTGATGATTACGATCAACAACCATGCAATGCGGCTCTTTAATGGCGATACCGGCATATTGTTCGCCGATCCGGAATATGGAGGGGAGATCAGGGCTTTTTTCCCGGCTCCTGACGGGGGTGCCCGGAGCATTGCGCCGGAACGCTTGCCGCTGCATGAAACAGCCTATGCCATAACCATCCATAAAAGCCAGGGCTCGGAGTTTGGGCGGGTGCTGATGATTTTGCCTCTGGTTGATGGGGAGCTGATGACAAGGGAGCTGCTCTATACCGGTATCACAAGGGCGAAAGAGAGCGTGGAAATTTGGGCCAGTGAGGAGGTTTTTTGTGCGGCAGTCAGGAAAAAAATAAAAAGAAGCTCCGGTTTTGATTTTTAAAGATATTTTTGCGCTGGAAATAAAAGAAATGATCGTCATAAGTTACAGAGGCCGGAAGTTACCGGGAGCAAGACGGTGAATCAGGCTTCTTACTCTATAAGTTTTGATCTCTGAACACTATAATAAAACAGGAGAATCGCAATGAAAAAACAGATATGGCTGGCTGCAGGAATTGCTGGAATGCTGCTTGGCAGCCCCGCTGCTAACGCTGAAGTGAATGTTCGAATCGGTGAAAGGGGAGACAGGCCACCCTCTTTTGTTTTTGATAACCGTACGAATTTTATCAATGTACCGAATCTTGGCTTTTCCGTATCGGTAGGGAGCCCTCAGGATATTGTGAGGTGCGATGGTAGATACTACGTCAATCATAATGGTCGTTGGTATGTCTCCAATAATTTTCGCGGACCGTGGATTCTTGTTCGGGAGGGAAGGCTTCCTTATCAAATAAGACGGCATCGCTGGGAAGAGATAAGAAGTTCCCGTGATGCCGAGTATCGCCGCTATGAAGGCAGGGATAACCGCAACAATAATCAGAACAATCATGATGGCAGATACCAAAATGATGGCGGAAGAGGTATGAATGACGGCAGAGGTCAAAATGATGGCGGCAGGGGCCCGAATGACGGCAGGGGGCAAAATGATGGTGGAAGAAGGAACTGATTGAATCGCCGCTTGTGAGAGCATAGAAAGCGGGAGCTGAAAACTGGTTCAGCTCCCGCTTTCTCTTTCCGGGATTATGGCTGCACTGCGGAATCTGCCGCAAAAATACCTGCTACAGTCTTATAGTGATGCCACTCCGATGCTCACGGCGATGATGCCGCCGCCGCTCCTCTTCACGCCACCGCCGCCTTCTCTCCTCGCGTTCATACCGTTCTCTTTCGTATCGGCTATATCTGTCATGCCGATGCTCATACCGGCTATACCTGTCATGCCGATGTACAATGCCGTTATCATAGTGTGCCTGAGCGGTAAACTGCGGGATGCCAAGAAGCATTCCGGCAACTCCGGCAATGAGCCATATATTTTTCTTCATCTGTACTCTCCATTTGCAAAGTTGTTTGCTCTATCTGCCATCCCTGCGACCGTCGCCATCTCTCGGAGCATCACCGTCTCTCGGAGCAAAACCATCTCTCGGGGCAAAACCGTCTCTGCGACCATCACCATCCCTCGGGGCAAAACCATCCCTGCCACCATCCCTGTAGTAGCGATCGTAGCGGCGATTCGTATCATCCCAGTATCTGCGGTCGTGGCGGCGGTATTCTGAATCACGGAACCTCCAGATATCACGGCGGTACTTTTTTATTCTGTAGGGAAGGTCATAATCCATGATCAGCCTCCAATCTCCGCGATAGTCACGGGAAACGTACCAGCTTCCATCACGCTGCAAGTAATAACGATCGCCGTAATAGATGATATCATAAGGGCCATTGATGGAGACTGAAAAACCGCGCTCTTCGAGATAAATAAACTCTGGACGCCGATCGATAACAAAAATCGGTCTGTGCCGTTCCCTCTCTCCAATACCGATACGTAAACTGACTTCCGCTTGAGAAACGGCCGGTGGATGAGCAAAAAACATTCCCGTAATTCCTGCAATCAGCCAGATCTTTTTTTTCATAGTCATTCTCCTGTTAACATTTGTTGAAGAGTGACGGCAAGGTTGTCCACTCACTCTCTTTTCATGAAATCAGCTCTCCTTGCTGAACCATCAATGAAAAACTGCAAAGGCTCTTGTTGCCACTTTTCTACATCGCCAATAGCATCAATAATCTGCCCAACTATTTTGACCGTCGCAACGAGTGACAGGAGGAAAAAAAATCGGGTGAAGTGAGCAAGAGAGCAATAACAGCCAATCAAAGACGTTAGCAGATAGAGTAATGTAATTAAGCGCAATTTAGTTCAACTCGTCCAGATTTTTTTTTAAGAGGGCAGATTTTTATTCATACTCAAGGTCCGTTTTGTCTGCCTTTCGGCAGTCAGGAATTGTTGCTGAAGGAGCAGAAGGGATTTTTATATTTGACGTTATTTTATCTCTACAGAAAACTCTCTTGCCTGAAGCAGGGGGGCTGATTGACTTTCCGATTAACAGGAGCCTCAATGCATGATTTTTTGAACAATATCATTACCAGACCCGACGGTAAAACCCTGGAATTTAAACGGGACAGCGCATCACCAACATTGTTGATGAAAACAGTGGTAGCGTTTGCCAACACTGCAGGTGGTCGGCTCATTATAGGTGTGGGTGATGACCGGGAGATTGTCGGCCTGAAAACTCCACTTGATGAAGAGGAGAGGCTCCGCAGTCTGATTGCCGACTCCATTGCGCCCCATCTTTTTTCCAATATAGAACTCATCACCATCAACAACACCACACTTCTTGTGGTCGAGGTGTTTGTCAGTGCCTTGCGTCCCCATTGGTTGAAAGCTGAGGGGCATGAACAGGGCGTTTATGTTCGTATTGGCAACTCAAATCAGCAGGCAAACAGGGCGCTGATTGCTGAACTTGGCCGATCAGCAGAGGGAATATCATTTGACGAAATGCCCATGGCGGAACTGAGTAAAGATGATCTTGATCTGGTCGCTGTCCAGAAATTCTTTGCCAGCGACTGGAGACTGGATGAGCAGGCGCTTGTGACCGTTAAACTTCTCACCTCCTACCAGAGACGGCTGGTGCCTACCAAGGGTGCCATTCTGTTGTTTGGAAAAGAGCGTGCACTTCATTTTTCCGACTGCTGGGTGCAATGCGGACGATTTACCGGCACCGATAAAGCCCTTCTTTTCGACCAGAGAGATATTCACGATCATTTGCCACAGGCTGTTGAAAGTATCATGCAGTTTTTCCGCAAACACTCGCAAAACGATGAAGCCATACCGCTCGCCATTCTGCGGGAAGCTGCCATTAATGCACTGTTGCATGCCGATTATTCCCAGCGTGGAGCCCCGATTCGGATTGCTTTTTTTGACGACAGAATTGAAATTGAAAATCCCGGAACCCTTCAGGCAGGAATGAGTGTTGAGAGCATGAAACAGGGCTTCTCAAGAATTCGTAATCACGTCATAGCCAGAGTCTTTCGAGAGTTGAAAATCACTGAACGATGGGGCTGCGGTATCAGCTTTATCTTCAGTGAAGCAGAGGCTTGCGGATTGCCCAAGCCACAAATCATGGAGATTGGCATACGGATGCGTATCACCATATACCTGGCCGCGACGACTACCGTTTTTGGTTGTGAGGCACAAGAGAGGATATTGAATCACGGAAAGGCACAAGAAAAACAAGATATTGATGGTGAGGCACAAGACAACAATATCAATAAAGCACAAGTCAGTAGTGGCGATAAGGCACAAACTGGCGATTGCCCGGAAGGAGGAAAAAAGGCACAAGTGAGGGGGGAGGTGGATATTCATATTCTTGCAGCATGCTCTGTCGAGCCACTCTCCTCAGCAGAGATCGCTCATGTGCTTGGGCACAAGCAATTGAGTGGGAATATTCGCAAAGCACTTCCTCGACTCCGTGATACCGGCCTTCTTTCCTATACTATTCCAGACTGCCATAATAGTCGTATGCAGAAATATCAGTTGACCGAAGAGGGGATTGCACTCCATTTAACTTATACCTCCGGGAAAAAAAGCAGGGAAGTACAAGTAGAAACAGTTGAAGAGGTACAAGTGAACACCTTTGATGAGGCACAAGATGATTTTTGTGAGTTGGCACAAGTTCATCGTCAAATCCTTTCTACTTGTGCTACCTCGCCTCTCTCATCGGCAGAAATAGCCAATGCTCTTGGGCACAAGCAGTTAAGTGGTAACCTCCGTAAAGCTATTCCGGAACTCCGAAGAGCGGGACTGCTTCACTACACGATTCCTGAAAAACCCAACAGCAGGCTGCAAAGATATCGACTTACTGAGAAGGGCAGAGCATTATTGAGCGCAAGCGAGGAATCTGTTGAAAAGTAGAGTGGTGCAGTAATGATTTCATTGAAAAAGGAGGATCTTGCTGAGTATGAGTAAGCGTGCCGTCCTAACAGTGCGACGTGGTAAACGTGTGTTCACAGGCTGGTATTGGGTGGTTATAATTCACGTCGAAACGTACTCTGCCGGGCTTATTAATCTAAAGCAAAATGGTGATGCCTGTTGCCAAGTGGTTTTCGAGTAGAGATAGATGTTAGCTTTTTTTTATAAAGAGGTTAACCGGTGTTACGAAAAAATGCACAACCACTGAAATAGTAACCGGAAAACATTATGCTGATGTTTTCCATCACCAATACTTTTGTCATTACGAGTTGTAAATACCGTATTGATTTTTTGATCAAAACAGCCCTTGGGGAGATGTGCTCTGCCCTGTTGTAAAAAAAAATAGTACACTATCGAGCTTTTCAAAGCTTCGAATCAAGTCAAAGAATAGTAAATTGCGCTGTTATGAAGATTCTCCCATAATTTTAAAGTCGCACATCGCCATGGGAACCACAACCACAAAAGTTGATTTGGTCAATGTCATTGCACACAGGACTGGCCTTACAAAAAATGAAACGGAATCCGTGGTTAACTCTCTTTTTGAGAGCATCATTGACTCACTGAAAGCCGGAAAGCGCATTGAGATCAGGGGATTTGGCTCGTTCAACATTCGCCATAAAAATCTTCGTCAGGCAAGGAATCCGAGAACAGGGGAGAAGGTGACGGTTCAACCCAAGAATGTACCCTCATTCAAAATCTCGAAAGAGTTCAAGATGGCGGTGAGTGAAAGCCTTAAATCTGATGGCGAGTAGTTTTTCCTCCTCTTGCACATTCAATAGTGGTGGCCCCCCGCCGGAACGCCTTTCCGGTTCGGTTGAGCGGGTCACCTTTCACAGTGAAGAATCGGGGTTTTGCATCCTGCGTACAAAGGTAAAAGGGCGTCGTGACCTCGTGACCGTTGTCGGTTCAGCCGCTTCCATTGCTCCGGGTGAATATGTTGAATGCCTTGGAAGCTGGCAGAACGATCGCACCTACGGTCTTCAGTTCAAAACGACGCAGTTGACCGTTGTGCCTCCCAGCACTCTTGAAGGGATCGAAAAATACCTTGGTTCCGGCATGGTCAAAGGAATCGGCCCTCACTTTGCCAAGGCGCTTGTCTACGCCTTCAGGGAAGAGGTCTTCACTGTTATAGAGGAAGAGCCTCAACGCATGCTTCAGCTTCCCGGCATTGGCCAGAAACGGATGGAGAAGGTGATCACCGCCTGGGCCGATCAGAAGGTGATTCGCGAGATTATGGTTTTTCTACAATCGCACGGGCTTGGTACAGGCCGCGCAGTGAGGATATTCAAAACATACGGCAACGAGTCGATTATCAAGGTAACCGAAAACCCCTATCGACTTGCTCTCGACATTCACGGCATAGGGTTTACCACTGCCGACACCCTTGCCAGGCAGCTCGGTATTGCATCCGATTCACTTATCCGTGCACAGGCAGGCGTACGCCACGTTTTGCAAGAGATATCCGGCAACGGCCATTGCGCCGCCTCATGGGATCTGCTTGTAGCTGAGGCCGCCACACTGCTCGACATTACCCCTGAGATTATCGAAAAGGCGATAGGGGCGGAGGTTGCCGCAGAGAATCTTGTTTGTGATGAGATCAATGGCACTCAGGCACTCTTTCTGACACCGCTCTACCGCGCTGAAGTGGGCACTGCCAACAGTCTTCAGCGGTTGCTTCAGGGAGAACCACCCTGGGGAGCGATTGATGCAGAAAAGGCAATTCCCTGGGTTGAAGGGAAGAGCGCACTCACTCTCTCCGACTCCCAGCGGAGAGCCATAAGCCTGGCCCTCTCAAGCAAGGCCGTGGTCATTACCGGTGGCCCCGGTGTAGGAAAGACCACCCTCGTCAACAGCATTTTGCTCATGCTTCAGGCAAAACAGATAAGGGTCACTCTCTGCGCTCCGACCGGACGGGCAGCCAAACGGCTCTCCGAATCTACCGGCCTTGAAGCCAAAACTATCCATCGCCTGCTGGAATTTGAGCCTCAGTCTTTCGGTTTTAAACGAAATCGCGACAACCCGCTTGAAACTGATCTCGTTGTCATTGACGAAGCCTCGATGGTTGATATTGTGCTCATGAATCGCCTCCTTGCAGCCGTGCCTGACAAAGCGGCCCTGATGCTGGTCGGTGATATAGACCAACTGCCATCTGTAGGCCCCGGAGCGGTACTTGGCGACATTATCCGCTCCGGAAGTATATCAACAATCGCTTTGACCGAAATATTCCGTCAAGCCGCCTCTTCACGCATCATTATCAATGCGCACCGCATCAACCACGGAGAGATGCCCCTCAACCGGGAGGGTCCGGGCCTCTCCGATTTCTACTTTATCCCGGCCTCTTCCCCCGAAGAGATCTACCAGAAACTGATTCAGCTCATCACCGAGCGCATACCAAAACGGTTCGGGCTCCATCCGGTCAGGGATGTTCAGGTATTGACCCCGATGAACAGGGGTGGGCTTGGTGCCCGTTCGCTTAATGTTGAACTGCAGCGGGCGCTTAATGAAAAAGCTGAACCGAAAATAACCCGGTTTGGCACCATATTTGCCCCCGGCGACAAGGTGATTCAGACAGTCAACAACTATGACAAAGAGGTCTTTAACGGCGACATTGGCCAGATTGTGAAAATTGACACCGAAGAGAGCATTTTGCTGGTCGACTACGATGGTCGGGTGGTGGAATATGAGTTCGGTGAGCTCGATGAAGTTTCGCTCGCCTACGCAACGAGTATCCACAAAAGCCAGGGGTCGGAATATCCAGCCGTCATCATCCCTCTCGCCATGCAGCACTACACACTGCTGGAGCGCAACCTGATCTACACCGCAGTAACCCGGGGTAAAAAGCTGGTGACCATCATCGGAGAGCCAAAAACGCTCGCCATGGCCGTCAAAAACCAGAAATCAAACCGCAGGGTAACCAATCTGACTGCCCGGATAGCCCCCGAAAAGGGGAGTGCCGGGCAATAATAAGGTAAATAGCTTCACGTGGAACATTTTACAGCTACTTCGGCTCATTATTTTCAACCATCTCTGTCAGACCAGGTCTATCAGCAAGAGGAGTCGCCAGCGGTACCTGCAATGCGTTGTTGGTGAGAGCGAAAAGAGTTTTTTGTAAAAAAAGTGTAATTAAATTAATCGCATCACGGGGGATAAGCAGTACGGCATGTTTCTTCCATGCTGTACGACTGATCGTTCTTGCTGATACAAGTTTGTCGGCAAGGGCAAGCAGGCCGTGTTCGCGAGGGCCAAATGTTTCAAACAACTGCTCGTCCGGTATCAGTGATTGAGCATCAATTCGTTGAAGCCGAAAGGGGCGCATAATCCACATCTTACGCAGGGGCATGCCATTGTGATGTACCTTGGGTGCTGGAGGTAAATTATTGTCATTTGAACTATTACCGTATTATGATTAAAATCAAGGGTATGGTGCAAAAAAATAAAGTTCATGATGCAAGGTGCCACAATGCAGTTACTCATCCACATGCGCAGCATAATGAAAACAGATAATTCCAATACATCTGACCTCTCAGAGTTACGGCGGCAGGCTGAAGAACTACAAAAAAATCGGGGCACCGTTGCGGATTCCCCAACATCCACAGCAGATTGGCAGCGCATACTTCAGGAGCTTTCGGTTCACCAGATTGAGCTTGAGATGCAGAATGAACAGCTTCAGTATTCCCGTGATGAAATACTGAAGGAGCAGAGACGCTATACTGATTTGTATGATTGTGCGCCGGTCGGCTATCTGACTCTTGCAGCGGACAGTACCATAACGGAATTAAATCTTACTGCATCCAGGTTACTCGCTATTGATCGTTCACGACTTAATGGTGTCCGTTTTGGCTTCCTGATTGCCCCGGAAGACAGGCATGCGTTTAACAGCATGATGAACAGGACATTCCTGAGCGGAGGAATCGAGCATTGTGAAGTTTTGATTGTAAGGAGTGTGAGTGAAAAATCCGGCTCACTGCGGCGAGCGTTTCGCCTTGACAGCATCATCAGTCAAAATCTTCAGGAGTGTCATCTGACGCTCACTGATATCACCGATGTCAGAGTGGCCGTGGATGAACTGAAGAGAAAAGAAGAGCGGTTCAGAAATATGTTTGAAGGGCATTCAGCCATCATGCTGATCATCAATCCTGACAGCGGATTCATTATAGAGGCGAACCGTGCCGCAACCAGGTTTTACGGATGGACTCTCGAAGAGCTCCGCACTATGCGAATAGAGGAGATTATTACCCGGACGCCCGAACAGATCAAATTCTTTTTGGAGCGAAGCTGGATTGAAGACAAAAATGCGCTTCTCTTTCGTCATCGCAGGGCCGATCAATCCATTCGGGATGTTGAGGTCTACAGCAGCACCATTGTCATATCCGGCGAAACCCTGCTTTATACGGTTGTTCATGACATTACCGAGCGGCTGCGTCACGAAACTGCCACAGCATTCTACATCTCTCTTTTGGAAGTCATAGATACCATGTCGATAAAGCAACTTCTTCAGATGACGCTTGATAAAGCGGAACTGCTTACCGACAGCTCCATCGCCTTCATCCATTTCGTTGCCGAAGATCAGAAAAGACTCAGTCTGCAGCAATGGTCTACCAACACCTTAAACCTGCAGTGCAAAGCAAAGGGGGAGAATAAACACTATATCGTTGATCAGGCTGGCGTATGGGCTGAAGCCTTGCGGGTAAGAAAGGCTGTTATCCATAACGATTTTGCCTCACTTTCTGACCGAAAAGGGATGCCTGAGGGTCATGCGACCATTATCAGGGAGGTACTTATTCCAATCTTTCGCTATGAAAAAGTTGTTGCAATACTTGGTGTTGGCAATAAGCTTGGCAACTATGATGAGGATGATATTACATGGCTTACTATTATTGGTGATGCAGCATGGGAAGTTGTTTCCAAAAAGATTGGTGAGGAAGAACGAAAAGAGCGGTATACCCAGCAATGCCTTATTGAACAACTCGCCATGCACGATTCATTGACAGGTTTGCCGAACCGGCGTCTCCTCTCGGAGCGGATATTACTTACTCTGGCCCAATGCCGACGGAATAATGGCAGGGCGGCCTTGATGATTTTTGACTTGGACAAATTCAAACCGGTCAACGATACCTTTGGTCATGCAATCGGCGACATAGTGCTCCAGCAAGTGGCAGCGCGCACTCTGGAAACCTTGCGTCGAAACAGTGATTCAATCGCACGTCTTGGCGGCGATGAGTTTGTTGTTCTTCTGCCACAAATAGCATCAATATCGAATGCTGAAGATGTTGCCGAGAACATCCGGAAGGTTCTGGATCTCCCGTTCGATATTGAAGGACATCTCATCAGTATATCGTGTAGCATCGGTATTGCTGTTTTTCCTGATGATGGTACAGATGAGATTACATTGATGCGGCATGCTGATGATGCCATGTATATTTCGAAAAGCAATGGGCGAAACCGGATTACGGTTTTTAAAAAAGGTGATGAGGGAAGATCGTGGGCAGGGTGAGTGGGGGGGAAGCTCAACGAACGTTGGGTGATAAAGGAGATATTGTTTATAAATAAATGGTTTGATGGATTGGGGTTAATAATACGCTTTTTCCGCAAAAAAAGCTTTGTTGCATGTCTCTGTCCTCATGTTTCTCTTGTTCAGTTCTGACGCATTGCTGATCTTTATTGTAATATTGTAATATTGTAATAAAGATATTTTGTGTGATTTCTTTTTTTTTGTTAATAAGTTAATAAATACTGAAAGAATAATATCAATACTTATTTACAGAGATTCAGGTGATGAGTATGAATTTATGTGGCCCAGTCTGATCCGCAGTAACTTTGGTCACAATCAGATGCTGTCCTATCGGATTGGTGTTGCAGATGGCGGGGGAGTGGCGAGGGCAATAAAAAAGATAGCTTGTGAGCTATCTTTTTTATTGGAACATATTATTCAATCAGGAGATTGAATAATATCAGGTGTGACAGGCGTGACCCTCACAAACTTCCTGAGGAGTGATTTTTTTCAAAGTCCCGCGCTTGAAAAGCAATAAAGCTTCATCAAGTGTTGCAACAACAGTTGTTACGTATATCGCAATGCCCATCATTTGCAACTTGTGGACAGCACCGGGTTCTATTCCATGGCAGAGCAACACACTAACACCAAGCTTGGAGAAAAAATCAGGAGGGTTACACTGACCGTGATCATGATGCATGCAATCGTTGGCAATAATTTCGAACGAATCATCTACTGAATTAGCAACGGCATAAAAGGGTGCACTTCCAAAATGCACACTTATTTTTGAACGCAGACCAGCTTGATTATCCAAAGGAACAATCACTTTCATTGGTTTTGATTTACGTATTTTCTTGATTTCGCCGACTCTTTAATGGTTTAGCGAGAGAATATCCTGATAACTTGATTTTAAAAAAGGTTATCAGGATAACCACTCAAACATTATATCTTATTTTTTGTTATCTGCTAATATTAATTGAAAATAAATTGCGTTTTATTTAATAATTATTGTGTGATATATTTATTTCTATAAATATATTATTCAATATTGAATGAAAAGATGCAGCACCTTACACTGATTTGTTCACAACATGATAATAGTTGTTACGAGTGATGGAGGAGATGAACTGTACGATGGATGCTAATCGGGCATTGTGTAGATATTGTAATAGCAGAAATCATAACAGAGGCTTCAGAAATAGTTGCCGCGCTTTGAGTGGTTCAACGTA
>SESG01028868.1_pt1 | contig 24860 bp, 22 predicted proteins | sample 3171421 | NCBI WGS metagenome assembly SESG01 (sample SAMN10866946, study PRJNA518727) | freshwater metagenome | biome: subpolar coniferous forest; feature: holomictic lake; material: water; isolation source: holomictic Lake 227, 6 m and 8 m depth | place: Canada: near Kenora, Ontario | collected...
GGTCAAATTCGTGGCGCACATTTGGCGCACTTCTTTTCCCTTTTCTCCGGAAACACTACGGGCGCGCATGTTTCCTTGTTTTGGTAGCGGGGGGCGGATTCGAACCGCCGACCTTTGGGTTATGAGCCCAACGAGCTGCCACTGCTCCACCCCGCAATATATCTTTAATCCTTGAATAACATATTGAGACCACAAAAGTACAGCTTCTTTTTGTGTTGTGCAAATTTATTCTGCTTTAATTTTCTATTCAATCAAGCCTCATTCCCCGGGATTTACATTGTTGAATCCTCCTTCAGGAAAACCAGCCATGGAATGAGGCACAACTACAAACAAGAGTCTGAAAATAAGGTACTCAGAACCTCATTATGTTAATAATTGAATAGAAATTCTTACACTGAATTAATGCTATATTTGTGATATTTACCAAAGTTTTTAGCCATCTTTGAAAACATTTGGGTTAAATAACTGTTTTTCAGTATATTAATTTCAGTATTATGAAAACAAACAACAAGCTTATCTCGATCAATTTGCTTCTCATTTTGCTTCTTTCTCTTTTTTCTCTCCAAACTAACCTCGCTCAAAACCTCTCTAAAACTGCTGTACCTGCCCTTAAAGAGACGAACACCAAACAAGAAGCCAAAAAGCAGGACAATGGCAAACTCGTACCACGCGTTGCATTGACCGGTGCCAATGACAATACCTCCATTAAAGGAACCAGCACCAACCTGTTGATCTACAATACGGCCAAAGCAGGCCTTGGTTCAAACGAAGTGTATCCGGGGTATTACCACAATATGGGCACTTCTGAAAAACCAAGCTGGAAACGGATTGAAGTGACTGTTTCTGAAGCAGTGAAAAACAAACAGTAATTATTTTTCGAAAAAAGATTGATGACTGAACTATACCCCGAGTCATGAGGAATCGAGTTGTTACGACACTCTTTTTTTTCTTCCTGCTGCTCTGCTTAAAACAAGCAGCTGGCCAGGGGTTTACCACAAAAGGAACTGATTTCTGGTTGGGGTTTATGGAAAATTACCTGGGGGATGACACGACTCATTCTGATCGCATGAAGGTATATATAACCACTGACTATCAAGCTGCCTCAGGAATGGTGTCCCTACCACTAAATGCTTGGTCTCAGAATTTTAATGTCCCGCCAAATTCAACAATTGAAATCACAATTCCTACCGACTTAGTAATGTGCTCCCTGAGTGATTCCATTGAAAACAAAGGCGTTCATGTCACTTCCGACAACCCAATCTCAGTATACCAATTGAATTATGTAAAATACACTTCTGATGCCAATATCAACATTCCCACCATATCTCTCGGGAAAAGATATCGAACAACAACTTACCAGCCTTCAACGGTGAGTATGGTTTTTACAGAAGTCTCTGTTTCTGAGTTATTGGTCGTTGCTGCCTATGACAGCACCGTGATCCGGATCGTCCCAAAATGCAATACGCAAGGTGGTCACGGCGCCAATATTCCTTTTAACATCAGCTTAAACAAAGGCCAGGTTTACCAGATCAAATCATACCCTTCTGGAGCTTACAGCCTTACTGGTTCTCTCGTTGAGCTTGACACGAATGTGGCCAACAATTGCAAACCTTTTGCTGTGTTTTCGGGGAATCAATGCGCTTTTATTCCCGGGGATTCTTGCTGCTGTAATCATATCTGTGAGCAAATGATGCCGGTCAACACCTGGGGTAAGCAATATATCACGGTCCCTCTTAAAACCAGGGCCAGTGATGTTTTCAGATTCGTTGGGCAAAAAAACGGCACCATTTTCACAATCAATGGAGGATTACCACATGGGCTTAATGCCGGTGGGATGTATGAAGAAAATATCTCCTCAGCGAGCTTTATCAATTCAAACTACCCGATTTCTGTCGCTCAGTTCAGTAAAGGTGCAGCCACCGACAGCAATGAATATTCTGATCCTTTTATGATCATGATAAACCCCCTGGAGCAAACGATCAAACGTATTGTTTTTAATTCTTTCGTCACCCCGATCATCTCTTCTTACTATCTGAATATCATTACACGAACTGCCTACACTAACCTTGTCAGCCTCGACGGAAACAACGTCGGTTCATCATTCCTCCCCGTCACCTCAAACCCGCAATATTCCTATGCACAGCTTACTGTCACCCAGGGGAACCACATCTTAAGCTCCGACAGCGGGCTCATTGCCAATGTCTACGGATATGGCTGGTATGAGTCCTTTGGCTATATCGCCGGAGCCACAGTTAAAAACCTGGAGAATAGCTTTAACATTGCAACCTCTGTCAATACCTATCATTATTACGACTTACTTGATACCCTCTGCCGCTCAAATCCACTGACTTTTAAAGCGACATATAACCCCTACATCACTGATTATTACTGGAATTTTGGCGACGGAACACCTATCGTTCATGGCCAGACTGTCATCCATAACTATACAAACCCCGGTAGTTATTTAATTACATACTATTACCAAAGAAACAGCATCTGTGGCCTTGATTCTATTGTATGGCCTATCAACATAAAATGCTGCAATGCCTTACCCCAGCTTCAGGCGCCCACTACTGTCTGCCTTGGCGCCAATGCTTCGATTCAGGATATCAGCCTGTTTAACACCAATGCTACCTATACCTGGAATTTCGATGGTGGAACTGTCGTTTCTGGCACAGGCCAGGGCCCTTACCAGGTTTCATGGAGTGTTACGGGTACGCATACAATCTGGATGCATGTTTCAGAAACCAATTGCTCAACAGACTCTGCGTTTTTTGTCATCGACGTTCATCCGCAACCTACAGCCGATTTTACTGCCGACTCTCCCTTATGCCAGGGAGATCCCTGCTTAATAAATTATACCGGTAATGCCTCCGCTGCCGCAAATTACCTCTGGGAATTTAGTGGCGCTATCGTCATCTCAGGAAGTGGACAGGGTCCCTATGCGCTGCGATGGAACATTCATGGTTTTCATGACGTTAAGCTTACTGTTTCTGAAGGAGGTTGCTCAGCATCATCTACAGTAACGATAAATATTTTCCCGCTCCCGGTGCCTATGTTTACTGCCGACCCTCAAACCACTTTTGTCGGGTCTCCCCTGATTCATTTCACTGATAATTCTTTAAATTCAAGCAGCTGGTACTGGAACTTCGGGGATAGCGTTTCCGGAATCGAAAACCACTCCACGCTGCAATCTCCCACACATTCTTATTACAACCAGGGCGATTACCAGGCCTGGTTAACGGTTACCAGCCCGGATGGATGCTCAGACTCCTCCTTTATTCTTATCCAGATTATTGACTTTGATGCCTATTATGTTCCCAATGCGTTCACACCTGACGGGGATGGGCTCAATGACCTCTTCAAGCCTTTCGGGAATGACCTTGACTATACTTTGTATATCTATGACCGTTGGGGTGAGCAGCTATTTGAAGGAAAGAACATGGGTTGGGACGGAAAATATCAAGGCAGTCTGGTGAAACAAGATACTTATACCTGGTTGATGATTTATTCATTTAACAAAGGAACTTCGAATAATTTAGGAATTACTAAAATGGCTTACGGAAGGGTAACTGTTGTCCTTTGATTTGTTTTTGAATATTCAATAAACAAGCACATTATGAAAAAAACGACTGCAATTTTTATTGTCTTACTGTTTTTTTGCCTTGGTTCTGTACAAGCACAAACGAACATTCTTGTTTATTCTGAGACTTTTGAAACCGGGGCGCCTGGTGTCATGCTGAATACGGCTGGAGTTGGCACCAATACCGGCAGTAATGTGTGGGTGATCAATGACTCCTACATTGGCACACCTACTTATCCGAATACTGTGGATCAAAGTGTGACATCAGGCGGTACAATTTCTTTTGCGCCAAATAGTAAATATTTACATATTTATGATCAATCCAGCGGCATCACAAATTGTAATTATAATCCAACCGCAGCTTCCGATCATTTTGTCCAGCTCACCGGCGGATTTTGCACGAGGGGGATGAGTGATGTGAAACTCACCTTCTTTTACATCTGCCAGGGCTCCCCTACTGCCTATATGGATATCTATTACAGCGTCGACAACGGCCCCTGGGTTTCAACAGGAACTCAATATTCGAATCAGTCAGTATGGCAATATACCATCGTTCAGAATCTGGCCTTTAATAATGTGAATAATCTCAGGTTTGCTTACCGTTGGGTCAATGATGCAGGAACTGCACCGGGAGCCATGTCAGTCGGTATCGATGACATTTTTATCACCGGATTCTTTGACAATTTCGTTACGAATTTCAATGTCGTTTTAGACTCGGTCACCCCCAACCCTATTTGTCAGAATTTTGGCTTGCTGATCTATTATCATCTTCCGGTTCCTATTTGTGGGAACGGCTTCTATGAAGTACAATTATCCAACAGTACCGGATCATTCGCAAGTCCTACGATACTGGCACTATACCAGGGCAGCAACTCTTTTCTGAATGGAGCGCTCTGGCCAACCATCCCCAGCGCCACGACGCCGGGGACCTGTTATAAGGTCCGGATTCATTACTATTACACAGACTATGCCTTGAATTTTTATAGCAACGCGTCGCCTTGTTTCGAGGTACAACTATGTCCCAATACGATCAATACGCTGCAACCCACGGTTACGATGAGCAGCGACTCTCTGTGTATTGGCAGTGTAATCGATGTGCCATTTTATTCCACCGGGGTTTTTCTTACCGGAAATCATTATACAGCCCAACTCTCCGACTCAACGGGCTCGTTCTCGGGGAACCTGAACATTCTAGGCTCAATCCCCAGTACAAAAACCTATGACCCGGCCCTGGGTTCTTCTCCTGGCTCTGTCTCTGGAATGGTACTCGAAACCACCCAAGCTATCCCTGATGGATGTAACTATTATGTCAGGGTAGTTTCCACAAACCCCGTCGCTGTAGGCTTGCAGTGGGGACCATTTTGCATTAAACATTGTGATATCGAAACCAACCACAAACTGGATATCCATGCCTGCCTGAGCTCTACACAAGGATTTGATACTACGGTTTACGTCAACATTCATAAATATGACTCTTCAGCAACAGCAGCTATTTATGAACCTGACAGCAATCAATACAAACTGGAAGTTCACAGTTCTATGAATTTTGCTGTGATCCCACCTCTGGGTGGGCTCGGCAGCATCACTGCCACCAATGACACGACTTTACATATCCATATTCCGAACGCCAACCTCCTGGGCACACTCGGACTTAGCCCGGGCCTGTATTATCTCCGTGTGGTCGCCACCCATTCAAACCATCCCTGGGATGCTAACGGAACCATCATACGCCTGTTGATCGGTGCTCCTGCCGATAACCTCTGGATTTTACAAAGTCCGCCTGACTCAATTCTATGCGTCGGGGATGCCGTCTTCTTCTACCCTATCCCTTACAACGTCGGACCTCCTATGAATTCAACGTACCAATGGTATTTAAACGGTCCTTTGTTTTCTACTGAGGCTGCTGTCGGAATTTTATTCAATGGAGCCGGGACTTATAACCTTACTGTAAGAGAAACCAACTACGGATGCCCCGGTCCTTTAACACCCAACAGCGTTTCGCTCGACGTGCTGGCACCTCCTTCAGCCAATTTCCTGGGACCACTGCAGGTTTGCCTGGGAGATACAATATATTACCATATCGCCTTTCATCCCAACATTTACTACGAATGGACAAAATCCGGCGGCACCATCATCGACACCTCAAACAATGAGTTGTATATACGATTTGATACTGCCGGAGTCTATACGATCGACCTCCTTTGTCTGAATAAATGTGGCCAGGCCATCGGGCACAAAAGTGTCATTGTCACTGAACACCCCGACCCGACTTTCACCACGCTTCCCATGGCAGCATGCACTGGCGACAGTATCCTGATTAATTATTCTGGCACAAGCGTCGACCCGCTCACCTATAACTGGAACTTTGGCGGTGGGACTGCCGTTCCGGGAGGGAATTTACCTGGGCCTCATCATGTTAGCTGGACTGTTCCCGGATCCCACCAGGTGCTGCTCGACATCTCGCAATATTCATGTCACACCAAAGATTCCACACTGATAAATGTCATACAGAAACCCAAAGCCGTTTTCACGGCCGCCAATGTTTGTTTTGGGACTGTAGTGATTTTTGCCGACAGCTCACAGGGGAGTCCTGCATCCTATCTCTGGAGCTTCGGAGACGGCACAACATTGCCAAACGTCTCAAACCCAACGCATCTGTATGCGGATACCGGAAACTACATCATTAAACTCATGGTAGCCAATGGCTTTTGCATCGACTCACTTTCTCAGTTACTGGAAGTCTCAATGGTCCCTACCTCAACATTTACTGCAACAGATTCTATTTGTTTGAGTGGGACTTCTTTAGTCACCTATACTGGTAATGCCAGGCCCGACGCCAATTACCTCTGGAATTTCTCAGGCGCCAATGTGCTTTCAGGCTCCGGCATGGGTCCTTATGTCTTGTCATGGACAAACACCGGCTCGTATAATATCACTTTATTCGTAACCCAAAAAATCTGTATCTCAGACACTACCTCTGATACGGTTTTGGTTAAGACCTGTGAACTGGTGATCCCGAATGTGATCACGCCCAACAACGACAGCAAAAACGATGTGCTTCACATTACCGGCCTCGAGACTTTCCCGCAAACTGAGATTATCATCTACAACCGATGGGGAAAGGTAGTCTACCAAAACAGTGATTATAAAAACAACTGGGATGGTGGCGATTGCCCGGATGGTGTTTATTATTATGTCCTCATCCCAAAGAACCATGCAAATTATCATGGAACAGTGACGATATTCAGATAGGAAGGAATAAAGTAGAGGCCTTCTTGATGATAACGGTTCCTGGAATTCCTGTTCCGGCAAATAGTCAATGCCTATCAGATAATCGCTGGCAGTAATGTTCGTATTGGTCGATGCGTAATATCCAAGCCTGCAGGATCCTGTTGGGGCAGAGTTTAGGTTTTGAGCCTGGAGCGTAATGTCAAAAGTGGTTCCTGACACTGCCATGGCAGTCGCCACACAACCTGCATACACATGATTACAAGGTCCAAGCAAATTGTGGTCTGGCGTTGAAAGGCATAATTCATTTTAATGGCAATCCTGGTTCCACATCGCAGCCGTTAAAGGAGAAACACTGGATAATGGTGAATCCGTGAGCGAAAGTTCATTATTCAAATAATAAGCCCATTTTTCCTTCGTAATCGAATCCGCTTGAATATTATACTGTTGAACATATTGAATCTGGTCTGAATAATAATCCAGCCAATCTCTCACAGGAGGAATTTGTTGCATCGTGTCAGCAGCAAAACCTGAGGAAAATGAATACGCTAAGATGGGAGTAACACGATCATCTGCTGCAACAATAACAAAACTGGGTTTTCCGGGTATTTTATAGACATGATATACAGGAACACTATTTTCAATTCGGCTAAAAGAATAAACCGGCAAAGCTTTCTGGCCGGAATTCCCTGATTGCCCATGAAGCCGGCAAATATTTTTTTTTTGCCACCTTTGCTCCTTGTTTAACAGATATTTCTGCAGCAAAGCCATTGTTGAACAATGACATAACAACAAAAGCAATGAACAGTACAGATCTTTTCATAATTCAACATTACATTTATATATATATATCCATATATTAATGTAAAAGTAAAAAGACAGATGGACTTATCAAGGAAAATTAAATACGTAACAATACTCAATTTAAATTAGACAAATTCTATATTAGTATGTCGAATAACAATTAACATATACTTAACGACCTATTTTTTACTTTTGAGAAAAAAACAGCAGTCCATGAACAGAAAATTACTCATCGTCATTTTAGTTGCCTTAGTCCCTGTCTTTTTCGCAGCTTTTCCCAGCGGAGATTATGTTATCCTTGGATGGAATGACCTTGGAATGCACTGTGCCAATAAAAACAACAGCAAATTCACCATTCTTCCTCCCTACAACAATTTGATGGTTCAGGTAATCAAAAGAGGTGACGCAAACAATATGCCTCATATCGTCACCGGCGATTACAAGGTGACTTATGAGGTTCCAGGTAATACTTATTCTGTTGGAAAAACAGATTTCTGGACCTATGCCAATGCACTGTATGGCGTGACCCTGGCCCCAAACATTGGCTTTAGCGGGGCAGGTTTAAGTGGTGACATGGATACACTTGGAACTCATTTTCAGAAAAAAGGGATTCCAATTACAGCCTATCCGGATACTGACCTGATTACTGAACATCCTTATCAGCTTGCCTTAATGAAGGCATATGATGTGAATAACAATCTTTTGGCCGAAACACAGAATGTTATCCCTGTTTCATCAGAAATAAACTGTGTGAGTTCCGGTTGTCATAGCAGCGAACAGAATGTGCTGAACTCTCATGAATCGGTGTCTGGCTTTAATGCCAATGGCCCCAACCGCTGTTCTAAATGCCATCCAGACAATGCCTCGCCTGGTCCAAATACCGGATCGGAACAATCTTTGTCCTATGTAATTCATTACAGGCATCGTAATTTGACCAGTGATTGCTATAAATGCCATCCTGGACCAAACACTCAATGCTACCGCGACGCTATGTTTAATCTGGGCTATACCTGTCAGAGTTGCCATGGAACTATGGCAAATATTGCAAGCACAATCCAGGCTGGGCGCCAACCCTGGCTGCAAGAGCCTACTTGCTTCACTGCAACTTGTCATAATGCCAATCATGCCCAGGAGACAGGTAAACTATACCGTGAGTCCAAAGGTCATGGCGGTTTGTATTGCAGCGCCTGTCACGGCTCTCCTCATGCCATCGTGCCTACCAACCAGCCTAACGACAACCTTCAGAATATGAGCCTGCAAGGCTTTGCCGGAAAACTGATGGATTGTACGGTTTGCCATGGCGTGAATCCAACAATGCCAGGTCCTCACGGAGCCCTTGCCATTGGAATCAACCCAATCGCCGGCGGAACACCTTCCCGTAATGGCTTCAGCACGATTTATCCAAACCCTGTAACTGATGGCAAAACCCAATTAATCCTGGAAATCAAAACTTCCGGAAACTACAGGATCGTCATCATTGACATGGCTGGCAAGCAAATTGCCATCCTGGCCCACCGTGACTTTAACACAGGCACTTACCGCCTCGACCTGAACACCTCAAGCTTTGCCAAAGGAGCTTATTTGGCCAGCCTGACAGGCAGTAACGTTCGGGATGTGAAGAAATTTATTGTTGAGTAATTCTGGCAAATACCAGCCAATAACATCTTTCAGCTCAACTCTCTTCCTTAAATGACCAAATTTAAATTTAAAAAAGCGACCCGGGGATGCCGGGCCGCTTTTGAACTGTAATACTAATATAAATCAGAATGAGTACCGGTACGTGTCATTGTGATGGTCTTATTTATTATATCAACTTTGTAAATCAGAAATTTATCCTGTACTGCAGGATGATCAGACGGCCGATCTGATAGGTAAAGGTCTTCTCGCCGGTTTTCCTGTTATACTCCCTGGAAAATATGTTTTTTTGATCAAAGAGATTCTGGCAATCCAGCGAGAACTCCTGTGTGATCTTCTTACCATTTCTTTTGTAGGTGACTTTCATGTCAGTTCTGTATTAAGCAAAACCACATTTGCGCCGGGTAAGGTCGCTTTATTCACTTTATCGGTTATGGTTCCACGAATCATCTGGGTGGGAGCTCCCGCTGCATATGATTCAATATGTAGTGACAGAAGTAAGATCAAAATGAAACAAACACTTACAATTTTTTTTATCCTCAGTTTTTTTAGCAAGATTGAAAGAAGGCCGGACACTCGCAAAATATTTTTCGATAAAAAGGGGTGTTTTTCCGGGTGAATTCGGAAATTTATAGGCTGAATTTAGAAAATAATGATACTTTTGCGAAACACATATTAAACCCTTCCTGATGGAAAACAAATTCTTATCTCCTCGACTTATACTGATTGTGATTGCCATACTTACCGGTGCTTTTATGCGTCTTGTTCCTCATTGGCCTAACTTTACACCGATCGCTGCCATCGCTCTTTTCGGTGGAGCCTATATCAACAGAAAAGATCTTGCTATACTAATTCCACTCATGGCATTGTTTCTTTCTGACCTTTTCCTGGGCCTTCACGCTTACCTGATTCCCGTTTATGGCTGCTTTGCAATTACAGCTGCCATCGGTTTCTTTTTAAAAAACAAAATCAGCGGCACCAACGTAATCCTGGCTTCGCTTGCTTCTTCATTATTATTTTTCCTTGTGACTAACTTTGCTGTATGGGCTTTAGGGATGAATTTCAGTCGTGATTTCAGCGGATTGATGCAATGCTACACCATCGCTCTTCCTTTTTTCCTGAATGGCACTTTGGGTGATCTCTTTTACACCGGCGTACTTTTTGGCGGATTTGCCCTCGCACAACAACGCTACCCTGCTTTACAAAGGATCAAATAACACATTATCCACAGCATTAAACTTGGCCACTTCTTAACTGGTATATTGGTATATTGATAAATTGGTATATTGATACATTTGTTTATTGATACATTGGTATATTAAAAAAATCTCAAATGCCTGATATCATTCGTCTTCTGCCTGATGTTGTCGCGAACCAGATAGCAGCAGGAGAGGTAATTCAAAGACCCGCATCCGCAGTAAAGGAATTACTCGAGAATGCTATTGATTCTCAGGCTAGTAACATTCGTCTGGTTATAAAAGACGCCGGTAAATCACTGATCCAGGTGATCGACGATGGGATGGGGATGTCAGAAACAGACGCCAGGATGAGCTTTGAACGCCATGCTACTTCTAAAATCCGCGGAACGGATGACCTTTTTTCAATACGGACACTTGGTTTCCGCGGTGAAGCCCTTGCCTCCATCGCTGCCATCGCCCAGGTCGAGATGAAATCAAAAAGACGGGAAGATGAACTCGGGACAGAAATCCATATCGAAGGTGCCAGGGTGAAAAGCCAAACGGCTTCGCCGTGTAGCAACGGGACTTCTATTTCTATAAAAAACCTGTTTTTCAATGTCCCGGCCCGACGTAACTTCTTAAAATCCGACAGCGCAGAAAATAGTCATATCCTGGAAGAGTTTTTTAGGGTAGCCCTGGTTAACCAGGATGTCAACTTTTCGTTCTTTAACAATGGAAAACAGCAGTATCAGCTCAGCGCAGTGAACCTGAAACAGAGGATTGCACAGCTTTTTGGACAGGTATTTGGCGAAAGGCTGGTCAACATCGCTGCAGAAACGGATGTGGTCACCATCAAAGGATTTATCGGAAAACCTGAATTCGCCAGGAAGACCCGGGGTGAACAGTATTTTTTTGTGAATAACCGCTTTATACGTCATCCTTTCTTCCATCATGCCGTTGATAATGCCTTCCGCGACCTGATGCCTGCCAATCACTTCCCAACCTATTTTATCTTCTTTGAAATAGATCCGGCCTCTATCGACGTTAACATCCATCCCACCAAAACAGAAGTAAAACTCCTGAATGATAAAATCATTTACTCACTCTTATATTCTGCAGTAAAACAAGGACTTGGAAAATTCAGCCTTACGCCTTCCATCGATTTTGACGTGGAACCCAGTATGGACCTGAGAACCCGTAAGGATAGTGATCCGATCATCCCTCCTCAAATAAAATTCAATCCCGATTATAATCCATTCAATCCCGAACCGCCTCGTCCTGATCCCCTCAGATCAGCCAGGGATCAATCCAACAAAAGCAACTGGGAGTTGCTATACCAGGATGGAGATCGGCATCAGTTAGTTCAGAGAGCTATATTTTCGGATTCACCAGAACATGACAAAGAGGAGCCAATAGCCCCTGCAAAGCCAGAAACAACGTCTTTTGAAAGAAAACCCTTTCAATTACGGGGAAATTATATCGTTACAACGGTAAAGTCAGGCTTACTCCTGATTGATCCTCAAAGAGCTCATGAACGGATCCTTTATGAACAATTCCTTGACTCGATGGAACGCCAGCAGCCCTGCACCCAACAGGAGCTCTTTCCACATCCTGTGACACTTAGCCCGTCCGACACAAAACTTTTACACGAGATCTTACCTGATATCAGGCTGATTGGATTCGAGATAGATGAAGCCAGGCATAATCCTGCAAGTTTCGTCATTTCAGGAGTTCCGAATTTGTTCGTCAATGATGACATGCAACAAGCTATCGAGACCTTACTGGAACAATACAAAAATAGTGGTTCCGAGTTGCGTACTGATCACAAAACCCGGATTGCCCTGGCCTTGTCGAAGTCGATCTGCATGAAAGCTGGAAAAAAACTCAGCGATGAAGAAATGAACTGGTTGGTTGACAACCTTTTCTCTTGCCAGACACCCGAGACTTCGCCTTCCGGAAAGATCGTCTTGAGCATCCTGAGCATGGACGAACTGGCCAGAAGATTTAAATAACGTATATTTACCCAAAAAGAATATTCTGTGAGCTACGAACAATATAAACCCAGAGGCTTCAATGTTCTCCCACCGGTCGTTAAGAATCTACTGATTCTGAACGGCTTATTTTTCCTTGCGACAATATCCCTTGGCGATAGTTTTCATGTCAGCCTGAATGGCAGCACCTTCCAGGGCCTTGATGACCTTCTGGGCCTGCATTACTTCGGATCTCACAAATTCCAGCCATTTCAGCTGATCACTTATATGTTCATGCATGGGAGCTTCACTCATATCATTTTCAATATGTTCGCACTGTGGATGTTTGGGAATGTATTGGAGAATTACTGGGGGCCGAAAAAATTTATCATCTACTTTATTGTCACCGGGCTGGGTGCCGCATTAACCCATTACCTGGTCATGTATCTCTTTGACCTCCGGCCGGTTCTCGATCAAATGGCAGCTTTCCTGAACAACCCTAGCCTTCAGAGTTTTAACAGCTTTATGGATTCGGGTAGCTTTAAAATTGTCACCAACGACCTTCAGGAGAAGTTCCAGGTATTTGCCCCGCAATACAACCAATTGGTACAAGCACACCCCGACCAGGCGCTACAATTGGCCACCGACTTCATGGTGTATTATCGAACAGAATTGTTGAATGCCCCTGTTGTTATCGGAGCATCCGGCGCCATTTTCGGCATCTTACTTGCATTTGGAATGTTATTTCCTAACTCGTTGATTTACATATATTTTGCAATTCCAATAAAAGCGAAATACTTTGTTATCTTGTATGCGGCGATGGAATTATACTCAGGAATAAGTAAAACCGGTAGCAATGTCGCTCACTTCGCACATCTCGGGGGCATGGTATTCGGGGTTTTCCTGATATTGTTCTGGAAAAAACAAATGAAACCATAAAATGGAATATCAGCCATCCCCTATGCAAGAACTTAAGGCCTTTTTCAGTCGCCGCTCTGCCTTGGCCAACCTGATCTGGATCAATGCAGGCGTCTTTGTTTTTGTGAACGTCACCAACCTGGTCTTTTGGCTTTTCAGCATCTCAAATCTCAGCAGCGACCCTGATATCTCTGCAATCATTTCGTGGCTGGCAGTGCCATCTGACCCTGCTCAGTTGATTCATAAGCCATGGACGATTCTTACTTATATGTTTCTCCAGGAGAATTTTCTTCACCTGCTGTTTAATATGATGGTCTTGTTTTTTGGTGGTCAATTGTTAAACCAATTTCTTGACAAACAGAAACTTATATTAACTTATTTATTGTCTGGCATTTGGGGGGCAGTATTTTTTATTGTTGCATTTAATAAGTTTCCTGTCTTTGCCGTCTCTGTGCCTTATGCCGTTGCACTGGGCTCCTCAGCTTCAGTGCTGGGAATCCTGGTAGCTGCCGCCACCTGGTCGCCGAATTTCCAGGTAAAGCTGTTCCTTTTTGGTAGCGTTAAACTTAAACATATCGCCCTGATCCTTATTGTAATGGATATCGTTAGCATCCAGAGAGAAAATCCTGGTGGACACATTGCACATCTGGGAGGAGCTTTCTGGGGGTTTGTCTATATTCAGTTGTTAAGAAGATTCCCTGCCAGCAGGCAATTGGGGAGTTTTTCATGGAAAAAATTTAGCCAGTCCTTATTCAGAAAACAAAAAAGCAAGTTTCGCGTTTACCCGGGAGAAAGGCAGCGTCCTGTCACGGATGAGCAATATAATGCCCGAAAAAATGAGCAGCAAGAGACCATTGACAGTATTCTGGACAAAATCTCGAAAAGAGGGTATGAAGCGCTGACAAAGGAAGAAAAGGACCTGTTGTTTAAGTCGGGAAATACCAAAAATCAGGATTGAAAAAAACTAAGAAAACGGCCACAGGAAAGCAAAAGAGCCTGCTTAGAACTTTTATGATGGGCTTGACATTTTTTTTTATTGTCTTGCTGTTGATATGCTATCTCTCCCCGATCATCAACCCACAAAGATTCGCATTGCCTGCACTTATTGGACTAGCCTATCCCTTTCTTGTGGTAATCAACTTTGTATTTGCAATCATTTGGCTGGCATACGGCAGCAAAAGAGCAGTATTGCCTTTCCTCGCTATTGCCATTGGTTTTCAACCCCTCCTTCGCCATATTCAGTTTAATTTTATTGATAAAAAGGCCAGCAAAGAACAATCGCTTAATATCATGACATTTAATGTCCGCCTTTTCGACTATTATAATCATGACAAGCCAGACAATGTCACCGCACAGATCTATGCTTTTCTGAAGGATAATAATGCAGATATCCTTTGTTTTCAGGAATTTTTTAATAAAGATGGCAGAGAATTCCCGGTGGTCCCTACCCTGGAGACTGTGTTGCAATCCAAAGGACATCATATTGATTACTACACGACACGCAGAAAAACCGATCACTACGGACTTGCCACCTTTACCAGGCTTCCGATCATTGACACCGGGCACATTTTGACCCCTGAGACACATGGAAATTACGCCATATATACAGATCTGCGCTGGAAAAACGATACCATCCGGGTTTACAATATTCATATGGCCTCGATGCATTTCAGCCCTGAGGATTACAACTTTTATCACGAAATTACAACACAGAAATCTGACAACCAAGGCATTAAATCCGGTTCAATAAAAATTGCAGGGAAGCTAATCAATGCCTTTAAAAAACGTGGGATTCAGGCCGATATGATCGCAGAACACATTAAAAAATGCCCATATCCGGTAATTATCTGTGGCGACTTTAACGACTCTCCCTGTTCTTATACCTACCACAAGCTTTCTGGTGATCTGAAAGATGCCTTTGTTGAAAGTGGTTATGGCCTGGGGAAAACGTATTCGGGCTCTTTTCCTTCGCTCAGGATTGACTATATCCTCTATGACAAACGTTACCAGGCAGTTACCTATAAAACGCATCATCAAATGCTATCAGACCATTACCCGGTTTCCGCTAAACTCATTCACAGAGAATTATAAAGGATGTAAGCATGGATTTCCGTTTAACTTCTGAATTCTATCCCACCGGCGACCAGCCTGATGCCATACGTCAATTGGTCGAAGGCCTGGCAAGAGGAGACACGCATCAGGTACTTTTAGGCGTTACAGGTTCTGGAAAAACCTTTACCATTGCCAATGTTGTGCAACAAATTCAAAGACCTACCCTGGTCTTAAGCCACAACAAAACGCTTGCCGCACAGCTTTACGGTGAGTTTAAGCAGTTCTTTCCTGATAACAAGGTAGAATTTTTCGTGTCGTATTACGATTATTATCAGCCGGAAGCATACCTTCCAGTCACCAATACTTATATTGAAAAAGATCTTTCTATCAATGAGGAAATTGAGAAATTAAGGCTGAGCACCACAGCCGCATTACTCTCAGGGAGAAGGGATGTTATTGTGATCTCCTCGGTTTCCTGCATTTATGGCATAGGGAACCCTGAACAGTTTGCCAGCTCTGTGATTCCGGTGAAAGTGGGCGATCGTATTAGCCAGAGAAAATTCCTCCATACCTTATCTGACAGTCTATACACGAGGAATGAGATTGAATTTAAACGTGGTGTATTCAGGGTGAAAGGCGATTCTGTCGACGTCTTTCCTGCAGAAATGGAAAATGGATACCGTATTATCTTCTTTGGGGATGAGATTGAAACCATTGAAGTCTTTGAACCTATTTCGGGCCAAAGACTGGAAAGCCTGGAAAGCCTGACAATCTACCCCGCCAGCATTTTTGTCAATACACCGGAAGTGTTGCGTATGGCCATTCCTGAGATCCAGGATGATCTCGTGAAACAGATCGCATATTTCAAAGACAATGGGAAGCACCTGGAAGCGAAAAGGCTTGAAGACAGGGTATCTTATGACATTGAGATGATACGCGAGCTTGGATATTGCTCAGGAATCGAGAATTATTCAAGATATTTCGACCGTCGAGACCCGGGAACCCGTCCTTTCTGCCTGATTGATTTCTTCCCGGATGACTTTTTAATTGTTGTCGATGAGAGTCATGTAAGTATTCCGCAGATCAGGGGGATGTATGGCGGAGACCGAAGCCGGAAACTCAACCTGGTGGATTATGGCTTCAGACTCCCATCTGCCATGGACAACAGGCCATTGAAGTTCCCGGAATTTGAAGCTATGGTTAACCAGGCCGTATATGTCAGTGCTACTCCGGCCGATTACGAATTACAAATCAGTGAAGGAATTGTGGTTGAACAGCTGATTCGACCTACTGGTCTTTTGGATCCTGTAATCGAAATAAGACCAAGCCTGAACCAGATCGATGACCTTCTTGACGAGATTCAGATCGTGATTGCCCGCAATGAGAGAATACTGGTAACTACACTGACCAAGAAAATGGCAGAAGAACTTTCTAAATATTTCATTCGACTTGACATACGCTGCCGTTATATTCACAGCGATGTTGACACCCTGGAAAGAGTTGAGATCCTGCGGGACCTGCGTCTTGGCGTGTTCGATGTGTTGGTAGGCGTAAACCTGCTTAGAGAAGGCCTGGACCTGCCTGAAGTCTCCCTGGTCGCTATTTTGGATGCTGACAAGGAAGGCTTTCTGCGATCTCATCGTTCGCTGACACAGACGGCAGGCAGGGCTGCCCGGAATATCAACTCCAAAGTCATCATGTATGCGGATAAAATCACGGATTCAATGGCCAGGACTATTGATGAGACAAGCCGTCGGAGAGAGAAACAAACAGCATACAATATCGCTAATCACATCACGCCTACCCAGATCACACGTTCAACAGAGTCGATTATGGGGCAGACTGCCGTGGCCGATGGACTGGGGCCGAGGCCTTATATTGCACCTGATCAGCTTGATGTGGCAGCCGACCCGGTTCTAAAATATATGTCACCCGACGAACTTAAAAAAGAAATCTCGAAAGTTCGGAGAGACATGGAAGAAGCAGTAAAACAAATGGATTTTCTGGAAGCAGCGCGGCTTCGTGATGAGATGTTTGCGCTGGAGGCGATGGTGAAGGAAAGGAAATAATGGTATTTGCCCGCAGATTAAACGGATTTACACAGATTACATGTATAAAGTTTAACTTATTTCGCACTGAAACAGATTTATAAGAAATTGCCGATTCCAAAATAATCTGCGTAAATCCGCGTAATCTGTCGACCTCAAGACATAAAAAAAGGAGCCCGTTACCGTGCTCCTTTTTAAATGCTTTGAAATCTGATTATTTTTTCTTAGCAGCTTTTGCAGGCTTTGCAGCAGGTTTTGCAGCAGCAGCAGCGATTGAATCAGCAACAGCTTTTGCAGCGATTGAATCAGCAGTAGCTTTAGCTTTAGCTTCGGCTTGTACCTTAACAATAGAATCAGCAGTAGCGATTGAATCAGCAACAGCTTTTTCCTTGGCAGCTTTTTCAGCAGCGCTTGGACCGCAAGCTACAAATGCGAACATTGCAGCAACGAAAACAACAGAAAGAATTTTTTTCATGACCTTTGGGTTTGTTAATTGATTTGGATTTGCAGCAAAATTACACCAAGAATATTAGGCAATCCTGGTTTTTTAACTTTTTTTAAGAATTATGAGAATCACAAGCTGGAATCAGCTTTAAAAGGAAGCAAATGTAAGAATTCTTGATAATATCCCCGTCAATTAAGCAGAAAAATCACACAAAACGGCTCAAATTCTATTCTTGTCAATAGAAATCTTGTATTTTTTTATTTTCCGGCCTAGTGCATCACGATGGATACCCAACACATCTGCCGCATGTTGTTGGTTAAATCTGCATTTCAACAGTACCCTCCGGATCAGCTTCTCTTCATTTTGATGAAGATTGTCTGATTTATGACTCCCCTCCTCTGATAATGAGCTCACTGGTTTGATTAAGAAATCCTTTACTGTAAGCGTATTACTATTACAAAGCATCAAAGCTCTTTCACACAAATTCCTCAATTCCCTGACATTCCCAGGGAAATTATAATTCATCAGTTCATAGATTATCTGATCGTCAATTTTTATTTTGGGTCGCTTGTAGCGCTGTGCATAATAATTTACAAAATGAAACAGCAAGGGCATAATATCTTCAGGCCTTTCCCTTAGAGGAGGGATATGGATGTGCAAGGTATTTAATCTGTGTAATAAGTCAAGTCTGAATTTTTGCTCCTCCACCCAGCGCGAAATGTCATGATTCGTAGCAGAGATAATTCGAAACTCGCTTTGAATCTGAATAGTATCACCCACACGGGTAAAGACCTTTTCTTCTATGGCCCTAAGTATTTTTGCCTGCAGATTCATAGACATATCTGCAATTTCATCCAGGAATAAAGTGCTGCCATTTGTAGCTTCAAAATACCCCATCTTATCGCTAATAGCACCTGTAAATGATCCCTTTTTATGTCCAAAAAACTCACTCTCGAGCAAGGTATCAGTGATGGCACTACTGTTTACTGTACATAAAACATGGTCTTTCCTTGAACTGGAATAATGAATGATCCGTGCCACATTCTCCTTTCCTGTGCCGCTTTCGCCAGTGATCAGGACGTTGGCATCAGGATATTGAGCCGCCTTCATGGCTTGGTCAAATACATTTTTAATTTTGTCGCTTACCCCGATAAAATGCCTGTTGATTTTTTGCTCCAGATTCCTCGAGATCAGTGAGTTCTTTTCTTCATTAAACTTTATCTTCTTTTGTAAATAAAGGTATTTCTGCGTCCGTTCGATCGCGATCTGAATGTCTATTAGCCGAAATGGCTTCCGCAAAAAATCCAAGGCCCCAAGTCGCAATGCTTTAATTACTGTGTCCATATCTCCGTGCGCAGAAATGACAATGACTTCCATAGAAGGAAAAGTATCTTTCACTTCTTTCAAAATATCAAGTCCATTTATACCAGGCAATCGAACATCTAACACAAGAAGATCTATCGTGTGAATATTTAAAATAAGCCTTGCTTCAGCAACAGTATTGGCTTCAAATGATTCAAATTCAGAGTCCTGAAAGAATTCATTCAATTCCTCTGTTAATTGTTTTTCATCATCAAGAATCAATATTTTAAGTCTTTCTTGCTTAGGCATTTTTTTCGGTATTGAAAAGATCCAACACTAATCTAATTTTCGTACCCTGATGAAAATCACTCGAAATCTCTATGACACCACCCATTTCTTTAATAATTTGGTAGCAAATTGAAAGCCCGAGACCCGTTCCCTTACCTTCTTCTTTTGTTGTATAAAAAGGCAAGAGTATTTTATCGAAATCCTCTCGGAGAATCCCAATTCCATTATCGGACACTTCAACGACAATTTGGTCCTCCTCACGAAATGATTTTATCCCAACGATCATCTCGCGATATTCCTCCTGGCTCAATTTCTTTTCAAGAACAGCATCTTTAGAATTAATTAACAGGTTTACAATGACTTGCTCGAACTGATATGTATTCCCAATAATCTGCGGGATGTCACCGCCAAGATCCAGCATCAACTGAATTCCACAATACTTAAACTGCTCCTGAGTCAGGGAAATAGCATTGGTAATGCTATTGTTAATATCGAAATTCGTCAGTACATAATCAGCATGCTGTCTTGAAAATGTTCTCACATGATCAATGAGATTCCTGATCCTGCTAATATTTTCGAAGATTCTTTCAGACTTGCTTTTTATATATTCAAAGTTAATATTCTCTTTTTTCTCTGTCTCGAGAAGAATCTTATCCATCACCAATGAAATAATATTTAATGGCTGGTTAATTTCATGTGCAATTCCAGCAGCCATTTCGCCCAAATTCGCCATCCTGTCAGCATGAATTTGTTTGGTCTGAATGGCTTTCTGGGAATAAATATCTATAAAGATAGCTATTTTAGATTCTAAGATATGCTTGCTGACCGGCTTAATCAGATAATCGACGGCGCCACGGTTGTATCCTTTTACAATATCTAGCTCATCATTGTTTCTGGCAGTGATAAAAATTATGGGAACTTTGTCTTTTCTTGTTTCTGTATTGATTTTTAAGGCAAGTTCGAAGCCATCCATTACTGGCATACTGATGTCAATAATTGCCAGCGCAAGATCTTTCCCTTCTATTTTTTGCAGGGCCTCAACACCTGAAAGTGCCTGAATTAAAATTACCTTAAATTTCCTAACGATAGATTCAATCAAAAGTAAATTCGATGGAATATCATCAACAATTAAAAGATTAGGCAAAGTTGTCATTAATAATCAGCGCTCAGACCTTCTTGACGAAGTTCACTTTAGTAAAGTAATGGAATCGATTATATTAAATTTGATCTCATCACCCCCCCATGGAAACTTGATCAGCCTTAAATTTAAATCTGGCCCTTGATAGCCTTATGTTGTCAAAAATACATTTTTTTTACCACCTGTAACAATTTATATAAATCAATATAAATTATGACCCGGTGCCGGATCAAGAGCGCATCATTCCACTATGCCTACATAAGGTCACCTAAAGGACCTAAATTGATGTTTAAATCTCTGTCCGTGAGATTAAAGTACTTTTTCAATTCTTCCATTTTTTGCTCCAGTTTCATCAGTGTCTCACCTAATCTTTCTATCTCATCATCACTTAGCGATCCACCATCAACACGCCGCATGGCCTGTTTTTCCACAAGTTTCCTTATAAGTTCAACCAAGGTTAATACAAGCTTTGCCAGACCAGAATCGGCATTGTCGGGGCTTAGCTCTACTCTGGACTTCGAAGGATTCATCAATTGCCCGATTTCTGCTGTCAAATCCTCAAAAGATGCTGTATTCAACAGCAATTTATCTTCAATCATCAGTTGATTACATTAAATTGATCTCTACAAAACTATATGGCGGCCATGGGCCGGTTACAATAAAATTCAATCCCGGATATTGACTTTGGATTTCTTTTACACCACTCAAAAAATTCTCTGTATTCTCTTTCTCAACGAGAAAAAATGAATCCAGCAATTTTGTTTCACTTACCATTTTCCGGATCTTACACACCGTGGAATGACTTTCACAAGAATCCCTAATATTTGAAATCAGAACTTCAACGTAAGTTAAAAGCATTTCTTCAGATCTGTGTATTTCAAGCTTCTTATTAACATAATCTCTAAACACAGAAGTCCCTGGATTTTCAGATCCACTTACAGAGGCAGAAACCTTAGTGACAGCTATTTCACTTAATTCTGCCTTTAATTTAGAAGAATCACAAAATATCTTTAACCCAAATTCAAATTTATTCGCCACTAGATTCAGGTTCTTCTGGATTTCTAAATAGCTGTTTTTTAACATATTAAAAATACGCACCTCTGAATCCATGATAGACCCAAACCTAACAGGAAGCAAAACGTACTGTGCAGCTAAAGCCTCAATGACACCTGCATAATCAATAGCAGTTTCCTTATCGACAACCAATTTGTCCAAATGATATTCTACGGTTACAGCGGCAACTTCTTCAAATTGAACAAAACCCAGTTCAGCGCCTTCAATCCCTTTTATCTTTGATATAAACGCAGAAAGTTCGTCCACACCATGCGGAATCGATATAATTGAATAAATTAATTTACTCATTATTAAACATTTACTGACTTTCCTGATTTCAACTGCTCCATTGTTTCTACTGAACACAACATCAGTTTTAATCCCAGATAAACCAGATCAATATCAGCAACAGATATCACGACATCACCTGTAATAATCACACCCTTATTTAATACCCTGTCAAGTAACTCAAGGATGGTAAATTCCCGGGAACTATCAACAACATAATCTTCCATTGCTATTTTTCCTTAATCGTTACAAAACTGAAAGCCGGCCAGGGCCCACTTTCTTCTATAAAGAAAACAGAATCTCTGTCCCTTTTCCTTATCACGTCTAATTTTTCGATAAAAGTACTCACATTGTTTTGTGAAACAAGAAAAGTAGCATTTAAAATCATAGTATCAGTCCGACCGGTAAACTCTTTGGGTAATAAGTTATTTAAACAGGTTTCATCACTCACTACTTTTAATGCTTCAAAATATTCTTGCCCAAAAGTTCTACACAAGTTGTCAATTTCTATTTCAACGAGATCCGTTTTCTTTCTGCGAAGCAGAAAAGCTTTTCCTGGAGAACTGGCTTTAATCTGCGTCTCCATGTCAGCCATAGTATGGCTTAACTCATCAATCTGGTTACCCAGTAATTTTCGATCACAGAAAATCTTCACAGCCCATTCTTCCTTTCCGCCAATAAACTGGAAATTCTCTCTAAATGAACCTGCATAGTCAGATATAAAATTTCTTAGGCTGTCCTCCGAAAGAAAAATTGTCCCAAGTCTTAATGGAATTACATCACACAAATTCATTATTTGGCTTATAATCCTGATGTGCTCGCGGGCATTTTTCTCCAGCCAAATTACATCGCTGATGTTTATTTTCAGATTCTCCTCCGAAAACTCCTCATCAGAAACATATTTAGCAATAACAACACAATCATCAATGGCTAAATACTCCAGATTCCCTGACAAAGTTGATGGCTCAACCGTGGGAATGCTTTTTGCTATGCAATAGACGTATATAAGACCACTCATCATTATTATTGTCCTTTAACGCTCAATTTATTCATCAGAGTTGTCACTGCCTTCAAAAGAACCCAAACGCTCAAATGCCGTTATATCCATGTTCGCATCTATTTTAACAGAATAAAAAAGCCGAACCTGTTTTGCGGGAAGTTTCATCGATTTCAGAAATGAATCATCTTCATATACTTCAGCAACTGAACTCCATATGTCATTCACTTTCTCGATTTTTATCACAGTAACGTCATAACACTTAATATTTTCCTTCAGAAACTTTACCACTTCTTTTTTAACATCGATAATGCTGCTCATATTTCCTCCTTTTAATTAAAAACGTTTTACTGCTGTTCTCTTATTTTATTCAATAAACTTAGCAATTCATCTTCTTGCCTGTCATATTCCTTTTCATCGATTTCATCCAACTCAAACTTAAGCTGCAAGGCCATGAGTCTTTCTTTAACAGAACCCTCATCCGAGGTCTCTTTCTCCAAGACTTCATTAATTTTCTCTGAAAGGAAAATCATACCTTTCAAAGGCGCCATCAGTAGATCATCTATTAAAAACATTTTATATTCCTTTCGTATTAATCACTAGATTGACAAAATTATAAGGAGGCAAAGTACCTACATATTTAAAGGTCATTAAATGTCCGAATTTTTCGTCCAAAGCATTTACTGCGTTGTCGAAATCTGGCTCTGTAATGCTCTTAATGAGAAATGCAGCATTGAGAATCATCATATCACCATAGTTGTCATTGACCTTGACATCTTCAGAAATAGGACTTAATACACTGAGAACATCATCTTTATACGCCTGAACCTCTCTTTTTAGCGCTTCAGCCACCATTTCACCTATCTTCATCAACTGGTAATGTGCTTTGTCAGGAGGAATATTGATGAGCTTTGCTTTAAGTGTCCTGATATTATCATACTTTTCAACAATACTTTGATACATATCTGCTTCATGAGCAAGAATCTTAAGACCCAGCTCCTTCTTCCCATCCATCTTCGTCAACATCTCGTCAAACTTCTTATAATCTTTTTCAAGAATCCTAAGAATACCTGCATCGTCATCATGCTCAGAAATTGTTGAAAACCTTACCGGAAGCACTGAAAATTGTTTCATAACTTCCTCCAGGACCTTTTCATGCGTTGTCATATTAACCCGCCTTGCTTCATATTGTATGATCGGAGAGTTACTTACGATGGCACTAATATCCTTATAGTTGATCCCGTAAACAACATCCGACCTCACACCTATGCCAATCGGACCAAAATCCAATGAACCACTATGTCTTACAATTCCGTATATATATTTGCCTTCTTTTGGCGTTACCACTGAGCTACTCATAAGTTTTTTTTAACAATTATTTTACAATTCCCATTTTTCAGGAAATATCTTTAAATCAATAAAATTGAATATTGGCAAAGGTGCTGTGTATACAAAATCACATCGGTTTTCGTATTTAGCCCCTAAATCTGTCATGATATTGTCGAATTCTATCTCACGGCCGCTGTTCACCAAAAATGCAGTATTCATGAACATCGCATCGCTACTTGTCTTGTTATGCTTAAATTCAAAAACGGATCTGCGAAACGCATCCAAAATCACTTCTGTCTCATTTTCTTTCTTTTCAATCATGGCACGTTCCACCAGCTTTCCTGCTTCGCCAATCTTTAGGTTCTTTTTCTCCAAATCCTCAAGGCTTTCAATTTCTGCCCTGATGTTCTGAAGTTCAAGGTGTTCTTTGTCAATCTCTTTATAGATTACACCCATATTCTTCCAGGTTCCACGCACGTTTAGCTCAACTTTATTTTCAAATTGTTTGAGCAATTCCATAAATTCACTATACCTGCGATTGAGCAAATTACGAATCTCATCAGGCGTTGCGGCAATAATCCCGAAGCGGATTGGAATCACACTT
>SESG01020103.1_pt1 | contig 24857 bp, 49 predicted proteins | sample 3171421 | NCBI WGS metagenome assembly SESG01 (sample SAMN10866946, study PRJNA518727) | freshwater metagenome | biome: subpolar coniferous forest; feature: holomictic lake; material: water; isolation source: holomictic Lake 227, 6 m and 8 m depth | place: Canada: near Kenora, Ontario | collected...
ACAATGATTTAATGACAAGTATCCTGTGATTGTTAAATTATCGGGTAAATATTCAATATCAGTTTCATCAAATTCAAGACTTCCATTAATCCAATGAATTTTATCGGGAAATCTTTTTATTGGCGTACCTGTAAAATCTAAACTTCTAAAATCACGCTGAAGAAGATCATAATCACTTATGTATTCAGGAAAATATATGATTTTATCTCGTAATTTTAAATAACGTTTTTCTTCTTCAAGTATAGATTCAGGATAATATTCTACCCTAATACTAATTGGTAGTTCACGTTGTTCTTTTTTCGATAAAAAATTAAAAAAATTTAATATTTGTGGTTTAACTTTCATATCAACCCATATTGTTTAAAAAGATCACGAAATCCATTATTACCATCGTTACTATTCAATAAATTTTCTCTATGCTTAGCGGTTAATTTTAACATATTCCTTTTTCCAAATACCGCAGCCACCTGAATCGGGTTATGTTCCAGCAATAGCGTGGAAATTCCAGAACCTTTTATTAAATTAATTTTCCCTTTACCAATTATACGAGATAATATAACGAAATCCCTTGTACTATCCGCATATCTCAAAAGACCAAAACAACTCATTTCCGAAAAATCCATTATCATTTCTTGCGGTAATAACTTGCCAATTCTTATCAAATTATCACCATGCGTCTCTTTTAATGCCGTGAATACATCAAATAACCTTAAATTATCAATGTCATCTTGACTTATTGAATCAGGAAAAAATTTTACCTTTGCAATAAATGGTATTGACCGATCCTCTTTACTCTTATGAAGAAAATTAAAAAAATTATATGTGATCGGATTTAGTTTCATTTAATATGTTATAAATATTTCTCCTATCCCCATAACCCCCAGTATGAACTGTTTTTATCTATTAATCCATTCTCCACAAAAAACTTGTAGTTCCTTTCTCCACTAAAATCATCCGTGATTAAATCGTACTTCATCTCTTTTGTCATCATACTCATCTTCTCATACCCGAACATCTCGAAAACGGTACTAATGTCCTGTCTTTTTATGATATCAAGTATATCAGGTAATCGAAAACTATTAAGACGCCCTTTACCAAATATCTTACATAAAAATATAAACTTATTTATATCCTCAGCCGTCATCAATAATGTATAACAAGAATGCATCGATAATTCATCAATCTTTTCTTCTGGTATTAATTTACCCATCTTTTTATAAAGATGATAATCTCTCAATATCACAAAAATATCATTGGCGGTAAATTTTCTAAATTCATCTCGCGTTATAAGCTCAGGAGCATTAAAGACCTTTACCTTAAGCGGAATATCTTTGTTCTCTTTTTCATACAAAAATTTAAAGAATGGAAATCTACTGGCCATCGGTTATTTTTATTCTAATATAAATAGTTATACCAACGCAATATTTATACATATAATAAAACCTCATGAATATAATATTAACCGAACAACAACTTAATATTGTTATATCTTCTATCCTTAATGAAAAATATGAAGATAGAGACGTTAATCCAAATTATTTCGATAAAAATGACGAACCAAATGTTACCGATAATTCGGAATTCGCCGTCCCATTCCCAGGAAAAAAACGAATCGGAGAACCCGATATAAAAACCCCCGAAATCGACGAACCTGAAGAAAAACCAAGAAAAAAACATCCCCAAGAAATCGAACCGAAAACAATAGAATTCGCCACCAATCTTATCCATAAACTAAATAATAAAGAACTATACTTCGACGAAATAGAATCCCCCCTAATCACCGCAATGATTAAAGACCATATCGTTAAATTCTATGAGGAAACTAAAAGTAAAAAATGGCACCGAGATAGCACCGCCTATGATACAGGTAGCTTCGGTTTTAACGACGAAACAAAACACAAAACAGGAATATTAATCACAAATACTTTTAAGGAAAATCCTCACACATTCCTTACCTATTTAAATAATATACTCGAAAAATATAACTCATACCTAACCGATGAGAATATTAAAAGAAATCATGCTTCATTAGTAAATAATTATTACGGAATTACAAGAATCCCTGGACTAGACCAAAACGATAAAGGACAATATATCTATCTGAACGTTAAAGATGATGATAAAAATATTATCGAAATCCCCGATAATAAATTTAAAACCGCTAAAGAAGCACTGGATTATGCAAAAGAACATAATTTTAAACATTATTCCCTCGGACGAGCAAGATATTAAATGAAAATTTTAATCACAGAACAACAACTCCTGTCCCTTATTAATGAAACTTATGGGGAAATGGAAAAACATTATCTAAAAACTGGTATCCTCGATGATAAAGATAAAGATATTATCCTCGCTATTACCCACGGTGATAACTTTACTAAACTTATTGCCGATATGTACAAATATATCGCTAATAAATATACTACAGAATATGGCGTAACCCCAAGAGAAATTAATTCCAACGATATCGAATATCTCCAAGACGCATATGATGAACTTAAATCCTATGACAAAAATCTTTTCCCCTTAAAAGACCTCTACGCTAAAGACTATTATACCCATCCTCTCGGAATCAGAAATGACCTCAGAACAAGAAGACTTATTATTAATAAACTCAAAAAAATCCCATCCATATATCTTCGAAATCTTAGAAATGATATCAGAAGAGAAAGAAATGAACATGAATTTCGAAGACTATGGGAATCTATCACAGCATTAATGGTCGGTCTTCAATTACTCGATAGAGTTAAAGAAGATAAACGACAAATCGTTCTGAATAAAATATTCTCAAGCGAGAATGATACATTCGAAAAAGTGAAAGAAAGACTCGAAAAAACTACCCTCCCTTACCTATCCGAAGATTCTACCAAAGAAGATATAATATCTAAAGTCGAAGACATGGGTGATGAAGCAGAAATCCTTCACAATGAAAATTCAATTTTAATCGTCCTTATAAAAAGTTCCGACGCAATGTCATATATCGGTTGCTCCTCCCAATGGTGCTTTGCAAGAAATTCTAATTCATATTGGGAAGAATATGCCTCAAATGGTTATGCAACTATTATATTTAACTTTGATGAAGACCCAACCGACCCTAAAAGAATGGTTGTGGTTTTAGATAGTGGAGATGTTTATAATATGTATAATGAGTATATGGAAGACGGACAACAATATCTCTTAGATATCGGAGCAGAACAATTTGCTTAAAATTTTTTCCCGAAACATTTGGTTTTCTAATTTTAATACGTTATATTTTATCTAAAATATTATTATAATGGGACACGAATCATCATTGGCAAAAAAAAGACGGTTTATTATAACAAGATTAAACAATCTTTCATTATTACCCACAGTTAAAGATTTAATGACAGAGGATCAACGTAAAATTTATGACCAAATATGGTCTTTTGATTTTTCATACTGGGAACAAGTGAAAATTAAAAATGGATGGGGAATAACCACTCCAAAATCAATTGAAGAACATATTTTAACTAAAAAAAGAGGAGAAGTTAGAACATATTTACGTAGCCAAGGGGTCTTACCTCCATATGGCGATCCACTTACAATAGAACAACAAAAAATATACGATCAAATAGAAAATAACGATTTTTCATATAAAGAAAAGTTTATTAAAGAAAAAATGTTAGAATTAAAACTTAAACAACAATCTCAAACAATTAAAAAAGAAAAAACCGTTGATACAAAATTACCTCCAAATAAAAAAAGTTGCTCCGAGCCTAGACAAGTTTTTTTTCGACTTAGACTGGCTCAAATTTTACCTAAAATTGGCGAAGAATTATCTCCCCATCAACAATTAATTATTGATGATGTTTATGAGAATTTTCTAAATAAACCAAAATCTTTTTTTTTAAAAAAATATATTCATCATTCTACACCTGAAGGACGAATGCTTTTAAAAACATATCTTAAATCCCATACTTTGGGGTATAATTTTAATATTACCATTGAAGATATTATTATTCCAGAATATTGCCCATATCTTAATGTTAAATTATCTGTAGACCCAAACGATAAAGATAAACCATTTTATTATTCAATAGACAGAATAGATAATTCAAAAGGTTATGTTAAAGGAAATGTTCAAATTATTTCATTAAAAGCTAACATGATGAAAAATAAATCGACAGAACAAGAACTTATTACATTTGCAATAAATAACCTTAAAATAATGACTAATGAATAAAAAACTTATAAGATTAATCGATGCTGGTCTTTTATCTGATAATTTATTAAATTTATCAGATATTGAAAAACAAATATATGACGATTATTTAAATAATATTAAAATTTCATCTATTATTGCGAAATATATTGATTATACAAATATTACAACTAAAAGGAAATCTCTCACTTCAAGATTAATGACAAAATCATATAATAAAATATATGCGGAAAAAGGAATTAGAATTGATCCTATAGCTATTAACGATATTATAATAAACGAATATTGTCCATATCTTAATATGAAATTGACATTTCAAATTAATGGAAAATTTAAAAATAATACAGCGTCATTAGATAGGATAGACCCATCAAAAGGATACATTAAAGGTAATATTCAAACAATTTCACGTCTTGCTAACATGATGAAAAATTCCGCAACGGATGAAGAATTAAAAACATTTTCTAAAAATGTTATAAAATTACATATTAAAAAATTTCCAGAAAATTTTCTGGAAAATTTCGCTTAGATTATTGTACCCCCTTTTAAAGGGTCGATTTTCTCCTTATACAAGGGGGGATACGGGAGGGGAGGGGTAGGGGGGGTGTACCACCCGTATAATGGGGGGATGGATTGCTAGAATACATTTTTCCGTCCCTCCTCCTTGTCTTGAAAAAAATCACTCACCCTATTGTTTATTCAAATTATATTAATATATTTGTCTTCGACAAATATTAATACTACTACTATGAGTTACACTAAAGAAGAGATTCAAGAAAAACTAAAGACAGACCTACGATGGACTGAACGTGGTTTAGTTGTACTCCACAACAGACAGACAGAAGATGAACAGAAGAGTAAAGACACCTACGATAGAAATGGTCGGGGATTCAATAGTGTTGATGGGAAGAGTTTATCTTACTGTGCGGAATGGGTGAAAAAAGGAAACCATTTGTCAGGTAAACATCTTGAGAAGGTCAGGAGGAAATTACCCAAGTATTGGAAACAGATACTTGAATTGATCGAACAGAACGAAAATAAGGGGGTTTAAACCCCTTTTTTTATGTACCTATACAAACAGATCACTTTTACAGTTGATGACGGGAAATCGACTCCCAAGACTTCTTCAGGGGTTTAGAATGTATTCTAGCAAGTCTTCTCCTAAAATCTCCTATATAGGGGTTTCTCAAGGTTGAGAAAAGATATTTTCTAGCAATTGGTTTGCCAGATAACATCCTATTTTGTCCCCCATCAATAAGTTCTGTGGACAACAAAAAACCCCTGACATTTCTGTCAAGGGTCTTACTATATTAAAGTGATCAAAGTCGATTAGACGACCCAATTTGTTTTTAACCGATTACGGTCAGGGTCAGGAATATTACTCTTATATGAGTTCTTAGTGTAGAGTGTACCACAATTCGGACATTGAAGATAGTTAATACCTACTCTTTGTCCTCCGATCAAATTAGATACGGGAGTGTTACAATGGGTATCTAAACACGTTCCCTTTTCGGTTAACTCGTCGAATACATTAACAACTGATTTCTGAAGTTCTACTGAAGTTTCCATTGTGTGAAGTTTAATGAGTAATTAATTTGTCAATACAAATATATAACACTTTTGTCAATATCCAAATAAAAGTGACAAAAATGTGATAAGTTTTTTCTAAGGGGAATGGGGACATCTTCCTTCAGTATATGTTATCTAGCAAACCGATTGCCAGAAAACATCTTTATAACCCCCCTTTGGGGGGTTATAAGGGGTTTTAGGGTGGACTAAAATTTAACAAATTTTTAACAATTAAAATATTGTAGATTCAAATATTATTATCATCTTTGTATAGACAAATTAATTAATCACTTTTATTTTTTCAGTTATGACTACAACTACTGTTCAGAGAATTTCAAAATCGGATTTACTCCGTATTTTGATGAGTGTTAACAAAAGTACCTTTGTGAATATCACAATGAAAACTCCCGTAGTTATGAATAAAACGGGTAACCCGTATTTTGGAAGGGTTGAAAAGGTATCTTCGACCAATTTTTTGATGGGTAACGATTATGAAACCCGTGTACAGAGTAACGAAGAAAAAGAAGGTTTGACCCCTGATTTTGAAAGTCAGAAACCGTCAGGAAAACACCACGTTTCAAAGTGTGTTTTACAGTCCGATAAAGACGAGAATGTGTACTATGTGATGGTTGAGAGGTTCGACGAAATTAAACCCGTCACCGAGTATGTCTGTGAAGGAAATTCGATTGAAAAACATCTTTTTGAAAGTTGGTTGAAACAATCCACACCGAGTGTGAAACAGGAACAGGAAAGAAAAGTGATGGTTTTGACTCCGAAAATCGAAAACATCATCGGTATTACATTAGAGGGGGTTCGGTACGAAATAGAGTGAGTATTGATTGTCTGTCAAATTAGGGAGGTCGAAAGACCTCCTTTTTTTTTGTCTGACCCCGACCCAAACGTGAATTCGGGGGTTTTGAATGTTTTCTAGCAAACGGTAATACACCAAGAAGAATAGTCGACTTGAAGTGGGGAGTGTATCCCCTTTTTGAATGTATTCTAGCAAATGGTAATACAAATGCCAGAATACATTGTAAGTCGGACGGATGTCCGAATCCCCTCCAACATTCTTTGAAAATAAAATAGATTTATATTTGGTAATACGGATATTCTTATTATCTTTGTATAGACAAATTATAAAACTCTACACAATGAAAAATGAGAATGTTAACCAAGTCGGACAAATTTTTGATCCTAAGAAAGCGGTATGCCGTGAGTTTGATTTGAACGAAATAAATCAGTACATCAAAAGTACATACGCAATCGCGATGTCCTGGGGTTTTAATAGTCCTGGGATTGTGATTAAGAATAAATGTTTACGGTTTACCGTGAACGGTCACCACCACAAAGGATATGTTTATATCGTGTTAGATTTTATGGATACGTTTACCATTTACTACACGAACAAAAAAGACGAAATTAAAAAAGTTCGTGAAATGGTTTATATTGATAGTTTGATTGATATCCTTGACACGGATATAGAAAAGATTCCCGCATATACGGATTAGAAATTATTATCCCTGCTCTAAGACCCTCGATTGTAATGATCGGGGGTTTTTCTTTTTATTCCCGCCCACCCCGATGGAGATGGGGGTTTCGAATGTTTTCTAGCAACCGTAATACAACAAAAGACGTTGGATACATGATTCCAGCGGGCCAGCAAGAGATGTATTCTAGCAACAGTTTGCCAGTAAACATTCATGACCGTCGAGTCCCTGAGTTCCCTCAACATTCTTTGTAAAATAAATTTGGTGGTTTGAAAAATTGTCATTATCTTTGATATGACAAATTATTAAACGTACTACAATGAAAAATTCAATGATTAGGTTGTATATCTCGATGGTGATATCGATCTTGATTACGTTCTCTTTATGTGTTGTATTTGGGGGACTAACAATCTTCAATATGTCATTAGGTCATCCGTTTTGGTGTTTACTTGATTGTATATGTTTATATCTCAACGGACGATGGTTTTGGGATAAAGTTCAGTTCTTACGTTTCGTTATTGTAATGGAACGGGTTCAAAAGAAATTTATGAAGTCCTTTGAAAAGACGATAACGATATCCTTTAATGATTTCCAAGTGATGTTATCAAAAGAACCAATCGACCCGAATATGATAGATTCTGTTTGATTCTGTGTTTTCATAAAGTTTGAAACCCTCGGTAGAAATATCGGGGGTTTTTTGTTTTCACCACTAACCGTCGTGACGAGGGGACCATGAATCAATGTTTTCTGGCAAACCGTAATACACCGAGGTCGAGGAACTGTGATGGAATGTTATCTAGCAAAATCCGTATGACACTCTGACGGATGTGGACATCCCGTGGGGTTTGGAATGTTCTCTAGCAAATCAAATGCTAGAAAACATTTTGTATTCAAGAGTACAACAGTTCTTATGTGTCACCAAATTTATTTTCATTTTTTTGTTGGATATTAATATAAATGATATACCTTTACATAGACAAATTTAATACCTAATACAATGAGTAACAAGAATTCAGTCAAACAAGGGGGTTGGTGGTATGAAGTGATCGTTGATGAAAAACGATACAACGTATTGTTAGATGTTCCTGAAAACACAAAACCTCTCACCTCATCCGAAATCGTAGATATATACGATGAAGAAGGTTTGTCTATTAATGTAACCTTAGATGAAGATGAATACGAAATTGTTTTTAACTCTATTGATTTTCTCTTGAATGAATCGGGATTACTTGACTAAGATACTTTTAACCGTTGATGAAAAGGGTGGACAGAAATGTTCACCTTTTTTTTTGTCTACAAGACGTTCTTGAAGAGGGCCTGTGTTTGAATGTTTTCTGGCAAAATCGTATGACACCGAGTAAGAGGAGTGTATCCCGTTTTTGAATGTTTACTAGCAACCGATTGCCAGAAAACATTGAAAGTCGTACCTGTCCCAACAGTTCCTTCTGTTGTGAAAAAACTTCCTATAATATTTGGATAATAGAAACATTAGTATTACATTTACATAGACAAATTTAACACGTAAGACAATGAAAGATTTACATTTGATTCCAAAGTTTTTTGAGTTTGAACTTGACAACGAGGGTCTAATCAACTCCGTTGATGGTATTGATGATACCGATGAAAGGTATCCCATAGTTGAATCCCTTATTATTGGGTGGGTTGAAAGTGAAGACCTGATCGAAATCGGTGAAAAGACCGAATGTAAGGTGTGGATTGAGAATGGCATTTTTATTCAAGGTCGGGTTTGTATCGAACTTGGTGATGATTGGGATACTGACGTATGGGAAGATTTTGAAAGACATATTGAACTATGACAACGAGTGAGAGTAATTTGGTAGGTCGTAGAGTACGATGTATCAATATGAAAGACGATCCCCGTCCTATCCCATCGGGAACTGAAGGGACTATCTACTATGTTGGTGGTGGGGTTGTGAATGTGAATTGGGATGATGGTCGAACACTTGGTCTTGTGAAGGGGGTTGACACATTTGTGTTTATAGATTAGTATCATCAAAGAGAGAAAGGGGTGTTCCGAAAGGTTCACCCTTTTTTTTTGGACACTACCGAACCTGATGTTCATGGGTCGACGGTTTGAATGTTATCTAGCAAATCTAAATACTTTCTAGTACATTAGTATTACACTCCCAGAAACCAATGGGAACTCCTGGATCAGATTTTGCGTTGATGTTATCTGGCAACTTGCCAGAAAATATCGAAGCTGTCACAGGATGTGGACATCTCTCCTCCCTTATTAAAAAAATAATAGTTAAAATGTTTGGTAATACGATATAATGTTATTACCTTTACATCATTATTAATCAATTAACAAAATCTACATTATGAAAAGAGTATTTGGTATTTTATCAATGTTATCCCTTATCGTTATGTTAAGTGGGTGTGCGGGAACTTGCCAACGGATGAAAGCGAACGGGTCAGTTGTGGGAACCACGAGCGGTGATTGGATTGTCGTTAAACAATCTGGTGGGCACATTACCGATGTTTATAAACTCGACAACGTTTTTGTTCAAAGTGAAGCTGGATCGGATGGGTGGTTATTCGTAGATCAAAACGATAACGCCACTCATATCGGAGGTGACATGAAAGCAATCAGAGTTAGTAATCGTAAGACAGAGATATTCGATAGTTATGTTGAATATCATATGGAACACGATAATATGACCTACCAGGAAAAATACAACTTGGATAAGGGCATAAAGTAAGGCACTCTATTCGCCGTAGTCGAGATAGTAAACGGTGTAGAATTGGGGTTCAGAAATGAACCCCTTTTTTATGCGCTAAAACGAACAAGATGTTCTTGGGTCGTGTCTCATGGTTGATGTTATCTGGCAACTTGCTAGAAAATATCGAAGCTCTAATGATCCAGGACTCGTGGTATGACACTCAAAGAAAAACCCCAACGTTTCCGTTGAGGTTTCTAATGTAACCGTATTACGTTACATTACTCTTTATAGTTTTGAAACTGGATAAAGTCTTCCATTGGCATTTCATACGCATCGACTCCTGGGTCTTTTCTAATGTTTGCTGGCCGACTTGGCGGAGCAGTTCTCATTTGTTGTTGCGGTGGGCGTTGCACGTTATTATGCATTTGTTGCATATTACCTCGCATTGGCGGAGTAGCATTACCTCTCATCTGCATATTACCACGCATTTGTGGTTGCCGATATTGCATCGTACTGCGCATCTCGTGCTGTTGGCCCGCTCCTTTTTTTCCCTCTTGTTTTCTAGCAAAGTTAGTTCTATCATTTGACCTCATAAAATTTCTATGATGTGGTCTCATGTAGAAATTTCTAACTGGACCTTGATAAACCCAGAATGGATTTGGTTGCCAGTAAACATCATCATGAATGACGATGACTTCAGTCCTGGATGAGTCTTTCTTCACCGTGTCTGTAATGACACTCTGTGATCTGCATGATGTTGCGGATAACATGATCAACGCAACTACTACTAAAAATTTGTATTTCATATTGTATATATTTTATGTTATCATTACAATTACCGTGCCATAATTGCTAGATAACATTTCATCTCCAGGAGGTTGGGATGGGCTATCCAACATTCTTCGTAAAATATTTGGCGGTTATATTTTTATGTTTTATCTTTACATCATCAAATTAAAACTACAACATCATGGTACAGATTATTTTCTTTGGATGGATTCTATCCGCGTTGAATGCTCCTCCCGTTATTTGGGTGATCTACATTTTCTGGTTGATTTTTAAGATTTTAGTTTGGGCGGCTCAAATGTTAAGTCAATAAAAATGAAAGGAAAACTTAGATTGATCGTTACCAATGTCTGCAATCGGAAATGTCCTGGTTGTTGCAATGTTGGATGGAAGTATGAGCCTCCTATCCCGATGACTAAAGATGAGATAGAGCAGTACTCAACCATTATTATTACTGGCGGTGAACCTATGTTATATCCTGAGAAGCTAATTGAATTTATGGATGATTTTGATCATTCAAATTTCATTCTCTATACGGCTTCAATTGGTAACCTCCATTGGATCAAAGATATTTTATATCACCCAAATCTTACGGGCTTAACGTTTACGATTCATGACCAAAAAGGACTGGATGACTTTGAGCTCTTGTATACGATAGTTCAGGACGTATTGCAGGATAGACAAACTCCGATGACCTTAAGGTTAAATATCTTTCTATCTGATGTTGTATTACGCCCTATGAAGTTTTACGGTTGGGATGTTAAGATCATAGAATGGATAACGGATTGTCCTAAAGTAGAGGATGAAGATTTTGGTGTACTTATTTCGCCGTGGGGGGATAAAAAATTTGGCAGTTACATTTTTTAATCATATCTTTGTTGAACAAATTAAAACACTAACAATGGACTACACACGAGCAGGACTTATAACCGTTATAATCTTTGCGGTGGTGATTGTTGCAATAGTTGTATACAACCTCCTAAAAAAGAAATCAACATGAATGCAATAGTAGACGGTGAAAAAATGATAAAAGTAATCAACTCTTGCAGAACTCCCGAGCAATTTGAGAGTGCAAAGGTGATGATATCATTATATTCAAAGAAGTGGAACTTTTTTACCAAACTTCAATTGAAGGTACATATTTTAACCATGAGTTATTACGCTTATTTAGACGGTTTTAAAACCGCATACAATATGAAGACTTGATGTAGTTGTGTTAATTTGTCTGAAAGACCCCGCTAGCCATACGTGTGCTCGCGGGGTTTTTCTTTGCATTTTTTCTCGGCCCAACTAGACATCCCCTGCCAACATATTTTCTGGCAACTTATTGCCAGATAACATTCCCTGCGAGCTGCCACAAGAAGAATACTTCAACGTTTCTTCAAAAACATTTGGCAGTTATAAAAACTCTTTCTATCTTTACCATATAATTTAACACTTAGCACAATGGAAACAGTAGAAGAAAAAAGAATCGGTGACTATCTTATTAAGATATTCCCTGATGATGATGGCCCCAATCCTAATGAAGATGATGACGAATATGCTTTTGTGGTATATGACCATCGCCAGTTTTATGTTGAAAAGAAAGGGTTTAACCCTCGTGATATTTTCAAACATCTTCAAACTGGAAAGAAAACCTATAAAGGATACTGGGCTTTCGTGGTTTACGCCTATATTCATAGTGGGGTTGTTTTATCAGTTGGAGGGCATAACTTTCCAGACGCTCAATGGGATGTTTCCACAACTGGTTTCGTATTGGTAAAAAGAGAAAAGGGAGCTTCTAAAGAAAAGGCGATGACGATTGCAAAATCGGTTATCGAAATGTGGAACCAATATCTAGGTGGTGATTGTTATGGTTATGAAATCAATCGAATTGATGCTGATGGTGAAGAAACTTTTGTTGATTCTTGCTGGGGGTATTACGGACAAGAGGAATGCATGAAAGAAGCTGAATCGGTACTCGGTTACTTACAACCAGGTGTAGTAGCGGAAACGTAATACTTAACCGCCAATGATGAAGAACCCCACAAGAAATTGTGGGGTTTTTTGTTGTCCAAGAACTGTTGGAGGGTATCCCGTCGTCACATGTTATCTGGCAAGTATTGCTAGAAAACATTTCATCTCCTGGAGATGTGGATGGGTCATCCAATATTCTTCGTAAAACATTTGGCAGTTAAATATAAAGTTATTACCTTTACATAGATTTAAACGTAAGACAATGAAAACAACAAGCATCAACTCGGTTTTTGTACATATTGATAAGACTTTCAAACAAATGAGGGAAAGGGCGTATGAACTTAATGGAAAAGACACATTCGCTGTGTCCTCTACATATCGGACTGATTATGACCCTGAAGGTAAAGCTTTTATTGTATCAAAAGTTAATTCTTTGTTTTATGAGACAACCGAAAAAGATTACGATAAATGGTATCAAGTGTTTATGTTCAAAACCACAAATGCATATCGGCATACTTCACATGAATATCGTGATGTAATCTTAAAAAATAGTGAGCTCAAAAAAGTTTTCTATAAAGATGAAAACGTGGAGGTCGGATTAACTATTGAGCCAACTTTATGCTATCCAACAGAAACTTGCTGGGGATATAAATTTAAAGGTTATCAGTACTATATTATAAAGAATGGAGTGGAAACCGTCACTCAAAGTCGATCAGTAGTTCGTAAAATTTTCAACAATAAGAATATAGAAAAGACAGAGTATAGCGTCCGTATTACTAATGACGTGACAACTTACTCACGTGCGGTTATCGAATTAAAAGAATTGAACAAAAATGTATATTTCCTATCAACGGATAATGAAGATTTTTACCTGGCTCTCAACAAAAATGCCATGTGGGAATATATTTTTGATAAAGTGATAACAAAGGAATGGTGGATAAATGACCTTGGCGGAGTTAATGATATGTTAGAAATGATTTTGAACGGAAGGAATTTTAACCCACTTGGATATATATATGTAAATTTTGAATTTTCCGATTTCTTACCTATCGAAGAACCATTGAATAGAGATAAGATTGATTTTACCGATATGGAAGATGATATTTCTGGATACAATGTGTTTTATATCACTAAATAATTTGGCAGTTATAAAAACTCTTTCTATCTTTACCATATAATTTAACACTTAGCACAATGGAAAAGTCATTTGATACTATTTTTGGAAATGTTGTTGTTAGAAATGCAATGTTAGAATGTGATGACAATACAACTCTGGACGATGGCATTGAAATTAAAGGTAGTGAAATCGGGTTAATTGAAATCTTTGGTTATCAATCGGTTGATGATTTAACCATTGAAGAAGTTGAAAAGTTAATTGATAAAAACATATAATACAATGAAAAAACTCGGAATTATTATTTGGTCTGTCATCGTTATTGGGTTGGGAATTGGCTATGTTCGGGGAATCGTGAAGTTTGCAAAGTGTGACTTCAAAGCTCCGTACAAAGCCGAAATTGTTTATGGTGTAGGAATTGCAACTGGACTGGGCTGTTTTATCGGTTGGTTTAACATACCAGATGTTGATCCTCCTGCAGTTGTAAAAGAAAGTACTTGACTTGGATTCCTGCTGTTAGCAAACCCTCGGTTGTAATGATCGGGGGTTTTTTGTTTCGAGGCGTGTCCACAGTAGTTATACTCATGTCTTTTTCGCGATGTTATCTGGCAATATGTTGCTAGATAACATCACGTGGACTGCCTCCATCGGGGTGGTTTTTGATGTTATATCTTCAGAAATATTTGGCAGTTAAAAATAAAAGATATATCTTTACATAGACAAAACACTTAAATACAATGGAATTAAACAATTTAGTTATCGAAGTCACCAGGAAGTGCAACATTAAATGTGAGCACTGTTTAAGAGGTAACGCACAAAATAAGGTGCTCGATACCAAGTACATCGACACTCTTCTGGACCAGGTTACTTATATTAGTAATATTTGTTTTACTGGCGGTGAACCCTCGCTAGCAACTGAAGTTTGTGAATATACTCTATCCTTAATTAAAGAGCGTCAAATTGGGATTGGATTCTTTTTCATTGCAACTAATGGGGTTAATGTTCCCGAAGAATTTGTAATCTTCTGTTTGAAGTTGTATAATCATTGCGACGAAAAAGATATGTGCGAGATTGCAATCTCAAATGATACCTATCATAGAAACCAAGCCAATTACTCGATGAGTCTTTTTGATGGATTGAAATTTGCACAATTGCGAAATGAAGACCAGAATTATAGTTATCGCGGTGGCGCCAATTTGATACCAGAAGGCAGAGCCGTAGATTTTGGAGCAAGGCGTAACCAATTACACGCACCAAAGATCAAAACCAAAGATGATTTTAACGAAACCGAGATATACTTGAATTGTAATGGCGATATTATCGGTGGCTGTGATTGGTCATACAAAAGTCAGAATCGCAAAGCAAACATATTGTGCAAGGTTGAGAACTTAACACGATATTACGAAAACCTCAAAGAATAACCGTAATACACCATAGATAAAAACCCTGCAAGAAATTGTGGGGTTTTTTGTTGCGGTTATGACAACCAGAAATATCTGGTGAAACTGGGCGGAACCTGGAGAAACTGGCCCCGCCAAAAACAGTACAAGTTTTCTGGCAACTATTGCCAGTAAACATTCTCAAGCCCGACAGGTATGCCGTCATCATACCTTTTATCGGTTAAAATATTTGGCAGTTACATATAATATTTATATCTTTACATTATGAAAACAACTGAGTCATCTAAAGAGTATAACGGGTTATCTGAACGGCACGTTGCACAGATCATTCGCAGATCGATGATTCAAAAGGTTGTGCCATCTAAAAAGGGCGGGAAGTATAAACGTAAAAAATTTAAAGGTGATGGAAACTCCTGAATTTAAGGCATGGTTGGAATGGTTTAAGATAACATGCCCCGAAGATTATTCAATGTTTACAGATGAATGGATTTATAATGAGTTATATTTAATGACCCCTAAAACATAATATTATGGCACAGCACGATTTTCCTTTCTCAAAAGAATTTTCTGAAGACACTCCCAAAGTGGAAACAAAAACAACCGATCAAATCATCATGCTGATTGGTGAAGTATTAAGTGAATCTGATGAAAGATACATTGAGCAAATTGCTAATCAAATCCTAACCGAAAAGGTTACATATGTTAAGGATTCATTGTTTGAAGTAACAAATAACAACACGTAAGACATGGAAACACTTGAATTGACGCTCGTTAAAACTCAATCCTATAAGCTGAAACCCTTTGGTCGTTTTCAATTTAGTTGGAATGATAATAAAAGGTCAAAGGGAGTTGGTGTGATTTGGATTCCTGAATTGAATATCTTTCATGAATCAGCAATGCCAATTTCTGATGAACAAGACAAGATAATCATCAAGTCAATGAAGAAAGCCAAATCTGATGTTTATACTGGCTTTGGTGGTATGGATGGCGATGGTGGTGTGTATTATACTCGTTGTGGTGGTGGTTGGACAGAGATAGACCATAAGAAACTGTATGACTACGCACAATTTCTTGAACAGCAAGGATTAGAGGATAACGAGGAAGCGTGGAATACATACTTAAATAAATAATATCATGAAACACGTAAGTTACATTCCGTATAACATTGAAAGTTATGGCCTAGTTTATAACGATGAAGTTGTTGCCGAACTTAACGTAGGCGAAGACGGTGCGATTGAGATAGTCCTAGCGGTAAATGAGTTTTTATCTGTGCATAATACGGATAAACCTGATTGTATTGTGGTAATACAGAACGATAGTGATTTCCCCTATCTTGGTGTTATTGTTGATATATACTATGGTGACGAACATCATGATTGCGTTCATTTTATGTTTGATGACTTTATCGAGTAACACGTAATACGATAGAATAAAAGCCTCAACGGAAACGTTGGGGTTTTTTGTTGCTCCAACACCACCCCTTCTTCTCATCGACGAGAGAATGTTATCTGGCAATCGGTTGCCAGATAACATATGAGGTTTTACTAGTAAAGGTCCCCCGCTGTTGTTAGTGCGCTTAAACATGAGCAGAACATGGCTGTGCATGATTAAAGCCGTAATGTATTCTAGCAATATTGCCAGAATACTTCTCCCCAGCCCTGAAGTGTGGACAGGTATGATCTACGATCTTCAAGAACTTCTTGTTGGGCTGCCCTGCTGCTGACAAGTTTTCTAGCAAGTATTGCTAGATAACATTCACCCAAGAAGGATACGCATGGGGTATCCAACAAATTTCTTCCAAAACATTTGGTAGTTTGAAAATGTCTTCTTAACTTTATCCCATTAAATCGAATGAGATGAGAACATTTGAAGACGTTGTTGAATTCTTAGGCACGATTCCTTATATAGATGAAGGAGGTTGTGCCATTGCTGCACTAGCAATGTATCGTTGGTTGGTGAAACAAGGAAAACGGCCTAAAATTGTTTATTTTTATCATCAATACGATGGTGATTATAATAGGAATGACCACTATATAAATGGCACAGGTCAAACTGTTTGTTCGTGTTGCCACGCAATGCTGATGTATCAAGGAAAATATTATGACGCAACTCACGATTTTTCTCGTTACGGAAAACTTCACCATATAGTACCAGAAAATGTTGTAGTTGATTCAATTAACAATGCATACTGGAATAGGAATTTTAAAAGGACACATATTAAAGTAATACAGAAATTTATCGAAGTTGATTTATCTGATCTAAATCTTAAAAGACCATCATAAAATGAAAGCAAAATCGCTTGTTATCAATGTTCAGATTGTTGTTGAAAGACTTCCTGGACAAGAAAATGATTATCAGTACGCCTTAGGTGCGGTTGAAGATATTAATAATATTCTTCAGCAAAATGACTCTTATTATTCTGCACAAATTCTTGACGGATTTACGCAAGATGATGTTGACATTGTGAAATAAGATTATTATCTTTACAATATAATACCGTAATACAATGGAACGAAAAGAGATGATGAAGAAAATACGGAGCACCATCTTAGAATGGGGCCCGTTTGATATCAACGAACTTGAAGGGTTCGAAGCTCCTGTTTTCAGTCACAATGGCAAAGCTCATTATATGCTAATTGAAAAATTCAATCCTGATGATGTTTCGGTTGCTACTTACATCAACGAAATTCCGTTGGGGTCTGACTTATATTCGTATAATGAATTGATTGATGAGACTCTAAATGATATTCTTGTCATTGTAGAAGCTTACGATTCTATTATGTGGGCGGCAAGAGAAAGAGGGGTGGACTATGACCACTAAATTTACTATCAAAGTCACGGGTTGCGGAACCACAGAGGAAATTGCGGAAAGTCTTCGCAATATTGCAGACGATATCCTTGAGAGAGGTGTCGCTGAAGATTACATTGCCTATGAAGATGCAACATTGTACTCGCAGTCATATGAGATTGACGAGGTTGACGAAGACTAGCCCCTTTTTGCGGAGGGAAAGGGGGACCGAAAGGTTCCCTTTTTTTATGCCCAACAACGCCTCTTGAGGGCTGCCTGAACACAATGTTTTCTGGCAATATTGCTAGAAAACATTTCATCTCCAACAAGTCCCCCACATTCCTCCTACATATTTCTTATAAAATATTTGGCAGTTACATATAATAGAATTATCTTTACATAAACAAAATATCACAATGAAAAAATCTTATTACGCATATATGTTCGTGGCAATAGGAACTTCAGCGTTCGCCATTTGTTCTCTTGTTATTGAACATAATATTTTAGAGTTCGCTGGATGGTCAATTGCGGCAATAGGATATATTTCGCTTGTATGCAGAGAACTTAAAAAATAATAATATCATGAGAGAAGCAAAATTTGTTATCGAACTAACCGTAACCGATCCCGACACCAATTTACCTGTTGAGATTGACGTGTTCAAAGATGAGAATGGCGGCATGTTTGCCATTGACGCTAGCTACCTCGATCAATGTTTTGACGATGATGAACCGCTAGAAATAGCTGACCCGTTCTTTCAGCATGATGGGATGAATGTAATGGTGAATATTCGATTAACTGGATTGGATATGGATGACGCAGTTAAAAATGGTGTTGATGCATTCATTGAACATTATGGTACAAAAGTCACCAATGAAGATAACGCCAATTATGTTGAACTGATGATGGATGACCATTATTGTATTAACTGGAAAAATGACCAGTATTACATTCCTGAAAATTCAATGTTGTTTACTGTGCTGGATGACAAAATTAATGATTACCTTTCCGAAAATTTTAAAGTGTGAAAACAAAAACTTGGAAAATTGGTGAGTATGCTAAAGGTGGCATAATCACCGTTGAAATTACTGGTAAGGTTATAACCGTTATCGGTAAAGACTGGGACATGAGTAAAGGTACTAGAAGAAGCAGCGATCAAAGCAACGCTAAAGAGTTTACCCGTGGAACCGTTGATACAACTGATGAGAGAGCATATAGGAAACTGTATGACTTCCTATCCGACTTAACAACTCATTACTACGCTGAAACCGTTATCGACTGGATCAAAACAAAAGTTGAAATTAAAAACAATCGATACTAATGAAAACAATCTATGTATTCCAGCATTCGATTGATGGCGAAATCGTTGAAGAGGGAGCATCATTCGATCTTGAACAAGTCAAAACCAAAGTAAAAGAAATACAAAATGAAAACGTTGATATCGAGGATGAAGACGGTGACGAAACTTGGGTTAGTCATACTAAAAATGAGAATACAAATGTTATATACTACGCATACGATCAGTATGCTAGAGAAGCAGGACAAGAAGAGATCGAAATCCTTATTAAAGTCATACCGTTCCTAGATTGGAAAACTTCACCAGAAAGCGAGGGTTAAGATGACTAAAAAAGAATTCAAAGAGTTATGTAGTGACCAGACCTATACTGGTTGGAACGGGCATAAAATCCGAATCAACGCCTTTTTCTACGACTTTAAACAAGGCGTCACGCCCGAGGGAAAATACTTTGGAGGTTATAAGTACCGTATTACGGGTAATGTTAAGGATATTACTAAAAAGGAATTGTTTAATGTGTTCTATAATCACGTCATTAATGGACTACCCGTCCTAGACTGGCTGGTTGATTATCGAGTTGCCGAAACTGATGAAGATCGACGCAAAGTTCCACTATCACTAAAAGACTAATAATCATGACACGCAAAGAAATGAAAGAATGGCAAGTTCGGATATGGGAAGCCGAAAACCAACTGAAGAATGAAACTCTTGATCTTTTGAAAGAAATGATTAAGGACTTGACACATGATGAAATCTTAAAAGTCAAAGGATTTATCGTTAACGAATATGATTTTATCACACAAATTGACGATATCAAGATATGCACCATTGAAACACGCATCCGATTGGATTCAATGTCTCAAAAGGATTTGAAAAGCATTATTGACTTCATATCCCTTAATATATGGGTTAAGTAGTCGATAATTGGTGGACGGCCGCTCAAGGGACTCATATATGGGTCCCTTTTTTTATGCACAACGCATCTTGGGACAGGTTGGAGATGAAATGTTTTCTGGCAATCGTTGCCAGATAACATCCTTAACACAGCAGCTCATGACTGGCCCAGTAATTGCCATGCTAGTTTGCATGTTGCTCATGGCAATTTTTCACTAGCGGGTCATAGCTCATGCCTTCAATGTTTTCTGGCAAATCATTAATTTCGGTTAAGTAATTGATAATAAATCGATTATTATTTTTGCCAGAAAACATTATCAAAAATGGCCCTTTAACGGGTTGAGCAATTTAAAGTGCGCATGCAATCATGTAAAATTGCATGAAAGAAGCTGGTACGTCTTCTGGATTTATCCCCAATGTTTTCTGGTAATAACTTCACATCCGAGTCCATTGCCAGAAAACATGCACACCCCCTGAAGTCCCGACGTTTGTGAATAATATATTCTTATATATGTTTGGCAGTCTGGAATAAATCTTATATCTTTACAGATATAATTTAACCCAAATACCCCCTTAATGGTTTTTGAAAACATTACACAAGCAAAGAAGTTAACCAAACTATCCTATATTGGTATGGTTAACAATTCCGCTAAACACGAAAAGGCGTACAAATATAATGAGATGGTATATACCATTTACTTAGCCCCTGCAGCTAGCAGCGGTTATGAAGTGTGCCCTGGCAGTACTCATGAATGCAGACAAGCTTGTCTTGCTCAGTCTGGTAGGAACATAATGGATGAGGGGCGAGAAACTATCAACGGGTCCAGAATAAAGAAAACTAAATTGTTTTTCGAAGAACGGGAATTTCTTGTGAGATGGATATATGAAGAAATTAAGGCAGCCAAAAAGAAAGCAGATAGAACAGGATACAGGTTCTCTGTGAGACTCAATAACACGTCAGATATAAGTCCTGAAGACTTTTGGATAACGGATCACTACCTATCCACGGGTCATCCTATCGAAGCTATCGGTGCTTATAAAAAAAACCTGTTGGAACTCTTTCCTGATATCCAATTTTACGATTATACAAAAGTTCCAAGTCGCATTGAGCTCCTGAAAAAATATCCGAATTACGATCTTACATTCAGTTTTAATGGGTATAATGAAATTTTATGTAAATCTTTGCTCGCACGTCATATAAGAGTAGCTGTAGTCTTTAATGTAGTACCTGAAGAGTTCTGGGGTCATGAAGTTATTAACGGTAACGATTACGACATGAGATATCTAGACCCTGAAACTGTTATAATCGGATTACCTTATAAGAAAGTACGTAACCAATTGGATATTAACAATAAATTCGTAATACAATGAAAAAAGAACTATTGATCAAACTGAGAGACTGTCTTATTGAATTAGAATATAACTCCTTTACTGGATTATGTTTTATTGTGAATAACGAGCTCAAAGATGTGACCGATAAAGAACAATATCAACTTCTTAAGTATATTCGTGATCATCGCCCGAAAAGTGGAAAGCATTTTGATCCTGAATATAATAAAGATGGCTGGTATTTCTGGCCAATCGGTGAAAACACCCCCGTATCAATTGGTTAAATAATCAGATTAAAAGATTTAAATCTTAATACCATGACAAATAAATCAATTAAGAGGTATGCACAAGCAGCCTTAAAAATATTTGAAACAGAAGATGGAGCTGCTGGGTGGCTTGACTTTAATTCCAATAGATTAACCGCAGAAGTTAATTCAATTGCTGAAGCTGAAAACGAAATTTATAAAATAATAAAAACCGACGAGTAATACATGGCAAGAGTTAACAAATTATTAAACATGCCCGTTACCAGCATCGTTAAAGATAACGAGGTTGAGAAATTCTTATCGTTAGACAAGACACTCGATATTAACTCCGTCGATGAACTCCAAGTATATGAAGAGCTTTACTCTGATATATATGAAGGGATCAAGTCCCAACTGTATGACTTATCAAAAATAGAACAATTGATAGTTCAATTGAGGTGTCAAAAGGTAATCATGAAAGAAATTCATATCTTTGTATCACAGGTCTATGTATACGCTAGAGCAACCTTCTACAGGGATGATAAAGACATCAAAGATATCCGAGTTCTTATCGGACCAGTCTCAGTACTTGGAACAGATATGGACGTATTACTAAACAACTCGATGTTTATGGAAGATGCATATTGTAAACTTTTTACCGCTATGAACAATGAGATCGAAAATAATCTCCCAGCCGTGGAAGTATTACAAGAAAAAATTTGGATACCTGAAGAATAACCCGTACCTTTACAACACAAATTAATATCCGTATGACTCACATTGAACAATTAACCCAACTGAGACACGACTTAATCCAAGAGTGTTTAAACCATTTTACTCTTAAACAAATCACTCTGATTAAGTTCAAGACTCCCTTCATCATTTCTATTGCTGAAGACAATAGCTTCAATGATGACTCATCTCTTAACGATTATAAAGCACAGCACCTTACATCCGATGGTGAACTCACTGGTGAAGGATTGAGCACATTCGAGTATGGTTCAAACTGGAACTTAAATGATATGGAACTAATGGATATAGCTTACACGCTGGATCAACTCGAAGCTGGTAACTATAGTGAAGAAGATGAAATCTTCCTGGATGAGAATGACCAGATAGGAAATGATAACGTTTAAAACTTTAAAACAATGATACTCAATTTTATTTTAACTGAAGTGACCCATATAACAACCAATGAAACAATTCTTGCGGTTGCTGGCATTATTGCTATGTGCATCTTAGGTCTTTATGCCATCAAACATATGGACGATTAACTAACCGTTATAGACGTGGATAAAATGGGTGGGTTCTTCGGGACTCACCCATTTGTCGTCTTAACCCCTTTATAAAAATATAACCTTTATTCTTTTACACAATGAAACGATAACATTCCAAACATAGTCCCCAAGTTATTTCTCATCCGAGTAAATAAAAATAGACGAAACTCTCGACGGGACAGCATGTAAAATTTCGAATGTTTTCTAGCAATTAGTCTAATGATTATGAATGAACTAAAATGGTTTTTCGATACTCGACTCTTACTCTATTTCTACGGTGTAGTCGGAAATGAGAGGTATTTAGACCTTATGTTTAAACGGTGGGGAACTCGGTTCAATGAATACTATATCGAAAATTTATACCCCTACGAGTCCCAGGACTATATCAACCAACAAAACAACGATAATAATGAATAAGTATTCACAAAAATACAACAATTGAAAATTTCTATATATGAATTTTATTATAAGTGTGAATAATATACATAAATCAATGAATAATTATACATATGAAAGTCTACACATTTAAAGTAACCGTAACCGAAGAAGATACCCCATTCTGGGATGGAGTTAAAAAATATGAAACCCCCGATAATCGATGGGTTAAAGATGAAATTATTGGATGTATTGCCGATGGACCAGGAGAGTTAAACAATGTAGTAGTAGAAGAAATTGAAGTAAAAGACGTATGACCAAAATAAGACACCAAATAGAAGTGATCATCTATACCGATACAGATGAACATCCAAACATAACCCCCTTAGAAGCGGGTACTGAACTTGCTGAGAAATGTAATGCACTACTATCAAATGGACTCGGTTGTGAAGTGAATGTGAACACGTACTACCGAGGATATGACTATCCCGTATCACAACACTAGCCAGAAAATAATTTCTCATCCGAGTCGTATGACCTAATTTGACTAATTCAAATATTTTATGTATATTTTAAGTACCATTTTTAAATTAATTATTATGCCACGAATGTTAGCTTTAAAAAATCCCGCTAGAGCTCTCGCCCTTAGACGTAAGACATTAACCATCTATGTCCCTGTAGATAACAATATCTATTTCGACGGTCTGTCTTACAGAGTTCGCGTTACTCGCGATGGCGTTAGAACCAGCAAAAATTTCGACGACAAAAAACACGCTCTCAAATTCAGAGATCGTCTTCTTAATTCGTAATACGAAAGATTTTTTAACCCTCCTTATCGAGGGTTTTTTTATGCCCTCTCTTTTGCTAGAAAACATTTCTCATCCGTGCTGTCTTACACCAGTTTATATTCTCACATGTTTTCTGGCAATTTCTCATCCGAGTCCCTTGCCAGATAACATTCGTATGACCCCCTGTTAATAACTTCCTCTCTCATCCGAGTATTACACCAGTTTTTTTATCCCCCATATAAAACGTATCACATATAAATCGTATGACATTATATCGGTTGTGAAATTATTCACATCGTATGACCTGGTGTACTCGGTTGAGTAATTATTCCAGATTTTGGAAAAAAGGGGTCGTGATTCAGGGACGGGATAATCCCGCACATTCCACCACTTCTTACCACAAATCCCCATGATTACCGTTTCCGATATTCTCATGGGGATTTCTATGACTAAAAACAGATATTATTCTATTTTTACAAAATACGATAATTCTATATCTAAATTATGTCATTTTTTAGGGGACTGGGAATCAGTTGTTTATGTTTGTTGCTTTCATTCTCAATATCTTCTTCGGTAAGAATGAGCATTGTATATTCCTTATCCCTTTTATTCCATTTATATACGTGAAATTTCATTTTATTTTAGGTTTGATGTCTGTTTCCTGCCATTCTTTCCACATGTCATAGGAAT
>SESG01010410.1_pt1 | contig 24852 bp, 23 predicted proteins | sample 3171421 | NCBI WGS metagenome assembly SESG01 (sample SAMN10866946, study PRJNA518727) | freshwater metagenome | biome: subpolar coniferous forest; feature: holomictic lake; material: water; isolation source: holomictic Lake 227, 6 m and 8 m depth | place: Canada: near Kenora, Ontario | collected...
TCCGCGCGCGGACACACGCTAGTACTTCGTGTCAGAGTACCAGTCGCCACAACTGCACACAGGCCCCACACAATGTTCCGAATCCTGCGCGATCTGCTTAAAACCAATGTCGAATTTGCAATCGGTGCCGCCTTGATTGGCATCGTTGCTGTCGTCGCCGCGCTGTCCCTGGTCTCGCCGTATCCAGCGATGGACGTTTACGTTGTTCCGCTCGATCTACCACCTGGCTGGCCGCATGTTTTTGGTACGACCAGTCGAGGCCAGGATGTTTTTTGGCTGCTGAGTTATGCCATACGCAACACATTTCTGTTTGGCTTGAGCGTTGCATTCATGAGTCGAATCATGGCTTTGAGCGTTGGCTTGGTCTCGGGTTACAAGGGGGGCTGGGTCGACCGCCTTCTGATGTCAATCAATGACACTTTCATTGTCATTCCGCTGCTGCCGATTCTTGTGCTGTTTTATTTTGTGATGCGTGACAATCTGACCTGGGGATGGCTCGCCGTGATCATGGCGATGCTGGGCTGGGCCTATGACGCTCGTCTTATCCGCTCCATCGCGATCGGCTTGCGCACGCGTGACTTCACGCGCACCTGCGTCTTCTCCGGTATGAGCACGCGCGAAATATTGCAACGTGAACACCTTCCCTATGTGCTGCCCGTCATCTTTTCTACTACGCTGAATAACATCAACTGGTCCATCGGATTGGAAGTGACATTGGCCGTGTTGGGATTTACCGATATCAACACGCCATCAATTGGGGGCATGATCTTCTGGGCCAACCAGCACACGGCCATGGTTGCCGGGATCTGGTGGTGGGTTGCCTTTCCAGTGGTGCTGCTTGTCATGGTCTTTATCGGCTTGTATTTGCTTGCGGTGTCGATGAACGAATACATAGACCCGCGCAGTCGCTTGAGTCGCTTGGGAGGTGCTTCATGACCACGCGCCCGGTGCTTTCAGTTACGGGTTTGAAGGCCTACTACCGGACTAAGCATTTCGGAATCGAACGCGAAGTCAGGGCTGTCGATGGCATTGATTTCGAGGTACAACCCAACGAAATATACGGTTTGGCAGGCGAATCAAGTTCCGGCAAAACCACCCTGATCAAGACCATTGCGGCGGCCCTCAAACCACCGCTGGAAGTCGTCGCGGGCAAGGTTGACTTCGCTTTCGCGCCTGACATTCTTAACTTGAGCCATGACGCGCTCTCACTGCTGCGGTGGCGTCACCTGAGCTATATCGTGCAGGGTTCGATGAGCGTATTTAACCCCGTGCGACGCATTGAAGAATCGTTTGTTGATTTCGCCTCGCGCCATATCGACCTCCCGCGCGCAGAGTTCACCCAGATGGTCAAGACACATCTGGGTCGGGTCAAGCTGGACCCGAGTGTCCTTCGAGCCTATCCACATGAGTTATCAGGTGGTATGCGCCAGCGCGTCACCATTGCGTTGGCTACGATTTGCCGACCGGATTTCATCATCGCCGACGAGCCAACGACCGCCTTGGACGTGATCGTCCAAAAGAACGTGCTTGACATGATTCGGGAGATTCAGCGTGAGATGGGGTCCTCGGTATTGCTGGTCACACATGACCTGGGCGTGCATTCGTATCTGGCAGACCGCCTGGGCATCATGTACGCCGGACGCATCGTCGAGGAGGGTCCGACGCACGAGTTGTTTCGAAACCCCCAACACCCCTACACGGCGCATCTGGTGTCGAGTCTGCCGCGTATTGGCGATGCCGCTCAACGCAAGGGCCTGGAAGGCAGTCCGCCGAATCTGGCGGCACCGCCCAGCGGTTGCCGTTTTCATCCTCGCTGCCCGCTTGCCACGGACCGTTGCCGCCTTGAGGTGCCAGCCATGACCGAAGTCGGACCCGGCCACCGCGCTGCCTGTTTTGCGCTAACACGATGAGCACCGCACTGTTAGAAGTCGATCATGTCACCAAGGACTTTGTCCGGGGTGGGCTGCTGTCCCAGCAACGCATTCGTGCGGTTGACGACGTGAGTTTTCGGCTTCAAGCCGAACAACCCGAGATCTTCACCATCATTGGCGAATCCGGCAGTGGTAAATCGACACTGGCCAGCATGATCCTGAACCTGACGCAAGCAAGTGCCGGGCAGCTTCGTTTTGGAGGTACCAATCTCGCCGATATCCGCAGCACCGCAGAACGCCTGCGCTTCATGGCTCAGGTACAGCCCATCTTCCAGAACCCGTTTGAGGCCTTCAATCCTCTAAAGCAGATCGATCATTATCTTTACATGAGCGCCCTGCGTTTTACGCAAGCGCGCGATATCAGTGCCGCCACCGAGTGTGCTGACGCGGCACTGAACAAGGTCGGTCTGTCATTGGCTGAAGTTCGAGGCCGCTTCCCGCATGAGCTCTCGGGGGGCCAGTTGCAGCGCATCGCGGTAGCCCGTGCTCTTATCCCTTCGCCCAAGCTCATCGTTGCAGACGAGCCGGTCTCAATGGTCGACGCTTCCTTACGCATGTCGATTGTCAATTTGTTCAAAACACTACGGGACGACCACGGTATATCAATCATCTACATCACCCACGATTTAGCAACGGCCTACTATATTTCTGATCACATCATCGTCATGCAACACGGAAAAGTGGTTGAGTCTGGTGATGCAAGAGCCGTACTGGCCAACCCGAAACACCCTTATTCGCAGCAACTCAAAAGTGCGGTTCTTTTGCCCGACACGCTGTAGCCAATTCAATTAGTCCATCCAGAGAATTAACATGTCCAATATTCGCAGTGCCAAAGTATTTGTTGACCGGGATTTTGCTATCGGTGAAACCGATCCCCGTTTATTCGGTGCATTCGTTGAGCACCTCGGACGCTGTGTTTATGGCGGGATTTACGAGCCCGGTCATCCGACGGCGGACAAGCAAGGCTTTCGGCAAGATGTGTTGGCGTTGGTGCGTGAGTTGGGTGCCACCATCATGCGTTATCCCGGTGGCAATTTTGTTTCTGGCTACAACTGGGAAGATGGGGTCGGCCCCGTGGAAGAACGACCCAAGCGGCTGGATCTGGCATGGTTCTCGACCGAACCCAACAGTTTTGGTACCAATGAATTTATCGACTGGTGCCGGGTGGCGAACGTTGAACCCATGTTTGCTGTGAACCTGGGCACGCGCGACGGCGATGCGGCGCGCAACATGCTTGAATACTGCAATCACCCCGGTGGTACTGCGCTGTCTGATTTGCGCCGTGCACACGGTTGGGAGAAGCCACACGATATTAAATTCTGGTGTCTTGGCAACGAGATGGACGGGCCGTGGCAGATGGAATCCAAGACAGCCACTGAGTACGGGCGCATCGCCGTGGAGGCCGCCAAGATGATGCGCTGGATAGATCCAAGCATCGAGCTGGCTGCTTGCGGGTCGTCCAGCCGGAGCATGCCCACATACGGCACCTGGGAAGACACGGTGCTGGAGCACACCTTTGATCACGTGGAATTTGTGTCGCTGCATACCTACTTCAATAATTATGCGAGCGACACGGCAGCATTTTTGGCCTGCCCGGACTTGATGGATAACTTCATTGAAGAGGTCGTGGCTATTGCTGACGCGGTGGCCGCAAAACGCCGCTCCCCCAAACGCATCATGTTGAGTTTTGATGAGTGGAACGTCTGGTACCGCACCCGGCGTGTCCGGACGGACCGCGTCAGAGAGGGTTGGCCAATTGCGCCGCCGATTCTGGAAGAGATCTACAGCATGGAAGATGCGCTGTGTTTTGGTGGTGCCTGTATTTCCCTGTTGAATCATGCCGACCGCGTCAAGTCTGCGTGCTTGGCTCAACTGGTTAACGTCATCGCTCCCATCATGACGGAACTCGGTGGCCCAGCATGGCGGCAAACCATCTTTTACCCATTTGCGCAAATGAGCAAATTCGGGCGTGGCAGGGTGCTGCGTGCAAGAGTTGAATCGGAGACCTACGCCAGCAGTTATTACGACCCGCGTGGCGACAACGATCAATACTACGCAATTCCAAACGCACCCTATCTCAAGGTGGCGATGGTCGCCAATGAGGACTGTGGCTTGAGCATTTTCGCCTTGAACCGTGACTTGACTGGCGAGATGTCGGTTGAGGTTTCCGCGCGTGGTTTCGCGCCGCTCAAAGTTGGCGAGGCAACTCAACTCCATCACGCGGACCTGAGCGCGTTCAATAGCAAAGATGAACCGGATAAGGTTTCGCCGATCAAACTGACGGGTGTCACCGTGGTGGGCGAGCGTATCCGGATGACGCTGGCGCCGGCGTCGTGGAACGTGATTAATTTGATTCCTGCCTGAGAACCTGACTGTAGGTGACCAATTTGGATGATAGAGACAACAGGCGACGCAGTTTTCTTAATGTAGACCCAGAGCTGCACTTTGCAGTCATCCGGGGTTTGTCGTCGCCTGTTCGCATTCGCATCCTCAAACTGCTGCAACGCAGGGGGCCCATGAACGTCAATCAAATCAGTGAAACGATTGGTTTGCCGCAGTCGACCATCGCCACCAACATCCAGCTTTTGCAAGAGTCCGGACTGATCGACACCCAAACGCTCAAGGCAACCAAGGGTCAGCAGAAGATCTGCGCTGCACGTTTTGACGAGATCGTCATCCGGCTGGATGAAGAGTCAACCCAGGAAGTCGACAATGTTGTCGAGGTGGCCATGCCGCTTGGGCTCTACACGGGATGTGGCGTCAGTGCGCCCTGTGGTATGTGCTCAACCCAGCGTGTCATCGGAATTCTGGACGTGCCCGACCTGTTTCTTGATCCGGCCCGTATGCAGGCGGCCCTGCTTTGGTTCGGGCGTGGCTACGTTGAATACAAGTTCCCAAACAATGCCAAGTTGTTGAACTCTGGCATCGAGGCGATTGAGTTCAATTTGGAGTTGTCGTCCGAGACACCTGGCACCAATAGCAACTGGCCCAGCGATATCAGCTTGTGGGTCAACGACATCAAGATTGGCACTTGGACTTCACCGGGTGACTATGGCGACAAGCGTGGCCTGTTTACGCCGAACTGGTGGAAGCTTGAAGGCTCGCAATATGGTGAGCTGACCCGTTGGACGATTTCCGATTCGGGTACGTATTTCGGTACCCGGAAGATTTCGGATGTCACCTTGTCCCAACTGGCGATTGCCGAGCATCACTCGATACGGCTCAAGATTGGCATTGATGACAACGCCGTGAACCCCGGGGGCATCAATATCTTTGGCAAGGGTTTTGGGAATCACAACCAGGACATCCTGATGAAGTTGCATTTGAAGCCTTCTGCTGAGCCTGTCAAGCCAGTTGAAGCAGCGCAAACGGCAAAACCCAAGAAGAAAGGTGCTTGAAGCATGGACGCCAAAAAGCATCCGTTTCGCCGCAGTCAGGCGTGGTTTGGCAAGAGTGACCGCGACGGTTTCATGCATCGCAGCTGGATCAAGAACCAGGGCTACCCGCATGATGAATTTGATGGCCGGCCCATCATCGGTATCTGTAACACCTGGAGCGAGTTAACCCCGTGCAACGGTCATTTTCGTGAGCTTGCCGAGTTTGTTAAACGTGGCGTCTACGAGGCCGGTGGTTTTCCGCTCGAATTCCCGGTGATGTCGCTCGGTGAGACGCAATTGCGGCCTACAGCCATGCTATTTCGCAACCTTGCCAGCATGGATGTGGAAGAGTCCATCCGTGGCAACCCGATCGATGGCGTGGTGTTGCTGATGGGCTGCGACAAGACTACTCCATCGTTGCTGATGGGGGCGGCGAGTTGTGACCTGCCAACGATTGGCGTATCGGGTGGGCCCATGCTCAACGGCAAGTTTCGCGGCACCGACATTGGCTCGGGAACCGGCGTTTGGCAAATGAGCGAGATGGTGCGTGCCGGCGAAATGACGCAGGAGGATTTCACGGCTGCCGAGTCAGATATGCACCGCTCCAAAGGCAGTTGCATGACCATGGGCACCGCCAGCACGATGGCCTCCATGGTGGAGGCACTGGGCATGTCCTTGCCGGAAAACGCGGCCATCCCGGCGCCCGATACGCGCCGCAATCGTCTGGCACAAATGAGCGGCCGACGCATTGTGGAAATGGTGAAAGAAGACATGCGTATGTCTGATGTTCTGACGCGCGCTGCATTTGAGAACGCCATTCGCGCCAATGCGGCCATTGGTGGCTCCACTAATGCGGTGATCCACCTGATCGCTATCGCTGGGCGTATGGGGGTCAAGTTGAGTCTGGACGACTGGGATCGTCTGGGTGCAGAAGTACCCTGCCTGCTCAATTTGCAGCCTTCAGGCAAATACCTGATGGAGGACTTCTACTACGCCGGTGGTTTGCCAGCGGTCTTGCGCGAAATCATGCCTTTGCTTCATCTGAATGCCATGACCGTCAATGGCAAATCACTGGGTGAAAATATTGCCGATGCCCCTTGCTACAACCGCGAGGTCATCAAAACGCCTGCAGAGCCTTTCATGAAGGACGCGGGTATTGCGGTGCTGCGTGGCAATCTGGCGCCTGATGGAGCCGTCATCAAACCTTCAGCGGCGTCTGCTCATTTGCTGCAACACCGGGGTCGGGCCGTGGTGTTTGAAGACATTGAAGACTTCCATTCGCGCATTGATCAGGATGAACTGGACATTGATGAGGACTGCGTAATGGTCCTCAAGAACTGCGGTCCCAAAGGTTACCCTGGCATGGCGGAGGTAGGCAACATGCCATTGCCACCGAAGGTTTTGAAGAAGGGTATTACCGATATGGTTCGCATCAGCGACGGCCGCATGAGCGGCACGGCCTACGGTACCGTGGTGCTGCACACGTCGCCGGAAGCTGCGGCAGGTGGCAATCTGGCCCTGGTGCGGGACGGCGACATGATTGAACTCGACGTCGCCGGCCGCAGGCTGCATCTGGAAGTATCGGACGAAGAGTTGGCACGTCGCCGCGAAACATGGAAGCCGCCCATGCATCCGAAGCGGGGCTATCAGCAACTGTATGTGGATCATGTGCAGCAGGCGCACTTGGGAGCTGATCTGGACTTCTTGGTGGGCGGCAGTGGCGCGCTGGTACCGCGTGAATCACATTGACTACCCGGCGCAACAGCATGCTGGCAATTGCCCGGTGAATGCTGCCTGCTTGCACAAGCTTGGATTCAAGAACTTTTACAGTGACACATTCTGAACATCCGGTCGTCTGGCTCCGTCATGCCGGTCAGCAGTTGGGCCTGGTACCCAGCCTGGGGGGCAGTGTTGCGGCCTGGAAGCTGGAACGTGAACAAGGCCTGCTGGATTTGTGGCGGCCGTGGGATGAACAAAGTTTGGACCTGTATTCAATGGCATCATTTGCCATGCTGCCATGGTCCAACCGCATCAGTGGCGGCGGTTTTGAGCACGGCGGGCGATTCCATCCCATGACGCCCAACCGTGCGCTCGAGCCGTATCCGATCCATGGCGACGGCTGGTTGCAACCTTGGGCCCTGACGCAATCGGAACCCGATGCATTGGTGATGACCCTGGAATCACACCGCTTTGCGGGTAACCCTTACGAATACAAGGCCACACAGACATTCCGCCTTGTCGCCGGCGGGCTGGACCAATCGGTCAGCGTGACCCACCTGGGTGACTCGGACCTGCCCTATGGCCTTGGCCTTCACCCGTGGTTCCTGCGCAGCAAACAGACCCGACTTCAGTCTGGGGTGAAGGGAGTCTGGCTCAGCGGCAAGGACCCCTTGCCAACGATTCATACCCCGGATTTTCCAGAGACCTGGAACCTCGGCGCCGGCCTGGATGTCAACGGCACTCTTATCGACAATGCCTTCACCGGCTGGTCCGGCAAGGCCAGCATCGACTGGCCTGAGCACCCAATGCGGCTGGAAATGCGCGTGCCCGACGTTCATGACCGTGGACGCGACGATGGTTACTGTCTTTTGTATCGACCGGAATTGGGGTCTGCCTTCTGCTTTGAGCCGGTTACGCATCCGATCGATGCCTTTCACCTGCCTGGGCGTCCGGGTTTGCATGTGCTGCAAACCGGTGAATGTTTAACCCTGCGGGTGCAGTGGCGCTTTCACACGACGGGTTGATCGTAAGTGGCAAACTTGGATAATTTGCGCAGTGTGCGGCTTGCGTGCAGGGACAAGCCCCTATCGTTTCATGGTTCTTCTACATTGTTCTTTGGTGTTCTATGACTTCTTATGCACTGGGCTTGGATTACGGCACTGATTCAGTGAGGGCTTTGCTGGTGAACGCCCTGACGGGCGAAGAGGTCGCCACTGCGGTTGTCCATTACAAGCGTTGGAGCAAAGGCCTCTACTGCAGTCCTGCCAAGGACCAGTTTCGCCACCACCCACTGGATTACACGGAAGGCCTTGTAGAGGTCGTACAAAGCCTGTGGAAAAACGCGCCACCGGGTGCGGCACAACAAGTAGTCGGCATGAGTTTTGATACCACCGGTTCCACGCCGATCTGCCTGAACAGCGATGGCGTGGCGCTGGCACTGTTGCCTGAGTTTTCGGAAAATCCCAATGCCATGTTTGTGCTGTGGAAAGACCATACAGCCGTCAAGGAAGCACAGGAGATTACAGCGGCAGCCAATGTGGCATCACAAAATTATCTGAAATTCGAAGGCGGCATCTATTCCTCCGAATGGTATTGGGCCAAAGCCTTGCACGTCATGCGCGTTGACCCTGCTGTTGCCAGTGCCGCGCACATCTGGGTCGAACATTGTGACTGGATATCGGCTGTTCTGACGGGCACCACGCATCCCAAACATCTGCGCATGGGGCGGTGTGCGACAGGTCACAAGCTCATGTGGCATGCAAGTTGGGGCGGTTATCCGCCAGACGCATTTTTTACCGGAATTGATCCCGTGCTGAGCGGTCTGCGAGACCGCTTGCCGGTGGCGACTTTTACGTCTGACCAAATGTGTGGATTGGTCACGGAAGATTGGGCACGCAAGTTGGGTTTGCCGGAGGGTACCCCCGTCGGTTTTGGCGCCTTTGATTGCCACATGGGAGCGGTTGCCGCCAATGTCAAGCCTGGCGTCTTGACCAAAATCATGGGCACCTCAACCTGTGATATTACTGTTGCCAGCTACCAGGACATCGCGGATCGGTCGATCCGTGGAATCTGTGGCCAGGTTGATGGTTCAGTGATGCCCGGCTTGGTTGGCCTGGAAGCAGGACAGTCGGCATTTGGCGATTTGTATGCCTGGTTCCGCGATTTGATCAACTGGCCTGTGACCCAACTGTTGCAGCGGACAACACTGATGGATGAGGTCACCAAACAGAGCGTCATACAGGAAATAGAAGACCAGACACTTGTCGCTTTGGGCGAAGCCGCAGCCCAACTTGGAGTCGGTGAAGCAGGAATCACTGCGCTCGATTGGGTCAATGGCAGACGCACGCCGGATGCGGACCAAACTGTCGCCATGGCCATTACAGGTCTCAAGATGGGCAGCCAGGCGCCACAGGTCTTTCGTGCCTTGGTTGAAGCCACCGCATTTGGTGCGCGGGCCATCATTGAGCGTTTCAGGGACGAGGGCGTTGCAATCAACTCAGTCGTTGTTATTGGGGGCATCTCCAAGAAATCGGATTTTGTGATGCAAGTTTGTGCCGATGTCTGGAACTGCCCGATTGATGTATTGGAAAGTGAACAAAGTTGCGCTTTGGGGGCTGCGATTTTTGCGGCGACTGTGGGGGGTGTTCATGCCGACATTTTTGAAGCTCAATTGGCGATGGCGTCACCGGTGTGCAAGACCTATATTCCAAACGCAAAGGCGGCACGGAGCTATGAAAAACTATATTCAAAATATCAAAGCTTGGGTGCCTTTGTGAGTGGGCATCACGATGACTTGCCCAGAACTTGAACGCTCGGCTCATGAGTCGAACACATTGAAACATTTCAGGAAATCACTATGAAAATTTATGGCGAAAAAGAGATCTGGCTTATTACCGGTTCACAGCATCTCTATGGCCCGGCCGTATTGGAAAAAGTGGCTGAAAACAGCGAAATGATCGCCAAGAGTTTGACAAACTCGGACAACATTTCCATCAGGATTGTTGCCAGAGACACGGTGAAAACACCGTCAGATATTCTTGCGGTTTGCCTGGCCGCCAACAGTGCGGAAAACTGTGTCGGTGTGATCTTGTGGATGCACACATTTTCGCCGGCAAAGATGTGGATTGGCGGACTCAAGGCCTTGCGCAAGCCCTATATGCATTTGCATACCCAATTCAACGCCGCCTTGCCGTTCTCTGAAATCAATATGGATTTCATGAACCTCAACCAAAGCGCGCACGGCGACCGTGAATTCGGACATATCAGCACCCGACTGCGCCAGGATCGAACGGTGATCGTTGGGCATTGGGCTACTGCGTCGGTGCAGGCAGAAATCGATAGCTGGTGTCGAGTGGCGATGGGTTGGGGGGAGAGTCAGTCTCTGAAGATTGCCCGCTTTGGAGACAATATGCGCCAGGTTGCGGTGACCGAGGGTGACAAAGTTTCTGCACAAATTCAGTTCGGCTATGAGGTTCACGCTTTTGGCTTGGGTGATTTGCAGCAGTTGGTTGATGCTGTGACCGAGGACCAAGTCGCTGCCCAACTCGAAGCCTATAAGTCTGAATACGTCGTTTCACCCTCGCTACTGGCTGACCCGCATCAGCTCGAAATGCTGCGCAACGAGGCGCGTCTTGAGTTGGGAATGCACAAGTTTCTCAGTGATGGAGGGTTTGGTGCGTTCACCAATTGCTTTGAAAATCTCACCGGGATGACAAACTTGCCCGGCCTTGCAACACAAAGGCTGATGAGCCAGGGCTATGGCTATGGCGCCGAGGGTGATTGGAAAACATCGGCCATGGTCCGCATTGCCAAGGTCATGTCCAAAGGGCGATCAGGTGGCACTTCCTTCATAGAAGACTACACCTACCATTTTGGCGCGACAGACCAGGTGCTGGGTGCGCACATGCTGGAAGTGTGCCCATCCATCGCTGCTGAAAAACCCAAGCTTGAAGTACATTTGCACACCATCGGTTGCCGTAATGACATTGCCCGACTGCTATTCACAGGCAAAGCGGGACCCGCCATCAATATTTCCGTCATCGACATGGGCACACGGTTTCGCATGATCATTAATGAGGTAGACACGGTCAACCCGCCACAGGAACTGCCCAACTTGCCGGTCGCAAAAGCGCTATGGGAGCCACGCCCGAATCTTTCGATCGCTGCGGCGTCCTGGATTCACGCCGGTGCTGCGCATCACAGTACCTACACGCAGGGAATCAGCACCGAAGAAGCGGTTGATCTGGCTGAAATGGCGGGTATCGAATCCATCGTGATCGACGCAAACACGACTATTCGTGGCCTGAAGACAGAACTGCGTCACAACGCTGCCTATTACCACTTGAGTCAGGGCGTTTAAGGCCTCGCAAAAGGAATTAGAGTGGCAATTTTCACTGCGTTGCCACTCCGAAACAAGCACATGAATGGGGAACCGGTCATGCACGTTGCAGCGACCATGGCCGCCGATCTATGCCGATTTGTTATATCTAGTAGTTGTCGTTTTGATTCATCCCGATAGGTGTTTGGGGACAGAATCCAGGTCATGCGAAAACTCGTCTGAGGCGGGGAGGCGGACGATATGCCGGTGCATGTCGCTGGCAAAAAACGGGCAAGGATTGAACGATGGGCAAGCCGACGACAGGCGATTTCACAAAAACTGCGGGGTGGATGGACTGGTATGCCGGTCCTGCCAAGCCCCGTTTTCAACTGCCAGTTGGCAGCGTAGACGCGCATTGCCACGTCTTTGGCCCTGGCGCTGAATTTCCCTACGCGCCGGAGCGAAAGTACACGCCCTGCGATGCCTCCAAGGCCCAGTTGTTTGCACTGAGGGATCATTTGGGCTTTGCGAAGAATGTGATTGTGCAGGCCACTTGCCATGGTGCGGACAACCGTGCCCTGGTTGACGCGCTGCTGCATGCCCATGGCCAGGCGCGTGGTATCGCCACGGTCAGGCGCAATGTGTCTGACGCCGAACTGCAGGCCATGCACGATGCGGGTGTGCGTGGTGTGCGCTTCAATTTTGTCAAGCGTCTGGTGGATTTCACGCCCAAGGATGAATTGATGGAAATTGCCGAGCGCATCAAGGCCTGGGGCTGGCATGTGGTGATTTACTTCGAGGCCGTGGACTTGCCCGAGCTATGGGACTTCTTCACCGCACTGCCCACCACCGTGGTGGTAGATCACATGGGCCGACCCGATGTCTCGCTGCCGGTGGAGGGTCCGCAGTTTTCGCTGTTTCGAAAGTTCATGCGCGCGCATCCGAACGTCTGGAGCAAGGTGAGTTGTCCGGAGCGTTTGAGTGTGAGCGGCCCGAAGGCGCTGAACGGCGAACAAAACGCCTACACCGACGTGATTCCTTTTGCGCGCGCCATCGTCGAAGAGTTTCCAGACCGTGTGCTGTGGGGCACCGATTGGCCGCATCCCAACCTGAAAGACCATATGCCGGATGACGGGTTGCTGGTCGACTTTATTCCCCACATTGCGCGCACCCCGGCCTTGCAGCACAAGTTGCTGGTGGACAACCCGAATCGTTTGTACTGGAGCTAGCCCATGGGACTCGAAAAACCCTACAAGGACATTCCGGGCACGATCATCTTTGATGCCGAGCAAAGCCGCAAAGGCTACCACTTGAACCAGTTCTGCATGAGTTTAATGAAGGCTGAGAACCGGGAACGTTTCAAAGCCGATCAGCGCGCCTATCTGGACCAGTGGCCCATGACCGAGGACCAAAAGCAGTCGGTGCTTGACATGGACCTCAATCGCGCCATGGCGCTGGGCGGCAATATCTATTTTCTGGCCAAGATTGGCGCCACGCATGGCAAAAGTTTTCAACAAATGGCGGGCTCCATGACCGGCATGAACGAGGATGAATACCGCGCGATGATGCTCGGTGGCGGTCGTTCGATCGAAGGCAATCGTTATATCGGTGAAGACGGCGATGCCCAGGCGCAGCACCAACCTCAAGGCCAGGCTGGCCGGAAAGTTTCCTGATCATGGCGCGCATCACTGCCTCTGTTTACACCTCGCACGTGCCCGCCATCGGCGCCGCCATCGATATGGGCAAGACCGGCGAGCCCTACTGGCAGCCGCTGTTCAAGGGTTATGAATTCTCCAGGCAATGGATGAAGCAGAACCAGCCCGACGTGATCTTTCTGGTTTACAACGACCACGCCACGGCCTTCAGCCTGGACATGATTCCCACCTTTGCCATTGGAACGGCGGCGGAGTTCATCCCGGCCGACGAGGGCTTCGGCGCACGCCCGGTGCCCAAGGTGATGGGGCATCCCGACCTCGCATCGCATATTGCGCACTCGGTGATTCAGCAGGACTTTGACCTCACCATCGTCAACAAGATGGAAGTCGACCACGGTTTGACGGTGCCGCTTTCGCTCATGTGTGGCCAGCCGCAGGCCTGGCCTTGTCCGGTGATTCCTTTCGCCGTCAACGTGGTGCAATATCCCGTGCCATCGGGGCAGCGCTGTTTCAATTTGGGGCAAGCCATCCGCAAGGCGGTGCAGAGTTATGACGAAGACCTGAACGTGCAAATATGGGGTACGGGCGGCATGAGCCACCAACTTCAGGGGCCGCGTGCTGGCCTGATCAACCGGGCGTGGGACACCGCCTGGCTCGATCAGCTGATTGCCGATCCGGCAGCGGCCGCCAGGTTGCCGCACATCGACTACGTGCGCGAAGCCGGTAGCGAAGGCGTTGAACTCGTGATGTGGCTCATTGCCCGCGGCGCCATGAGCGATGTGGCCGGGGGCAAACCACCCCGGGTTGCGCACCGTTTCTACCATGTGCCTGCCAGCAATACGGCGGTCGGGCATTTGATACTTGAAAATCAGTAACAGGGGTCCGGCGCGCAGTGACGGGGCTTGTGCAGGCCCCACAAGCCGCCTGTGACGAACTTTTTCCGCAAACATGAGGATTCAAAGCATGAGCAAACCGATCAAAGTAGCCCTGGCCGGCGCCGGTGCCTTTGGCATCAAGCACCTGGACGGCATCCGCCATATCGAGGGCGTTGAAGTGGTATCGCTGATTGGCCGCGAGTTTGCCAAAACGAAAGAAGTCGCGGCCCAATACGGCATTGCCCACGTGAGCACCGATCTGGCTGAAAGCCTGGCGCTCAAAGAAGTTGACGCGGTCATCCTGTGCACGCCAACCCAGATGCACGCATCGCAAACCCTGGCCTGCCTGAACGCCGGCAAACATGTGCAGGTGGAAATTCCTTTGTGCGATGTGCTAAGGGATGGCGAAGAGGTGGTCGATGTCGCGAAAAAATCGGGACTGGTGGCGATGTGTGGCCACACCCGGCGCTTCAATCCCAGTCATCAATACGTTCACCAGACCATTGCGGCAGGCCAGTTCAACATCCAGCAAATGGACGTGCAAACCTACTTCTTCCGTCGCAGCAACATGAATGCATTGGGCCAGGCGCGCAGCTGGACCGACCACCTGCTGTGGCACCACGCAGCACACACTGTGGATTTGTTTGCCTACCAGTGCGGCAGCCCGGTGGTCAAAGCGAATGCCATTCAAGGCCCTGTCCACCCGAGCCTGGGCATTGCCATGGACATGAGCATCCAGCTCAAGGCCGCCAGCGGGGCGATTTGCACGCTGAGTTTGAGTTTCAACAACAACGGTCCGCTCGGCACTGTCTTTCGCTACATTGGCGACAGCGCCACCTACATCGCCCGCTACGATGACCTGTTCAACGGCAAGGACGAGAGAATCGACGTCAGCCAGGTCGATGTGTCCATGAACGGCATCGAATTGCAGGATCGCGAATTTTTCGCAGCCATCCGCGATCGTCGCGAGCCCAACAGCAGTGTCGCCAGTGTCTTGCCCTGCTACCAGGTCCTGCACGGGCTTGAGTTGCAGTTGAATGCGGCCTGACGCGCAAAGCAGCCTGCGTGTAGGCAATACCCATAATTTCAGGAGACAAAAATGAATGATTCAACCGTCAAGTTACCCGCCCACTATGACCACGTCGGCAGTTTTCTGCGCCCGAAGTACCTGCTGGAGGCGCGTGACCAGGCGGCGCGCGGCATCATCAAACCCGAGCAGTTGCGCCGCGTCGAAGACCAGGCGATCTCCGAGATTGTGAAGTTCCAGGAAGATGTCGGTTTGAAAAGCATTACCGATGGAGAGTTTCGCCGAACCTACTTCCACATCGATTTTCTGGAACAGATAGGCGGCGTCAAGACCGACGTCCCGGTCACGATTCAACGCCCGGATGGCACGCAGGAACTGGCACCGCCGGTGATGCGCGTGATCGACAAGGTACGCCACGTCAAGGACATCCAGTTGGCCGACTTCTTGTACCTCAAGAGTCAGGTCTCGGCGGCCAACACCCCCAAGGTCACGATTCCTTCGCCGACCATGCTGCATTTTCGGGGCGGACGCGCGGGCATCAGCCAGCAGCATTACCCCGAGCTTGACCCCGACTTCTACCAGGACGTTGCCAATGCCTACGGCGACGAGCTGCGCAGCCTGGCCGCCGCCGGTTGTACCTACGTGCAGATGGACGACACCAATCTGGCCTATCTGTGCGATGACAAGATGCGCGAGGCCGCCCGCAGCCGGGGTGATGACCCGAATGAACTGCCGCATCGCTACGCGCGCTTCATCAACCTGGTTGTGGCACAAAAGCCACCGGGCATGTTGTTGGCCATGCACCTGTGTCGTGGCAACTTCAAGAGCACCCATGCCGCCAGCGGCAACTACGAACCGGTTGCCGAAGCCCTGCTGCAAGAGATGAATCTGGACGCCTATTTCATGGAGTACGACGACGATCGCAGCGGCGACTTCAAGCCGCTGCGTTATCTGCCCAAGGGCAAGACGGTGGTGCTCGGATTGGTGACCACCAAGTTCGGCACGCTGGAGAGCAAGGACGTGCTCAAACGCCGCATCGATGAGGCCGCGCGCTATGCGCCGCTGGAGCAACTTGCGCTCTCGCCGCAGTGCGGCTTCTCAAGCACCGTGCACGGCAACGACATTGCGGTGGAAGCGCAGCGCGCCAAGCTGCGTCTGGTGATTGAAACGGCACGGGAAGTCTGGGGCGATTAAGCCCGCTTGCAGGGGGAAGTCGCTTCAGACTTTCTCCAGCGCCAGCAGACCGGTGGCCGTGTTTGAAATCGGGATGTGGTAGTTGCTGTGTACTTTGCGCACGCTGCAGCCGGCGCCGGTCGTGAGCGCCGCACGCATGGCCAGCCACATCAGCAACTCCACGCCCTGGGTTCCGGTCTTCTCCACCAGTTCATGGATGCTGAACTGTGTCGCCCATTCCGGATTGGTCAGCAGGCTGTCCAGGAATTGCAGGTCAAATGCCTTGTTGATATGGCCTGCCCGTTCGCCGTCAAGCTGGTGGCTTAAGCCACCCGAACCCATGATCAGCACCTTCTTGTTGCTGTCCCAATCTGCCACGGCTTGCCCCACCGCCTTGCCCAGGGCGTAGACACGGCTGGCTTTGGGCAGCGGGAACTGAACGGTGTTGATGCAGATCGGCACCACGCTCACCGGGCAATCGCCGTTGGGCCACAACAGCTTCAAGGGCAGTGTGCAGGCATGGTCTACCAGCATTTCCTGACACGTCACGATGTCGAACTCGCGCTCCACCAGGGTATTGATGATCTGCCATGACAGGTCCAGTTCGCCCCGGAACGGCGGCAAGGTGGGAATGCCCCAGCCTTCGTCGGCGTTGTTGTATTGCGCCGCTGCGCCCACCGCAAAAGTGGGCATCTTGTCGAGAAAGAAGTTCAGCCCGTGGTCGTTATAGAACAGCACGACGACATCGGGCTTCACCTTGCCCAGCCAGTCATGAACCGGTGGAAAGCCATCAAAAAACGGCTTCCAGTACGGATCCTGTTGCAAGCCTTTGTGGATAGCGCCGCCGATGGCCGGAATATGTGACGTTGCAACGCAACCAAGAATTTCTGCCATGGGAGTTCCTTATCGGCCTGCGGCCACAAGTTTTGCTTTGAATGCTTCTTTTGACATGCCGGTTTGCTGTGCGCCAATGTCCTGCATGTCCAGACCGAAGATGCCGGCAAATTTGGCCAGGTAATAGGCGTTGCCTCCGGCCGCAATGAGTTGCAGCACATTACGCGCACGGATGGCGGCAGACTGCGCGTCGTTGAGCGCGTACTTGCGCATGTAGGCTTCTTCGTCGCGTTGAAACTCGGCACGGTTATCCGCGGCGTTGAACGAGAAACACATTTTGTTGAGCGCATAGCCTTTGCGTGCCTGAAGCCCGTCAAAGAGGGTGGTTCCAGGTATTTCCGGCGGCCGAACGATCGAAGTCATGCGAGCTTCCTTGTTGATGTTGAAGTGGTGCGATCCAAACGTCCCTGCAGCATACCCAGTGAAGGAAGGCTTGAATACCAGCATAGGGACTAGAAGATATTCAAATTTGGTATAACAACAAGCTGATTTTTAGCTATTCCACGGGCTCGACTTGCCTTCATACTATCGGCAAACCGATCCACAGGTTTTCATGACAGGAGACAAAAATTGCATAAATATCCATTGCTTCGCGCGGCGCTTGTTACCGCCATGGGCCTTGCCGTAACGCATTCGAATGCGCAAGACAACAAGTTCAAAATTGGTTTGATCCTGCCCATGACGGGGCAGCAAGCCAGCACCGGACGCCAGGTTGAAGCGGCGGCCAGGCTGTACATGGCCCAGAATGGCGACACCATTGGCGGCAAAAAAGTCGAACTGATTGTCAAGGACGACACCTCCATCCCTGACGTGACCAAACGCCTGGCACAGGAGTTGGTTGTCAACGAAAAGGTCAATGTGCTGGCAGGTTTTGGCATCACGCCTTCTGCCTTGGCCACGGCGCCGATTGCCACACAGTCGAAGACGCCGCTGGTCGTCATGGCGGCTGCCACGAGCAGCATCACGCAAGCCTCACCGTACATCGTGCGAACCAGTTTTACGCTGCCTCAGGCAGCCGTCAGCATGGCCGACTGGGCGCCGAAGAACGGCATCAAGAAAGTCGTGACCCTGGTGAGCGACTATGGTCCCGGGCTGGATGCCGAAAAATTCTTTGTGGAACGCTTTCTGTTCAACGGCGGACAGGTGTCGGAATCGCTGCGCGTCCCCATGCGCAACCCCGATTTCGCGCCCTTCCTGCAGAAAGTGCGCGACCTCAAGCCGGACGCGCTCTTTGTGTTCGTGCCCTCGGGCGCGGGCGCGGCGGTGATGAAGCAGTTTCTTGAACGCGGCATGGACAAGGCGGGCATCAAGCTGATAGGCACCGGCGATGTCACGGACGACGACCAGCTCAATGACATGGGTGACGGCGCCTTGGGCGTGGTGACGTCGCACCACTATTCGGCGGCGCATCCCTCGGCCTTGAACAAGAAGTTTGTCGACGCCTTTCAAAAGGCCAACAAGGGCTTGCGGCCCAACTTCATGGCCGTGGGCGGCTATGACGGCATGCGCGTGATTTACGAAGCGCTCAAAGCGACCAAGGGTCAGGGTGGCGGCGACGCGCTGTTGGCGGCGATGAAGGGCCAGATTTTCGAGAGCCCGCGTGGCCCCATGTTCATCGATGCGCAGACCCGCGATGTGGTGCAAAACATCTATCTGCGCAAGGTGCAAAAGCAGGATGGACAACTCTACAACGTCGAGTTTGACACCATCAAGGACGTCAAGGATCCGGGCAAGAACAAGTAACCCAGCCCAGCCGGGCTGGGCCGCAGCACAGGGACAGCGCTTGTGACGAAGACATGTTGACCATCCTTTTCGATGGCATTGCTTATGGCATGCTGTTGTTCATTCTGGCGGTGGGGCTGGCCGTGACCATGGGCTTGATGAACTTCATCAACCTGGCGCACGGCGCATTCGCCATGCTGGGGGGGTACATCACGGTGCTGCTGATGCAGCGCATGGGCCTGCCGTTTCTGGCCTGTCTGCCATTGGCCTTTGCGGCTGCGGCGCTGGTGGGTGCGCTGCTGGAGCGCACGCTGTACCGACCGCTCTACCGCAAGCCGCATCTGGACCAGGTTCTGTTTTCGATCGGCCTGACCTTCATGGCGGTGGCAACGGCGGACTACTTCCTGGGCTCCAGCCAACAAATGGTGCAGTTGCCCGAATGGCTCAAAGGGCGCACCGAGTGGGGCGAGGGTCGCTGGATGCTGGGCATGGGGCATTACCGATTGTTCATCATCGGGGTCTGCGCAGCGCTGACGGTGGCGCTGCAGTATGTGCTCACCAAAACCCGTTTTGGCAGCCGCTTGCGTGCATCGGTCGACGACCAGCGCGTGGCTGCAGGCTTGGGAATCAACGTCAACCATGTCTTTCTCGGTACCTTTGCCGTCGGCTCCGGTCTGGCCGGTCTGGGCGGTGCGCTCGGCGCGGAAGTGCTGGGACTTGATCCGAGCTTTCCGTTGAAGTTCATGATCTATTTTTTGATCGTCGTCGCGGTCGGTGGCACGTCCAGCATCACCGGCCCCTTGCTGGCGGCCCTGCTGCTGGGCATCGCTGACGTTGCCGGCAAGTACTACATCCCGAAAATGGGCGGCTTCATTGTCTACAGCCTGATGATTGTCATTCTGGTTTGGCGACCACAGGGCTTGTTTGTGCGCCAAGGGGGCAAGGGGTGAGCGGCGCGCAAAACAGCTTGTTGCGGGCCGGGCGCTGGCGGCGCTGGGAATACCCGCTGTGGCTGTTGGCCTTTGCCATGCCCATGCTGCTGCCGCGCCATGCCCTGATCATCAACGAAATTGCCATCGTTGCCCTGTTTGCGCTGGCACTCGACCTGATTCTGGGCTTCTCGGGCATTGTGTCGCTGGGGCATGCGGCCTTCTTCGGCATGGGCGCCTATGCGGCAGCGCTGTTTGCCAAGCTTGTCATGCCCGACCCCCTGCTCGGTTTGCTGGTGGGCATTGCTGCGGCCGCGGTGCTGGGTGCCGTGTGCAGCGCCAGCATTCTGCGCGGCACCGACCTGACGCGTCTGATGGTCACCCTGGGCGTCGCATTGATCCTGATGGAATTGGCCAACAAGCTTGACTGGCTGACCGGCGGTGCCGATGGGCTGCAGGGTGTCGTCATGGGGCCTGTGCTCGGGCGTTTTGAATTTGACCTGGGTGGTCAAACGGCCGCCTGGTATTCCATGACCATTTTGCTCATCGTGTTCGTTGTGGCGCGGCGCCTTGTGAATTCGCCGTTTGGCGCCGGGCTCAAGGCGATTCGTGACAACCGTTTGCGCGCCATGGCCGTTGGCATAGCGGTCAACCGTCGCCTGTCGGTGGTCTACACCGTGGCCGCGGCCGCCGCGGGTGCAGCGGGCGCCTTGCTGGCGCAAACCACGGGTTTTGCATCGCTCGATGTGTTCGAGTTTCACCGCTCGGCTGACGTCATGCTGATACTGGTCATTGGCGGTGTGGGCTGGCTCTACGGCGGCATCACCGGGGCCATCGTGTTCAAGCTGATGCAGGACTTTCTCTCCAGCATCACGCCGCAGTACTGGGTTTTCTGGATTGGCTTCTTTCTGGTGGTGCTGGTTTCGGTCGGGCGCGAGCGCCTGATTCGGCCCTGGACCTGGTGGCGCCGGGGTGCGGGTGGGGGCGGCTCATGAACAACAGCGAACCGGTGCTGTCGGCGCAGGGGCTTGTGATGCGTTTTGGCGGCATCACCGCCACCAACAACGTCACCCTGAACCTGGCGCGTGGCGCGCGTCATGCCTTGATCGGCCCCAATGGTGCCGGCAAGACGACCCTGATCAACCTGCTCACCGGGGTGCTGCAGCCGACCGAGGGCAAGGTCATCCTCGACGGCGAAGACATCACCAACCTGGCGCCGCACCAGCGTGTGCTGCGCGGCATGGTGCGCACCTTTCAGATCAACCAGCTCTTTGACACCCTCACGCCATTGCAAACCCTGGCCATGGTGGTGTCGCAGCACCAGGGTCTGGGCGGCAAATGGTGGCAGGCGCTTGGGGCCTCGAGCCGGGTGACCGAGCGCTGCGAACAGCTTCTGGAGCAGTTCCATCTGACCGCCGTGATGGACCAGGAGACGCGGGTGCTGGCCTATGGCAAGCGCCGCCTGCTCGAAATCGCCATCGCACTGGCGTGTCAGCCGCGGGTGCTGCTGCTCGATGAACCGGTGGCCGGTGTGCCTGCAGGCGAGCGCGAAGAATTGCTGCAAACGGTGGCGGCATTGCCGGCCGACGTGTCGATTTTGCTGATCGAACACGATATGGATTTGGTTTTCAGCTTTTCAAAATTCATGACGGTATTGGTCAATGGCACGGTGCTGACAGAAGGTGCTCCGGCGCAAATTGCCGCAGACTCCCGGGTCAAGGCGGTTTACCTCGGACACGGTGATGAAATCAACGATGGCATTGCCGCCATGGAAAGCCGCCAGCATGGCTGAGCTGCTCCGAATCGAAAACCTCAGCGCCGGTTATGGCGAAGCGGTGGTGCTGCACGACGTGTCGCTGCGCATCGACGAAGGTCAGACACTCGCCCTGCTGGGACGCAACGGCACGGGCAAGACCACCCTCATCAACACGCTGGCGGGCGCCACCCGCCAACATGGCGGAACGATCCTGCTGGGTGCGCCAGGCGCCAGCCTGGCCTTGCACAAATTGCCCTCGCACGAGCGCGCGGCGGCCGGCATCGGCTGGGTGCCGCAGGAGCGCAACATCTTCAAGTCGCTGACAGTTGATGAAAACCTCACGGCGGTGTTGCGCCCGGCGCGCCCGGGTCGCGCCAGCAGCCCATGGACGACGCAACGGGTTTATGAATTGTTCCCCCGGCTGGCCGAGCGCAAGTCCAATCTGGGCACACAGCTCTCGGGCGGTGAACAGCAGATGCTGGCTTTGGGTCGGGCCCTGGTGCTGAACCCGACCCTGCTGTTGCTGGACGAGCCCTGCGAAGGTCTGGCACCCATCATCGTGCAGGAGTTGCTGCGTGCCATCCGGCGCATCACGCGCGACGAGGGCCTCTCCGCCATCATCGTCGAACAGCATCCGCAGGCGATCCTGGCGATCTCGGATACGGCTGCCGTGCTGGACCGCGGCACCGTGGTCTACCAGGGCAGTGCCAGCAGTTTGCAGGCGCAGCCGGCCTTGCTCGACCAGCTTCTGGGCGTGGCGCGCCAGGGTTCAACAGACTCGAGGAATTGAGCATGCGTACACAAGTTGCCATCATTGGTGCCGGCCCCTCGGGTCTGCTGCTCGGACAGTTGTTGCACAAGGCCGGGATCGACGCCGTCATTGTGGAACGCCAGAGCGGCGACTACGTGCTGACACGCATCCGGGCCGGCATTCTGGAGCAGGTCTGTATTGACCTGCTTGATGAAGCCGGCGTGGGCGAACGCATGCACCGCGAAGGCCTGGTGCATGGCGGCTTCGAGATGCTTTACAACGGCCAGCGTCATCGCATCGACCTCCATCGCCTCACCGGCGGCAAGAACGTGATGGTGTATGGCCAGACCGAACTGACCCGTGACTTGATGGACGCGCGCGCTGCCGCCGGTTTGACCACGGTCTACGAAGCCCAGCAGGTGGCGGTGCATGACTTCGACGGCAAGAAACCCCGGGTGAGCTACGAGAAGGATGGGAAGCGCTACGAGATTGAATGCGACTTCATTGCCGGTTGCGATGGCTTTCATGGTGTCTGCCGTGCCAGCGTACCACGCAGTGCCATCACGGAGTTTGAAAAGGTTTATCCCTTTGGCTGGCTCGGCTTGCTCTCGGATACCCCGCCGGTGAATGAAGAACTTATTTACGTCAACAGCCAACGCGGTTTCGCTCTGTGCTCGCAGCGCAGCCGAACGCGCAGCCGTTACTACCTGCAAGTGCCCTTGACCGATACCGTGGACGAGTGGACGGACGCCGCCTTCTGGCAGGAGCTTCGCATGCGGCTCGACGAACAGGGACGCGAGCAGTTGATCACCGGCCCTTCGATTAAAAAGAGCATTGCGCCACTGCGCAGTTTCATCACCGAGCCAATGCGATTTGGCCGCATGTTCCTGGCCGGCGATGCCGCCCACATCGTGCCGCCCACCGGCGCCAAGGGACTCAATCTGGCCGCCACCGACGTCAAGTACCTGGCCAACGCGCTGATCGAGTTTTACCAGGACAAGACCGAAGCGGGCATAGACATCTACTCCGAACTCAGCCTCAAGCGCATCTGGAAGGGCGAGCGGTTTTCCTGGTGGTTCACGCAGCTGATGCACCGCTTTCCGGACGATGGTCCGATCGTCGCCAAATTCCAAGAGGCTGAGCTTGACTACCTCATCCACAGCGAGGCCGGTGCACGCACCATTGCCGAAAATTACGTTGGTCTGCCGCTGGACTTCGCCCACTAGGGCCCTAACCCGAGTACTTGCCATGGTGCCAAGCAGTATCCAGATCATCCGCGACGAGCACAGCAGCCTGGCTGCCATGCTGCGCTCCTTTGGCATGCTGGTCGAGCGCGGCCCGGGGCGCGACCCGCAGAATTTTTTTGCCACGCTGTCGGCCATGCTGTTTTACGTTGATGAATTCCCCGAGCGCTTGCATCACCCGAAAGAATCCGAACTGCTGTTTCCGCCGGTCGCGCTGCGTGCCCCCGAAACCGCAGAACTGATTGCCAGGCTCGACCGTGAGCACGAGCGCGGTGAGTCAGAGGTGCGCAAGCTCACGCACTTGCTCCAGGCATGGGAATTGATCGGAGAGTCCAGACGGCAGGCTTTTGAGGTGGCGAGTCAGCGCTACCTGGCCTTTTATCTGGAGCACATGCGGCTCGAAGAAACCGTCATCATTCCGGCCGCCATGAAAGTGTTGACCGAATCCGACTGGAAAGAACTGGACGCCGCATTTGCCAGCAACTGCGACCCCTTCACCGGAACGACGCCGCGCGATCCGGCCTATGACCGGCTCTACACGCGCATTGTGTCCATGGCGCCTGCGCCCATCGGACTCGGCTAAGGCGCGGGCCTTCTCCTTGTCCTGCCCGGCACCTAGATCAGCGCCGCCAGCCGACTGCCCTGGTCGATCGCGCGCTTGGCGTCGAGTTCGCCCGCTTCAAAGGCGCCGCCGATCAGGTGCGAGCGGATGCCTTGCTGCAGCAGTTCCTCGTGCAGCACGCGCAGTGGCAGCTGACCGGCGCAGACGATCACGGTGTCAACCTCGAACAGCCGCGCCTCGCCATTGACCTGCGTGTGCAGGCCGGCGTCATCGATGCGCAGGTACTCGACGCCGGCTTGCATCTGCACGCCGCGCCGTGCCAGCGTCATGCGGTGTGCCCAGCCGGTCGTGCGGCCCAGCTTGCGTCCCACGGCCTCGGGCTTGCGCTGCAGCAGGTAGACCGTGCGCTCCGACCTGGCGACTTGGGGTGCAACGCCGGTGACGCCGCCGCGCGGGTGGTTCTCGAAGTCGATGCCCCACTCGCGCGCAAAGGTTGCGCGGTCCAGGGCCCCTGAAGGTCCGGCGTGTGAGACCAGTTCGGCCACGTCAAAGCCGATGCCGCCCGCGCCCATGATGGCCACGCGCTGCCCGACCGGCGCGCGCCCCATGATGGCGTCGATGTAGCTGATGACTTTGGCGTGGCTGATGCCGTCAATCGCGGGCTGGCGCGGTGTGATGCCGGTGGCGACGATCACTTCGTCGAAGCCCATGGCCTTGAGCAGGGCCGCATCGACGCGCGTCTTCAGGCGCAGGTCAATGCCCAGCACCTCGATCATGCGTGCGTAGTAGCGCAGGGTCTCGGCAAACTCTTCCTTGCCGGGGATGCGTTTGGCCAGATTGAACTGGCCGCCGATGGCCTCGGCGGCGTCGAACAGCGTCACGCGGTGGCCGCGCTGCGCCGCCACCGTGGCAAAGGCCA
>SESG01006791.1_pt1 | contig 24840 bp, 24 predicted proteins | sample 3171421 | NCBI WGS metagenome assembly SESG01 (sample SAMN10866946, study PRJNA518727) | freshwater metagenome | biome: subpolar coniferous forest; feature: holomictic lake; material: water; isolation source: holomictic Lake 227, 6 m and 8 m depth | place: Canada: near Kenora, Ontario | collected...
TCCGGTGAAGAACGGGTAGGCTTGTGCCGGGCGGTGCTCGCCATCAAGGTTCCGCACTCCCAGTCCGTGTACACCCCCCATGTACACCCTACCGGACTGAGGATGGTCGCGAATGGGGCTAACCCCGCGGAACCACCGGAAGATGAGCCTACCCCGAAAGGACGGCGGGACAGGGGAATCGAACCCCCCAGCAGCCATTCTCATGACCACTCACCGGTTTTGAAGACCGGGCCCGGCACCAGCCTGGGACGTCCCGCCGCCGACCGGTGTATCCGGCGGTCCGGACGGGGTCAAGGACGCACGGCGCGCCGCTACCGCGTCGCCTTGGAGGGACGGTCTCCGGCTGCCGGGGCCGCGTGGTCTTCGCCCCATGGCGCGAGTCGGAGCGCGGAGAGCTCGTGGGGCATGGCCTGCCGGAGGACCCGGAAGTACTGCATGGGCGAGTAGAAGACGAAGTTGGAGGCGCGGCTCGTGTAGACGCAAGCGTAGTCCTCGATCTGCTCGCTGATGCGTGAGTTCTCGCTCCCCTCCTTGAAGGTGAGCCCCCAGTAGCGGTTGTAGCCGATCTCCACCTCCCCCTGGAGCGCCTGGATCCTGCCGTTCGCGTCCCGCAGGGCGGCGCGGAGGGAATCGAGCTCCCGCTTCATGCGCTGCCGTTCCGCCTCCAGCGGAGGGCGCGAAGGGTCGTCGGCCGGTAGCCGGTCGATGCGCCGCTCCACCGAGTTCAGCGCGGCCCGGTGTCCCGACGCCTCGTCGTCGAAGCGGAGGCGCAGATCCTCGAGTCCCGCCACCTCCTCGAGCGCGGCACGGTGCTGGTCGAGCCAGTCGATCTCCCGCTCGAGCTCCTCGATGACCAGGCAGGTCCGCCACTGGGAGCTCTTCTTGGAGCGCAGGATGTCGCCGTAGATGTGGTCGCCGACGTAGAGGACCCGGTCGCCGCCCACTCCGAGCAGCCGCTCCAGGTCGGAGCGGTTGCCGCCCGAGTAGGTGTGGCCCCGTTCGAGGGAGTGCACCTCCCCGGCCACGGCTGCGCCCGCGGCGTCGAGCTCGACGAACGGGCTCTGGGAGGAGAAGAAGCCGGGCTTGGCGGAGCCGGTGATCACCGCGTCGAAGAAATTCCGCCAGCTCGGATACTCCGGCAGCACGCCGTCGAGAACGTGGTGCATCACCGCCTCGGTGTAGTCGAGGTGGGAGTTCGTGAGCAGGAAGAGCCGCTTCCCGGACGAGCGGAGCTTGTGGAGCGCAGGGCCCAGCTCCGGGTCCCGGAGGATGAAGTGGGGGAGGTCGGCCTTGACCCGCGCCTTGAGCGTGCCGTCGGCGTGGATGAGGTCCATCGACTCCCGGATGTCGATGAAGAGCTTCTCGTAGTCGAGCGGATCGCCGGGCGTCTCGAGCATCTGGATCACCTGGGCGAAGAGGGAGCCCTCCGGCAGGGCGAAGAGGGTGTCGATCCAGGCGAAGCGGGGGGAGGAGAGGGCCACGCGCTCGTCCCGGTAGAGCCGGTAGCGCTCGTCCCGTGGCACCGGCGTGAGCCCGTGGTAGGCCCGCCCGACGTGGTTGTGCCGGTCCATCTTGAAGAGGTTGCCGGTGAGCTTGTCGACGACGAGCCCCCGGATGACGAAGTCGGGCAGGTAGCGGAGCTCCCGGAGCCGCTCGGGCCAGCCACGCCGCTCCACCAGCCGGGCCGCCGTCATCTCGAAGGCGACCTCCTCCAGGTGGAGCAGCTGGTAGATGGCCAGCGTGTAGTCCATGTCGAAGCCGACCACCTCGACCTTGTCCATCCTCAGGTTCCGGTTGACGAATACCTGGCGGGACGCCGGCGCATCCCGACCCGTGCCGCGGACGGTCCCCAGGAGGGCGCGGACGGCGGGATCGAGGTAGGCGTACATCTGGCGGAGATAGCACGAGCCCGGCCATCGGCGAAGGATCCGGCCGGTGAAGGATCCTTGCGCGACCACGCCCTTGTGGCACCCTCACACCATGGCGGAACCCTCCCGAGCCTCACGTGCCGTCCCCCGGCGCCGAAAGACGGGACCGTCGGTCGGCGAGCTCACCGAGAGGATGGCGGCGCTGGAGGAGCGGCTGACCCGGCTGGAGGACGGAAAGGCGCCCCCCGGGGACGGCCGGAGTTCCGTCCCCCGCGTCGCCAAGTCGCCCGAGCGTTGCACGGGCTGCGGGCTCCCGCTGCGGCGTCGCGCCGGGCGTTGCCGATGGTGCGGTCGGCCCCTTTGACCGTCCCGACTCTCGAACCCATCGACCTCCGTTCGGTGGTCGCGCACGTTCTGGGGAACGGCCTGCGCATCCGGATCCTCCCGGCTCGGGACGTACCGGCGGTGAGCTACTACACCTTCTTCGGGGTGGGCTCCCGCAACGAGAGGCCGGGCATCACGGGCATCAGTCACCTCTTCGAGCACATGATGTTCAACGGCTCGGAGCGATACGGCCCCAAGGAGTTCGACCGCATCCTGGAATCGCACGGCGGGGCGTCCAACGCCTACACGTCCAACGACGTGACCGCCTACCACGAGGACTTCGCGAGCGAGGCGCTCCCGGTGGTGATCGATCTGGAGAGCGACCGGATGCGAGCGCTCCGCATCACCGAGGAGGCGCTCACGCAGGAGCGATCGGTGGTGATGGAGGAGCGACGGCTCCGGACCGAGAACTCACACTTCGGCCTCCTCGAGGAGCAGCTCGAGACGCTGGTCTTCCAGGCCCATCCGTACCGCTGGCCGGTGATCGGCTGGATGGAGGACATCGCCCGGATCTCCCGGGAGGACTGCCTCTCCTTCTTCCGCACCTACTACGCGCCGGGGAACGCCGCGATCTACGTCTGCGGCGACGTGGATCCGGACGATCTCCTGCGCCGGATCGAGGCGGCCTACGGGGACATCCCGGCCGGGCCGCCGGTTCCACCGCCGGTGAGAGGGGAGCCGGCGCAGCGGGGGGAGCGTCGAGCCGCGGTGCGCCATCCGGCCCACGCGCCCGCGATGCTGGCCGGTTTCCGGGGCCCGTCGGCCCGCGAGCCCGACACGGCCGTGCTCGACGTCCTGCAGGCCTGCCTGTCCATGGGGGAGGGGTCGCGGCTTCGCCGCCGGCTCGTGCAGGAGCTTCAGGTCGCCGTCTCGGTCGGGGTGGGGTGGACCTGGCGCGCCGACCCAGGGGTCTTCCTGTTCTCGCTGGAGCTCGCACCGGACAAGTCGCCGCGCAAGGCCGAGGCGGCCCTGTGGGAGGAGATCGCCCGGGTGGCGTCGCGCGGTATCACTGAGAGTGAAATGAGCCGGGCCCGCGCGCTCCTGCGCAGCGGCGTGCTCCACGAGCTCTCCACACGCAACGGCATCGCGCACGCGCTCGGGCAGGCGGAGGCGATCCTGGGGGACTGGCGGGAGGCCGGCCGGGCGCTCGAACGCTATCGCGCCGTCACCCGGGAGGACGTTCGACGGGCGGCGCGGACCTGGCTCGATCCACTCCGGCGGAACGTCACCTGGCTCGAGCCGGAGGGCGAGCCGTGAGCCGGATCGTCCTGCCCGAACTGCGGGAGCGGGTGCTCGGGAACGGGCTCCGCATCGTCGTGGCGCGCCGGTCGGGGGTGCCGCTCGTGGCGGGGCGCCTGGGCGTCCGGGCTGGCTCCGCCCTCGATCCGGTGGGAGCGTGCGGCCTCGCGCACCTGACCGCCATCAGCGCGCGGCGCGGTGCGGGCCGGCTGTCCGGGCGCTCCATCGACGATCGGGTCGAGTCCCTGGGGGCGAGCGTGGGGGGCGATGCCGAGGAGGACGTCACCGTCCAAGGGCTCTCCACGCCGGCCGAGGTCCTCCCGCGGGTGCTCGAGATCCTGGCCGCGGTGGGGTCGCGTCCCACCTTCCCGGTCGCCGAGTTCGAGCGGCTGCGACGGAGCGAGCTGGCGGAGCTGGCCCACGACTCCGACGAGGCATCCACGCTGGCCGACCGGGCGCTCCTCCAGGCGACCTACGGAGACCATCCCTACGGCCATCCGGTGGACGGGCGGGCTCACGACCTCGCCCGGATGAGGCGGAAGGACGCCGTCGCGTTCCACGCACGCTGGTACGGCCCCCGAAGCGCGATGCTCGTCCTCTCCGGACCGGTGGACCCGGAGCGAACCCTGGACGAGGCCGAGCGGCTGCTCGGACGGTGGCGTCCCGCCCCCGCGTCTCCCCCGCCGGTCGGTCCGGCGCGGCGCGCCGCGCGCCGGGTCGTGGTGGTGGACAAGCCGGATGCCACCCAGGCCCAGGTCCGCATCGGCGGCGTCGCGATTCCGCGGAGGAGTCCGGACTACCTGCCGGCGATGGTGGGGAACGGCGTGCTCGGGGGAGGCTTCACCTCCCGGCTGGTCGAGGCCATCCGGGTGAACCGGGGGCTCACCTACGGCGTCCGCTCCCGCTTCGCGGTCGGAGCGGAGACGGGGCTCTTCATCCTTTCGAGCTTCACGAAGAACGGGTCGGCCGGCGATCTGCTCGAGGTGGCGCTCGAGGAGATGGCCCGGTTCGCCGTGGGCGGGCCCACCGAGGAGGAGCTGGGACGGGCCGCCAACTACCTGGCGGGCCTCTTCCCGCTGTCGCTCGAGACGCACGACCAGTGGGCCGATCGGATCGTCGATTCCTGGGGGTACGGGTACGATCTCGCCGACATCTGCGACTATCCGGATCGCCTCCGGGCCGTGGGGCCGGTCGAGGCGCGGGACGCGACGGCGCGCCACCTCCCGCTCCAGGACGGGGTGGTGCTGGCGGTGGGACCCGCGCGTGAACTCGTGGGGCAGCTCGCCCGATTCGGCCCCGTCGAGGTCTGGCCGGTGGGAAGGGTGATGTGAGCCTCGCCGTCCTGTACGCGGACGAGCATCTCGCGGCGGTCGCGAAGCCGCCGGGGCGGATCGTCGTGCCGGGTCGCGGAACCCCTGAACTCACGGTGCGGGAGGAGGCCGAGGCGCTCCTCGGCAAGCTCTGGGTCGTCCACCGGCTCGACCGGGGCACGAGCGGCGTCCTCCTGCTCGCGCGGACGGCCGACGCCCACCGGTCGCTCTGCGCCCTCTTCGAGGAGCACCGGATCGTGAAGCGATACCTGGCGCTCGTGCGCGGGGCGGTCTCCGGGGACCTGCGCATCGACGTCCCGGTGGCCCCCGGTCGGAAGGGACGGATGCGCGCGGGGGAGGGGCTGCCCGGCGCACGCCCGTCCTCCACCTTCGTGCGATCGGTGGCCGTGTTCGAGGGGGAGGGCTCCCTCGTGGAGGCCTATCCCGCCTCGGGGCGGACGCACCAGGTCCGGGTCCACCTGGCCCACGCCGGCCACCCGCTCCTCGTCGATCCCGACTACGGGGAGCCGCCTCCCTGGGTGGGACCGGTGGCGGGGGTCGTGCTCACCCGGACCCCTCTCCACGCCTGCTCGCTCGAGTTCCTCCACCCGGTCACCGGCGCACCGGTGCGGGTCGACGCGCCGATGCCCGAGGACATGGCGGCCGCCGTCGTCGCGCTTCAGGCGTCGAAGAGCGGCTGACCGCGCTCGAAGATCCGGGCCGCCAGGGCGAAGACGACGAGCCCGGCGATGACCGACGTTCCGGTGGCCAGGAAGGCCTGGGACGGGACGAGCGGAGAGCCCCGGATGAGCTCGTTCACGATCATCTGCTGCCCCAGGAAGGGGACCGAGTAGAGCCAGGCCGCCGGTCGCGCCGACTGGAACGCGAGCGCCATCCCCGGCAGCGACGGCACCAGCATGAGCAGGGAGAGGGAGGTCTGGGCGGCGCGGAAGGTTCGCGCACGCGCCGCGAAGAGCACCATGAGCGCCGCGGCGGCGAAGACGATGGGCAGGCAGAGGAGGAAGGTGGTGAGGAGGAGCTTCGGATCGAGCTGGACCGAGAATCCGATCCGCGTGGCGGGCACGGCGAGCGGAACCAGCCCGAATCCGATCAAGGTCTCGGCGAGCGTGGCGGCCCCGAAGAGGGCCGAGGCGACGATCTTCGCGAGCACCATGGCCGACCGGGGGACGGGAGCCGCGAAGAGCGGCTCGAGCGACTCTCGCTCCCGCTCCCCCGCGGTCACGTCGATGGCGATGGGCATACCCCCCGTGAACATCGCCATGACGAGGAAGAAGGGGATGGTGGCGAGGAGCATGGCCGCGCGGCTGGCCGGGGTGGAGACGTCCTCCCGCTCGACCGCCAAGGGCTCGATCACCTCGGGGTGGATCCCCCGGACCATCAGTCGCTGCGCCGCGACCTGGTGGGACCATGCCGCGAGCAGCCGCTCGGCCGTGCTCGCCGCAGGACGGGCCTGGTGGCGCGACTCGTCGAGGATGAGCCGCACCGGGGCAGGCTCACCCGCCCGGAGCCTGGCGCCGAAGTCGGGGGGGATGACGATCACCACCGGCACGTCGCCGCGCCGGACCGCCTCGACGGGATCGGCGGGCGCGTCCACCACCCGGGCCCCCTGCTCGAGCAGCGCCACCAGGTTGGGGGCGTACTCCCGACCGGCGACGGGGATCTCCACCCCCTTCTCGTCGGCCTGCCGGGTCGAGTCGGAGACCAGGAAGAGCATCACGACCACGAGGGCCGGCCCGAGCGCCGGGAAGAAGAGGGCGGTGACGAGCGCCTTGCGGTCGCGGAGCCCCTCGTGGAGCTCCTTGCCGAGGACGGTCCAGAGGGAGGCGAGCCAGCTCATGCGAGCCCCTCCTCGGAGCCGATGGAGGCGACGAGCGCGTCCTCCAGGCTCTCCTTGCCAGTCCGGCGGCGCAGCTCGTCGGGTGAACCCTCGGCCACGACGGCGCCGCGGGCGATCACCACCAGGTGGTCGCAGAGGGCCGAGACCTCCTGCATGACGTGGGAGGAGAAGAGGATGCAGCGCCCCTGCTCCCGGAGCTGCCGGAGCAGGGTGCGGACCTGGCGGGTGGCGGCGACGTCGAGGCCGTTCGTGGGCTCGTCGAGGACGATGTTCCGTGGGTCGTGGACCATGGCCCGGGCGAGCGCCACCTTCACCCGCTGCCCCTGGGAGAACCCCTCGGTCCGTCGGTCGGCGATGTCCTCCATGCCGAGCGCGCCGATGAGCTCGTCGGCGCGGCGCCGCAGCGCATCGCCGGAGAGGCCGTGGATCCTGCCGAAGTAGAGGATGTGCTCCCGCGCCGTGAGCCGGGCGTAGAGCCCCTGTGCGTGGGGGAAGACGCCGAGACGGCGCTGGGCGCCGAGGCGATCGAGCGAGAGGTCCACGCCATCCACCAGCGCGCGCCCCGAGTCGGGGCGCAGGACGCCGTAGACGACGCGGAGTGCGGTGGTCTTCCCGGCGCCGTTCGGGCCGAGGAGGCCGGTGATCTGCCCGTCGGGGACCTCGAAGGAGATCCCGGAGAGGGCGACCACCTTTCCGAACGACTTCTCCACCCCTTCGAGCCGGATCACGGCGCCCCTCCCTGCAGGTCGAGGAAGATGGGGGAAGGCCGGAGACGCTCCACGCAGGAGACGTCGAGCCCGTCCGCCGTTCCGCGCTTCACGAACTCGGCGACGACGCGCGGCATGCATCCACGGATGAACACGCCGTGCCCCTGCCCGGGCGCGACCACGTGGCGCGAATGGGGCAGGCTGGCAGCGGCCCGGTCGGCCCAGCGGGGCGGGGTGACCGGATCGAACTCGCCGGAGAGCAGCAGGGTGGGGACCTCCATGCGAGGGGATTCGTGGAAGGTCGGATCGAGAGGAGACCGGGGCCATTCGGAGCACAGGGAGCGGAAGGACTCGCGTACGCCGTTCCCGAGGAAGGTGGGAGCCGCGCCCGGGGGCGGGTCGGCGAGGAGCGGGACGTCCTCCGTGCAGATCACCGAGAGCTGCAGGGGGCGCGACATCCCCGCCTGGATGTCGGTGGCGGCCAGGATGCCCTGGGCCGCGATGGGGGCGAGATCCCCCTGCCGGGCCTGCCGGATGAGCGGGGGGAGGAGTGCCGCGGTCTCCGACTGGTAGAGGAACCCCATCGTCACCTGCCGGAGGGCGTCGCCGTCCACCGTGAGGTCCACGGGTTCGCCCGTGATGGGGTGACGAGCCCGCACCTTCTCCGGCTTCCTGTCGAGCCTGGCCAGCAGCTCCTCGAACTCCTTCTCGAGTCGAGGGTAGCGCTCCTGGCAGGCCGGATCGGCGGCGCACCGGGCGAAGAGCTGGGAGAGGGCGCGCTGGGCGTCGTGGTCGAAGTCGTTCCCCACCACCATCTGGAAGGGCACCACACCGTCGAGCACCAGCGTGCGCACGCTCTCCGGGTAGGCGCGGGCGTAGGCGAGCGCGGCGCGGGTCCCGTAGCTGAATCCGACGAGGTTCACCCGCCCGTAGCCGAGCGCCGTGCGCACCGCCTCCAGATCGCGCGAGAACTCGGCGGTGCCGTAGCGGGTGAGGTCCGCCGGAAGGGAGCGGGCGCACTCCGCGGCCATGCGACCCGCCTCGCCCGGGATGAGCTCCACGCCGCGATCGGCCCGGCCGATGTTCGGGCAGGAGAGGAGCCCGGACCCGCCGGTGCCGCGCTGGTCCACGAGGACGATGTCCCGCTCCCGGTGGAGCCGGTCGAAGGCGGGAGCGATGCGGGGATAGGTCTCGGTGATCGACTGGCCGGGGCCGCCAGCCAGCACGAAGATCGGGTCGGGCTTGACCGACGGGTTGTCCGCCGGGAGCACGGCGACCTTGAGCCGGATCTTCCGCCCATCGGGCCTGGCGCGATCCTCCGGGACGTCGAGCGTCCCGCAGCGAGCCGGGACGCGCGTGGAGTAGAGGGGGTGGGCGAGCTGGCAAGGGGAGAGCCGGATGGTCCCTGCCGGCGGGGCCGCGGCAGCGTTGCCGGCCAGGAGGAGTGCCGCGGCGAGGAGGGCTCCTCTCGTCACGGGACCTTCCCCGGGCCGGAGGGCGCCTCCACGCCGCCGTCCGGCGCCAGCTCGCCGAGCTCGATGGCGACGACCGGCACGAGCGGAGAGGAGGGGAAGCTCGACCGGAGGAGCACGAGCACCTCGCGCGCCTCGTCCTTCCGGTCGTTGCGCTGCAGATATCGAGCCTTCTCCACGAGCCGGGCCGCGCCCACGTCGGCGGCCTGGGTGCTGATCCGGTCGGTCAGCACCCAGGTGCTCGCCCCGGGGCCGGCGTCCACCTCGGTGAAGAGGTCCTTCGCGTTGCGGACGAAGAGGAGCGTGCCGGGTTCGAGCTTTCGCCGCGCGTTCGAGGCGAGGAGGTCGGGCCGATCGAAGGTGAAGGCCGCCGCGAGCACGGTTCCTTCCTGGACTCCCGCCGCGGGTGCCAGGGCCGAGGATCGCAGCCACCCCTCCTGTCCGCCGGAGGTCCGGACGCGGGACCACGCATCGCGGGTTTCGAGGAGGGTGACCCGCTCGCCCCGGTGCAGGGTGGCGACCACGTCCCCCTTCGCCTTGGCGTGGTCGGTGGGCTCGCGTCGCAGGAAGGAGACCGCCGTGACGAGCCTCAGCGCGGGGTCGGCAGCCGGCTCGACCGGACCGCTGCTCGGGGGGAGCACGAGCCGGGGCGCCTTCGGGTCCCGGTTGCAAGCTGGCAGCACGGCCGAGGCGGCCAGGGCCGCGACGAGGAAGGCGATCCCACGTCCCGGAGAGGACCGCATCGTCAGTGCCTGCCGTGGACCAGCGTCTTCACGCCGCCACGGAAGGTGACCTCCACCTTGCCGGGGACCTTCACCTCGGAGACGAAGCCACGACCGAACGTGGGGTGGTCCACCACGTCGTCCTTGGCGAAGAAGTCCGTGATGGCGTATCGGCGAGCCGGAGAGGTCCGGGTGGCGAGCATCTCCTCGAAGGAGACGGCCGGCTGGCGGGGCCTGGAGGTGCGCGCGGGGGTCGTCGAGGCGCCCCGGAATCGATGCACGGTCCGGCAGGTGTTGCACTCCACCTTCACCGGTACCGCGCCGATCATGGCGATGACGGTATGCGCGAGCAGGAGCTGGCACCGCGTGCAGAACGCATCGACCTCGCCACCGACCTTGGCCATGGGAGGGGGAGTATAGCCTCATCCCGCAGGCGCGCGGTCCGGCGTTCGATGCTAACGTGCGGGCTCGCGATGGCCGGCGATCGGCCGGGGGAGGAGTGTTGGGTCGGATCCGGGCGGGCTTCGAGGACTTCGGCGAGCAGGTGCTCTTTGCCGGGGAGGCGCTGGCCTGGGCATTTCGGCCGCCGTTCCGGTTCGAGCTGCTCCTGCACCAGGCCGCGGCCATCGGGGTCGGCTCCACCTTCATCGTGGCGGTGACGGGACTCTTCGCCGGGATGGTGCTCGCGCTCCAGGGCAACTACGCGATGCGCCAGTTCGGGGCCGAAGGCTACGTGGGCGGCTTCGTCGCCATCAGCCTGGTGCGCGAGCTCGGCCCGGTCTTCACCGCGCTCATGGTCACCGGCCGCTCCGGAAGCGCCATCACCACCGAGCTCGGGACGATGCGGGTGACCGAGCAGGTGGATGCCATGGAGTCGATGGCGGTGAACCCGATCCACTACCTCGTCGTCCCGCGTGTGCTGGCGGCCACCCTCATGATGCCGGTCCTGGACGTGGTCTTCACGGCCACCGGCTACCTCGGCGGTTACCTCATCGGGGTGTACGTCTCCGGCATCGCCCCCGGCCCCTTCCTCGACCACACCCGCTCCATGCTGGAGGTGGGGGATCTGGAGCATGGCCTCTCCAAGGCGCTGGTCTTCGGCGCGGTGGTCTCCCTCATCGCCACCTACCGGGGCTTCCGCGCCACCGGTGGAGCGAGGGGGGTGGGCGAGGCGACCACCCGGGCGGTGGTCTGGAGTTCGGTTGCCATCCTGGTCGTGGACTACCTCCTCACCTTCATCTCCATCGGGTGACCGGGTGTCGATGATCGAGATACGGGACCTGTGGAAGTCCTTCGGCGACAAGGAGGTGCTCCGGGGCATCACCCTCGACGTGGAGCCGGGAACCACCTTCGTCGTCCTGGGCGCATCGGGCTCCGGGAAGACGGTGCTCCTGAAGCACGTCATCGGCCTGCTGCGGCCGGATCAGGGTTCCGTGGTGGTGGACGGCAAGGAGATCTCCTCCCTGCGAGGGCCCGACCTCACCGATGCGCGCCAGGTGTTCGGCATGGTGTTCCAGGGCTCGGCGCTCTTCGATTCCATGACCGTCTTCGACAACGTGGCCTTCCCGGTGCGGGAACGGGAGCGGCGGATCCCCCACGACGAACTGCTCGCCCGCGTCATCGAGAGCCTCCGGGTGGTCGATCTGGGGGAGGACGTGCTCGATCTCTGGCCGTCCCAGCTCTCCGGCGGCATGCGCAAGCGGGTGTCGCTGGCCCGGGCGCTCGTCGCCAACCCCAAGATCGTGCTCTACGACGAGCCCACCACCGGCCTCGACCCCATCACCACCAACTCGGTGGACGCGATGATCGACCAGGCCAAGGAGCGCCGGGGGGTGACGAGCATGGTCATCTCCCACGACATCGCCAGCGCGTTCCGGGTGGCCGATCGGCTGGCGGTGCTCTACGATGGCCGGATCGCAGCCCAGGGGGCGCCGGAAGAGGTCCGGCACAGCGACGATCCCTACGTGCAACGATTCCTCTCCCTCTGGTTCGAGAAGCAGTGACCCCACGCCCATGACCGCCCCGAGCAAGTCCGGAGTCAGCCGCGCCCTGGCCGTGGGGCTCCTCGTCGCCGTCGCCGGCGGGGTGTTCCTGGTGGCGTTCACCTTCTTCCGGAAGGGGGGGCTCTCCGCGCGGGACAGCTACGCCGTCACGGCGGTGTTCGACGACGTGACGGGGCTCTCCTGGAAGAGCCGCGTCCAGGTGGCCGGGATCCAGGTGGGCGAGGTGACCGGCATCGAGCTCTCGGGCGAGAAGGCCCGGGTGACGATGCGCATCAAGAACGACATCCCCCTGCGGGCGAACGCCTGCCTGACCAAGCGCTTCCCGTCCGCGCTCCTGCCGGACGCGCTCCTCGAGGCCAGCGTGGGCAGCGCGCCCGCCCCGCTGCTCAGCGAGCTGCCCGACGAGCGGCGGGAGATCACCTGCGTCCGGGAGGCCGCCAACGTCGCCAAGCTGATGGAGTCCCTCTCCAACATCGCCGGGGACATCCGGGTGGTCTCGGCCGATCTCGCCAAGACCGTCGGTGGAACCCAGGGGAGCGTCCGGGAGATCATCGAGAACCTCACCTCCGTGACCCGGTCGGTCGATCGGCTGCTCGACGCCAACTCCTCGAAGGTGTCGGGCATCCTTTCGAACACCGAGGCGCTCACGGGGGAGCTCCGTGCGGTGGCCGCCAAGGATGCCACGCGCTACAGCTCCATCGCGAAGAACGTGGACGAGGCGGCCCAGAAGCTGAATCGCATCCTCGCCTCGGTGGAGGGGGTCGTCGGCCCCGACCAGTCCGAGCTGAAGGATTCGGTCCAGGGGGCGCGCCAGGCCCTGCAGAAGCTCAACAAGACCCTCGACGACGTCCAGTCGGTCACCTCCAAGGTCGCCGCCGGCCAGGGCGTGGCCGGGAAGCTGCTCGTGGACGAGCAGCTCGGCGAGAAGGTGGGGATGGCCGCCGAGAGCGTCTCCGACTACGTGAACCGCATCGCGGCCTGGCAGCTCTTCGTGAACATCCGCTCGGAGTACCTGGTCAACTACGGTGGAACCCGCGCCTACTTCGGCGTCACGCTGATGCCCAAGCCGGACAAGTACTACATCCTGGAGCTGATGACCGATCCCCGCGGATACAACACGGTGATCTCCGAGACCGCCACCACGGTCAACCAGACCACCGGGGCTGCGGTGACCACCAGCACGGTCCGGTCGATCAACGAGCAGCGGCTCGCACTCACGGCGATGTTCGGGAAGCGCTGGGGAGACCTCGTGGCGCGCGTCGGGCTCATCGAGAGCTCCGGCGGCGTCGGACTCGACTACCTGCTCTTCCAGGACCGGCTGAAGCTCTCCGCCAACATCTACGGCTGGACCCGCCCCACGGTGGACACCTGGCCGCGCACCAAGCTCTGGTTCGACTGGCGATTCCTCCCGAACGTCTACCTGACGGGCGGGGTCGAGAACGTCATGAACAACTACAACTTCGGATCCGGGCGCGACTACTTCATCGGCGCGGGCGTCTACTTCAGCGATCAGGATCTCCGGGCGCTCCTGGTGGGCAGCGGCGGCGCCGCGGCCGGCGCTGCGGCCGGTTCGATGAAGTAAAGCCTAGCGACCGACGGCGTACTCGAGGGAAGCCCAGGCGCCGGCCAGGTCGAAGATCGCCTGCACCTCCTGCGCCTGCGCCGAGGTGTAGGAGGTCTGCGACACGGTGACGTCGATGATGGTCCCGATCCCGGCCTGGTAGCGACCCTCGGCCAGTTCCAGGTTCTCCTTGGCCTGGGCGACGAGGGTGCGGGCCACGGCGCGGCGCGCGCGCGCCTCCTTCACGCCGGTGACCGCCTGCTCGACGTCGGTGCGTACTTGAAGCAGCAGCAGGTCGCGGCTCGCACGGGAGGAGGCGAGGGAACCGCTCTGGAAATCGACCCTGCCCATGTCGGCGCCGCCGTTCAGGAAGTTCCAGCTGATGACGCCGAGGATGTTCCAGGAGTTGGCGTCCGGGGCGGGCAGCCCTCCGGCCACCGGGAAGCGGGAGTTGTTCCAGAGGTAGTTCGCCTGTGCGCTCAGGACGGGGTACCAGGCCGACCTGGCCGCCGACAGGTTCTGCTCGGCGGCCGAGATGCCGAAATCGGCGGCGTGGAGGTCGGGACGGGACCGCAGCGCCTCGTCCATGAGCTTGCGTACCTCGAGGTCGATGTCCTGGGGAACCGAGGGCATGGCGAGCGGGCGGTTCGTGACGTCCTTTCCGACGGCCTGGGACAGCTTGATCCGGTAGAGGATCACGGCGTCGTGCGCGGTGATCTGGTTGATGAGCGACTGCTGGAGGTTCACGTCGCCTGTGGTCACGTCGAACTTGGGGCGCTGTCCCACCTCGAACTGGCCGCGGGCGAGATCGAGCTGCCGCTGGTTGGAGGCGACGGTCTGGTCGGCCACGGCCACGAGCGCCTCGGTGGCGAGGACCGTGTAGTAGGCCGTGCGCACCGCCAACTCCACCCCGTTCCATGCGGCCTCGACGCCGGCCTTGGCGGCCCGCTCCAGGTCCCTGGCGGCGAGGTAGGCGCCGAGCGTGCGGCCGAAGTCCCAGAGGGTCTGGTTCAAGGTGACCGAGGCGCTGTAGGTGTCGTAGAGGACCTGGGTGGGCGCCGCGCCCAGGTTGGTCCCGGTCCAGCCGGCCCTGGCAGCCAGGTTCCCGGTGGGCAGGAATCCGGAGCGGGCGATGCCCAGGTTGCCCTGGGCCTGCATGACCCCGGCCTGCGCCTGGGCGAGTTGCGGGTTGGAACGCGCCAGGTCGAGGGCCTGCTCCAGCGTGAGGGGAGGTGGCGCCTGCGTCTGGGTCGCTGCGAGGGCCAGGACGAGGGCGAGCGCGTTCATTCGAACCTCAGTGCGGTGATGGGGTCGAGCCGGGACGCCTTGTGGGCCGGGTAGAGGCCGAAGACCACTCCCACGAGCCCGCTGAACCCCACGGCGATGGCGATGACGTCGGGCCGGTAGAGGACCTCCCAGCCGAAGCTGGTGGCCAGCCGCCAGGCGCCGAAGACGCCGAGCGCCACCCCGATGAGCCCGCCGGTCACGGCGAGTGCGAGGGCCTCGACGAGGAACTGGAGCCGGATGTCGGCGGGCTTGGCGCCCACCGCCATGCGCAGCCCGATCTCGCGGGTTCGCTCGGTGACCGAGACGAGCATGATGTTCATGATGCCGATGCCGCCCACGAGCAGCGAGACGGCGGCGATGGCGGCGAGCAGGGTGGTGAGCGTCCGCGTCCCCTCCTGCTGGGCGCTCGCGATCTCGGAGAGGTTGCGGATGGAGAAGTCGTCGTCGGCGCCCAGCGGGAGCCGGTGCCGATCCCGCAGCATCGCCCGGATCTGGCTCTCGGCGCGGGAGGTGGTGTCGGCGCTCGTGGCGCTCACCGCCACGCTCCCCTCGACGTAGTTCTTGAGGCTGCCCTTGATCTTCTGCTGGTAGGTGGTGACCGGCACGATCACGATGTCGTCGTAGTCCTGCCCCCACTGCGACTGCCCCTTCTTGGAGAGCACGCCCACCACGGTGAAGGGGATGTTCTTGATCCGGATGGCGTGGCCGGTGGGGTTGGAGTTCTCGCCGAAGAGCTTGTCGGCGACCGTCTGCCCGATGACGGCCACCTTGGAGCCGCCATCGACGTCGCCCTGGGTGAGGAGAACACCCTGGGCGATCGGCCAGGTGCGGATCTGGAAGTACTCGGGGGTGGTCCCGAAGACCTGGGTGCCCCAGTTCTGCTCCTCCGACATCACCTGGGCGTTGGTTCGCAGTTGCGGCGCCGCGGCACGAACGGTGGGGATCTCGGTCTGGATGGCCACGAGGTCGTCCCAGGTCAACGTGGGCATGGAGCCGAAGCCGCCCATGGCGCCGCCGGCCGTGCTGGTACCCGGGAGCACGATGAGCATGTTCGAGCCCATGGCCGCGAAGGTGGCCTCGACGCGCGCCTTGGCGCCGTCGCCGATGGCCACCATGGCGATGACCGCCGAGACGCCGATCACCACCCCCAGGGTGGTGAGGAAGGAGCGCATCTTGTTGCGGGTGAGGGCGCGGAGGGCGATGCGGAGCGTCTGGAGCGGGTTCACGGTGCGTCCACCTCGTCTCCATCGGTCCACGGGGGCACGACGGCTTCCTTCGGTTGCTGACGCTGGTCGGAGAGGATGCGCCCGTCCCGCATCTGGATGACGCGGGAGGCGTACTGGGCGATGTCCGGCTCGTGGGTCACGAGCACCACGGTGATGCCGCTGTGCCCCAGCTCCTGGAAGAGCTTCATCACCTCGACGCTGGTCCGGGAGTCGAGGTTGCCGGTGGGCTCGTCGGCCAGGATGACGCGGGGTTCGGAGACGAGCGCCCGGGCGATGGCGACGCGCTGCTGCTGGCCGCCCGACATCTGGTTGGGGTGGTGGTCGGCCCGGTCTCCCAGGCCGACGCGGTCGAGCGAGGCGGTGGCCCGCCGGATCCGCTCGGCGCGCGCCACGTTGGCGTAGAGCATCGGCAGCTCGACGTTCTCGAGCGCGGAGGTCCGGGCCAGCAGGTTGAAGCTCTGGAAGACGAAGCCGATGGTCCGGTTGCGGACCTCGGCCAGTCGTTCGGTGGAGAGGGTGGACACGGCCTCCCCCTCGAGAAGGTAGGTGCCGCTCGTGGGGCGGTCGAGTAGCCCCACGATGTTCATCATCGTGGACTTGCCCGACCCGGAGGCCCCCATGATTGCGGTGAACTCCCCCTGCTCGATCCCGAGGGTGACACCCCGGAGCGCGTGAACCTCCACGTCCCCCATGTGGTAGACCTTGGCGACGTCCTGGAACTGGATGAGCGATCGTCCAGACATGGTGCTCGGGGCTACAGGCCGCGTCGCAGGTTCTGGAGGTTGGGCGATCCGGCGCCGAGGGCATCGGTGACGACGACGTCACCCGCGGTCACGTCCCCCTCGACGATCTCGGTGAAGGTGCCGTCGGAGATGCCGGTCTTCACCCGCTTCGGGGCGGGCTTCTCGCCCGTCAGGACCCAGAGGGTGCGGCGGTCGGGTTGTTCGCCGCCGCGTGCGCCGGAGCGGCCTCCGCCACCCCCTCCACCCCCACCGCCCACGCCAGGCGGGCGGGCGCCGCCCAGGCCAGGTCCGGCGCTCGGAGCGGCGGCCGCGCCGGGGGCCGGTCCCGAGACGCCGGGCACGCCCTTCAGTTCCGCCAGGAGCTGGGGCGGGGGACGGAAGCGCAGGGCCGAGTTGGGGGCCTTCAGCACGTCCTCCTTCTCGGCGTAGATGAATGTCACGTTGGCCGTCATGCCGGGCTTGAGCTTCAGCTCCGGATTGGCGACGTCGATCACCGCGTCGTAGGTCACGACGTTCTGCACGGTCTGCGCGGCGTTCCGGATCTGGCGCACCTTCCCCCGGAAGATCTCGCCGGGGTAGGCGTCCACGGTGAAGGAGGCGGCCATGCCGGGCTTGAGCCGCCCCACGTCGGCCTCGGCCACGCTCGTATCGACCTGCATCTTCTCCAGGTCCTCGGCGATGACGAAGATGACCGGTGCCTGGAGGGAGGCGGCGACGGTCTGGCCGACGTCCACGTTGCGGGAGATGACGGTGCCGCTCGTGGGGGAGACGATGTTCGTGTAGGCGAGGTTCACGTCGGCCGACTGGAGCGACGCCTTCGCCTGGGCGACGGTCCCTTCGGCCGCGAGGACGCCCGCCGCGGTGGCGTCCGCGTTGGCCTGGGCGGTGTCGAGGTCGGCCTGGGCGTTCAGCTTGCGGGCCGCGAGCTCCTTCTGTCGGGCGTACTGCCGCCCCGCATCCACCGCCTGGACCTTGGCCTTGGCCAGGTTCCCCTGAGCCGCCACGAGGTTGGCGCGGGCCTGGTCCACCGTGGCCTGGAAGAGGGCCGGGTCGATCTTGGCGATGAGCTGCCCCTTCTTCACCGGGCTGTTGAAGTCGGCGTGGAGGGCTGCGATGCGTCCGGAGACCTGGCTGCCCACCTGGACGGTCACGATGGCGGACAGGGTCCCGGAGGCCGTGACCTTGGCGATGATCTTGCCCTTCTCGAGCTTGGCGGTCTCGAACTGGAGCTTGCTCTTGCCGTCTCCGGAGCGGAACATCCAGAAGGCTGCGGCGGCGAGCGCGACGACGACCGTGACGAGGATGGAGATGCGACGCTTGGTCATGGGGGCAGAATCTTAGGCGGGGTCGGGGCTGCGTTTGGCAAAAAAGCGATGAAGAATCGTGTACGTGTGCGAATGTAACCTTCGGCTCGCCGGTATACTTCCCCGCGTGAAACCCTGGCTCAAGATCGGGCTCGTCGTACTCCTCGCGGCTCTCGGCGCCCTGTGGCTGCCGTCCGCGCCGGAGTCGAACGGCTCGCTCCTGGGATCCGCTGCGCCCCCGGTCTCGCTCCGCGACCTCGCCGGGAATCCGGTCTCGCTCGCGTCGTTCCGCGGACGCGCCGTCGCGCTCAACTTCTGGGCCACCTGGTGTGCCCCCTGCCTGGAGGAGCTCCCCGGCTTCGCCGCGGCCTGGCGGGCATCTCGCGGGCGGTGCGTCGAACTCATCGCCGTCACGGAGGATTCGTCGCGGGACGACGCGGGCTCGCAGGCCGCCCGTCTCGAACTCGCCTTCCCGATCCTCATGGACCCCGACGGGGCCGTGGCAAGAACCTACGGGGTCACCGGATTCCCTCAGACCTACCTCATCGACGCGGAAGGGAAGGTGAGGAAGGTGCTCACCGGGCGGGTTTCGCAGGAGCGGCTCGAGGCGGCGCTGGCCCCGCTCGTACCGAAGAACTGCCCGGGGGCAGGGTGAAGCGCCCCGCACGGAAGTGCCCCACCTGTCGGGGGGCGGTCCCGCAGCGGCCCGAAAACGCGGCTTGGCCGTTCTGCTCGGACAAGTGCCGCCTCTCCGACCTGGGGCGCTGGCTGGACGAGGACTACCGCATCGCCGGCGAACGGGCCGGGGATGGCGGCGGGGGCGATCCCCCCGCCGAGGAGCAGGAGGAGGGGACGTGAAGCCGACCGTCTTTGCCGTGCGCGCCCTGCCGGGTGGAGTCCCAGCGGAGGTGACGGCGCGCGCCGAGCTTCGGGGAGGGGAGGCGAAGCCAGCCCCCCGGGAGCGCATCCACGCGGAAGGCGTCGAGGCGGGGATCCTCGTCGTCACCTACCTCGACCGGGTGGACGACGCCCTGCTCGACGGATTGCCCAACGTCCGGCTCGTGGCCTCCTACGGGGTGGGGGTGAACCACGTGGACCTCCCGGCCATGGCGCGCCGGGGCGTCGTCGTCACCAATACCCCCGACGTCCTCACCGATGCGACGGCCGACCTGGCGATGGCCCTGCTCCTCGCCGCAGCGCGCCGCGTCTGCGAGGGGGACCGGCTCATCCGCGCCGGCGGCTGGCGGGACGCAGGTCCGGAGTTTCTCCTGGGTCGCGAGGTGAGCGGGAAGACGCTCGGGATCGTGGGGTTCGGGCGCATCGGACAGGCCGTGGCGCGGAGGGCTTCGGGGTTCGGGATGCGGATCCTCTACGCGAGCCCGCGGGACGCGGGGTACCCCGGCGCCACGCGCACCGACCTCGACGCGCTGCTCGCCACGAGCGATTTCGTCTCGCTTCACTGTCCGCTCACCGACGCCACCCGGGACCTGCTCTCCCGCGAGCGCATCTCCCGGATGAAGCCGGGAGCGGTGCTCGTCAATACCTCCCGCGGACCGGTGGTGGACGAGGAGGCGCTCGCCGACGCCCTCGCGGACGGGCGGCTCTTCGCCGCCGGGCTCGACGTGTTCCGCGACGAGCCGCGCGTTCCGGAGCGACTGCGCCGCGCGGAGAACGCGGTGCTGACTCCGCACGTCGGTTCCGGCACCGTGGAGACCCGGACCGCCATGGGGCGGATGGTCTGGGACGAGGTCCTCCGCAGGCTGACCGGCAGGCCCCCGGCCTTCCCCGTCGTGATATGAGGCGCCGGTGAAGCGATTCCTCCAGATCGTAGCCGGTGTGGCGATCTCCGCCGGCGCGCTCTGGCTCACGCTGCGTGGGAAGGACCTCGGGAGCATCTGGGCCGCTGCACGCGGCGCCGACTACCGGTGGCTCGCACCCTACGTCGTCATCCTGGTGCTCATCCACCTGGCCCGCACCGTGCGCTGGGGCATCCTCCTCGAGCCCGTGGCCAAGATTCCCTTCTCCCGGTTGAACGCCGTCTCCGCGGTGGGGTTCATGGCCCTCATCCTGCTCCCGTTCCGGGTGGGTGAGTTCGCGCGCCCGTACCTCATCGCCGAGCGTCCACGGCTCCGGGTGTCGGCTGCGCTCTCCAGCGTGGTGGTGGAGCGCGTCGCCGACGGCCTCTTCATGGCGGCGCTGCTCGTCCTCACGCTGCTCGCCGTCCCCGAGGGGACGCCGGGCCTCCACTTCCTGCGCGTGGGCGGTGTCGCCGTCTTCGGCGTCTTCGCCGGGCTCCTCGTCTTCCTCGTCATCGCCTACCGGAACCGGTCGCTCGCGGTGCGCATCACCCACCGGCTCCTCGACCCGATCTCGCCGCGCCTCGCCGAGCGCGCCTCCGGCATGATGGACGCCTTCATCCACGGACTGCGGCTCGTGCCGTCGCGGTCGAAGGTGGTCTGGTTCTTCGTTCTCACCGCCGCCTACTGGTGCCTGAACGGGCTGGGCATGGGGCTGCTCGCCCGGGCCTTCGGGATGCACCTCGCGCCGCTGCAGTCCTTCACCACGCTCGGCGTGCTGGTGGTGGGCGTCATGATCCCGGCCGGTCCGGGCATGGTGGGAACCTTCCAGGCCGCGGTGGTCCTCGGCCTCTCCCTCTTCGTGCCGAAGGAGGTGCTCGACACCCAGGGGACGGCCTACGCGAACGTCCTGTGGGCCGTGCAGACCGCCTTCACGACCGCGCTCGGCATGTTCTTCCTCTTCTCCCGGCACATCCGGATCGCGCAGATCTTCTCGGCCCCGGCCGAGATCGGGGAGGAGCTGCAGGTCGAGGAGGCGCAGTACGCGGCGGAGGGGGACGGGGCCTCGCCGCCTACGTCGCCTTGATCCGGATGGCCGAACTGCCGAGCTTGACCGGCTCGCCGCCCTTCACGTACCGCCACGTGCTCACCACCTTGACGTCCGACCCCGGATGCGGCGGAGCGATGGAGACGAAGGTCATCGAGCCCTCGGTGGCGTCGATCCAGGTGCCGGAGTTGGCGTAGACGCACGCCTGCCCCTCGGCGTTCACCGCCGGGTCCAGCCGGACCTCGTGGGTGTGGCCGAAGACCACGATCCGCTTTCCCGTGCCGGAGGGCACGAACAGCCGGCCAGCGCGAGGAGGGCTGCGAGGAAGATGGGGGCGAGCGTTCGCGACGGCGACATGTGTGCCGATCACCCCAGCCAGGTGTCCTGCACCTTGTCGCCCCGCTGGTAGAACTTGCGCCCCGTGATCATGCCCGAGATGAGGCCGTTCCGGTACTGGGTCGAGTCGTAGATCACGATGTAGACGTGCAGGATGACGAAGGTGAAGACGAACCAGGCGGCGAGCAGGTGGTAGCTCGTCACGCGGAACGGCCCGCCCAGGAACGGCAGCAGCCACCCGAAGAGCCTGTTCATCGGCCCGGTCGGCGCGTCCTGCGAGAAGAGCGCGAGGCCGGTCAGGATCTGGAAGGCTCCCAGGACCACCACGCCCAGGGTGTAGGAGAGGCCGCCGAGCGCGTTGTGCCCCAGGTGAATGGGGCCGCGCTTCAGCTTCAGGTACTCCCAGAGCTGGTGCCACAGGTCGCGCCACCATCCGGCGCGCCAGAACATGGGGAAGCCGGAGCGGGCGTAGTTGTTGCCCGCGAAGAACCAGTAGGCGCGGATGAGCCAGCTCACCGCGAAGATGAATCCGGCGGCGAAGTGGATCTTCCGCATCCAACCCATGGTGAAGTTCTTCCAGGCCTCCCCCTCGGGAGAGAAGACCGGGTTGGCGATGTAGAGCCCGGTGAGGAAGAGGGCGGTGATGCTGAGGGCAGTCACCCAGTGGGTGACCCGCACGGGGACCTGCCAGACGTAGCCCGCCCGGTAGTAGTCGTCCGGGTTCCGGGCGAAGTCCTCTGTGGTGAACGGCCGGGTCTCGATGGCCATGGCGTCCTCCTCCCTACCGCACGACGATGGCGCTCCCCACTTCGTTGCCCTCCGCGTCGTGCACGTGCGTGGCGCAGGCGAGGCAGGGGTCGAAGGAGTGGATGGTCCGGAGGATCTCGAGCGGCAGCTTGGGGTTCGCCATGGGGGTGCCGAGCAGCGAGGACTCGAAGGCTCCGAGCTGCCCCTTCTCGTCCCGGGGCGAACCGTTCCAGGTGGTGGGCACCACCGCCTGGTAGTTGGCGATCTTCCCGTCCTTGATGCGGATCCAGTGACCCAGCGCGCCGCGCGGCGCCTCCACGAAGCCGAACCCCTTGGCCTCGGCGGGCCACGTGTTCGGGTTCCACTTCGTGGTGTTGGCGGTGGCGGTCTGGCCCGCCTTGACGTGGGCGAGCAGTCCGTTGAACTCCTCCTCCAGCCAGGCCGCGCAGAGCCGGGTCTCGAGCACCCGCGCCGCGGTGCGGCCGAGGGTGGAGAAGAGCGCCTCGGGTCCGAGCTTCAGTGCGCCCAGCGCCTCGCCCACCACGTCCTTGTACTCCGAGCGACCGGACGCGTAGCCGACGAGCATGCGGGCCAGCGGACCGACCTCCATGGCGTTGCCCTTCCAGCGGGGTCCCTTCACGAAGGAGTAGGGCTTCTTCTCGTCCAGGTTCTTGAAGGGGGGCTTCGGCCCGGTGTAGCGGGGCTTGGAGACGCCGTCCCACGGGTTGAGGGTGGTGGTGCCGGCCGGGTACTCGTACCAGGAGTGATCGACGGCCTCGAGCACCTGCGTGGGGTCGGTGGGATCCACGTCCAGGACGCGGGAGAGGTCCTTGCCCAGGATGGCTCCGCGCGGCATGCGGAGGCTCTTCAGGTCGTTGATGTTGCCGTGGGCCGGCACCTCGCCGAAGCAGAGGTAGTTGCCGAGCCCGCCGCCGAGCTTCGTCCACTCCGGGTAGAAGGAGGCCACCGCCATGACGTCCGGGTAGTACATCTTCTCCACCATGTTCCGGTGGGTCCGGATGATCTGGCCGACGAGGTTGAGCTGCTCCATCCCGATGGCGTTGTCGCCGTTCATGTTGATGGAGCAGGGCATGCCGCCGACCAGGTAGTTCGGGTGCGGGTTCTTGCCCCCGAACACGGCGTGGATCTTCACGATCTCCTTCTGGACCTTGAGCGCCTCCAGGTAGTGGGCCACCGCCATGAGGTTCGCCTCGGGCGGCAGCTTGTAGGCCGGGTGCCCCCAGTAGGCGTTGGCGAAGATGCCGAGCTGGCCGGAGTCGACGAAACGCTTCAGCGTCACGGCGACGTCCTTGAAGTACCCCGTGTCGTTCGGATACCAGCCCGGCGACACCTTCTGGGCCAGCGCCGAGGTGGCGGCCGGATCGGCCTTCAGCGCCGAGACCACGTCCACCCAGTCGAGCGCCTGCAGCTGGTAGAAGTGGGTCAGGTGGTCCTGCACCTGCTGCGCCAGGTACATGATGTTGCGGATGGAGGAGGCGGCCGGGGGGATGTCGATCCCGAGCGCGTTCTCCACCGCCCGCACCGAGCAGAGCGCGTGGATGGTGGTGCAGACCCCGCAGATGCGCTCGCAGAAGGCCCAGGCATCGCGAGGATCGCGCCCCTGCAGGATGACCTCGATGCCGCGCCACATCGTGCCCGAGGACATGGCGTCCCGGATGACGCCCCGGTCGTCCAGCATGGCCTCGATGCGGAGGTGACCTTCGATGCGGGTGACGGGATCGACGACGACGCGCGTGCTCATGGGCTACTCCTCTCCCTTCACGCCGGAGCTCGACTCGACCGGCACCTTCTCGGTGGGCTTCACCGCGTTCTTGGCGATCGCGGAGACGGCGTGGGCGCCGGCGCCGATGGCGGCCGCGCCGGCCACCACCTTGCCGACCGTCTCCGGCCAGCTGTCGATGTTGATCTGCGGGATGTTGGCGAGGCGCTGGAAGAACGGGCCGTCGTCCCAGAATCCCGGCTCGCTGCAGCCGAGGCAGCCGTGCCCGGACCCGACGGGCCAGGAGACGCCGTCGTTCCACTTGAAGGTGGAGCAGTAGTTGTAGGTGGTCGGACCGCGGCACCCCATCTTGTAGAGACAGTGGCCGAGGCGGGCCCCCTCGTCGTCCCAGGACTGGACGTACTGACCGGCGTCGAAGAAGGCGCGCCGGTAGCACTTGTCGTGAATCCGGTGCTGGTAGAACATCTTGGGACGGCCGAGACGGTCGAGCTCGGGAAGGCGGTCGAAGGTGAGGATGTAGGTGAGGATGCCCGTCATCACGATGGGGATGGGCGGGCAGCCGGACACGTTGATGACCGGCTTGTCGGAGATCATCTTGCCGATGGGGGTCGCCTGGGTCGGGTTGGGCGCGGCGGCCTGGACGCAGCCGGCGCTGGCGCAGTTGCCCCAGGCCACGACGAAGCGGGCCTTGCTGGCTGCCTCGCGGAGACGGTCCTCGAAGGTGCGGCCTCCCTCCAGGCAATAGACGCCTCCGTCGGCGAGTGGCGCGTTCCCCTCCACGGCGAGCACGTACTGGCCGGGCTTGTCGTGGATGAGCTTGTCGACGATCTCCTCCGCCTGGAAGCCCGCCGCCACCTGGATCGTGGGGTGGTAGTCGAGGGAGAGCATGTTGAGGATGACGTCGCCCACGAGCGGGTGCGACGAGCGGATGAAGGATTCCGTGCAGCAGGTGCAGGAGAGCCCCTCCATCCAGAGCACCGGGATGCGCGGCTTCGACTCGAGCGCGTGCACCACCTGGGGGACGAAGGTGGCCTCCAGCCCCATCGTCGCCGTGATGCCGGTGGCAAACTTGAGGAAGGTGCGTCGATCGACCCCGTGGTCGCGAAGCACCTCGTACGTCGTGGGACCGCTGAGGCTCTTGGTCATGGGCCACCCCGCGAGTGTGGAAGCGCGGATGTTCATACTTTCGGAGGGCATCTGTCCATCCCCCGGGTGGAATTTCGGAGGACAATCTTTTCACGGGGCGTGCTATTCTTGACCGCGATCAAGGACGGCATCGAACCGGCACCCCTCGAGGAGGCTCTTCCATGTTCCAGCACCTGCTCATTCCCACCGATGGCTCGCCGTCGTCCGAGTCGGCCGCCCGGCAGGCCGTCGCGCTGGCCGCTCGCCTGGGCGCCCGGGTCACCGCACTTACAGTGAAGCCGGCCTTCCACGTCTTCACCCTCCGACCGGAGGTCGTCGAGGACACCCGGGGAAGTTCCTGGG
>SESG01021088.1_pt1 | contig 24839 bp, 20 predicted proteins | sample 3171421 | NCBI WGS metagenome assembly SESG01 (sample SAMN10866946, study PRJNA518727) | freshwater metagenome | biome: subpolar coniferous forest; feature: holomictic lake; material: water; isolation source: holomictic Lake 227, 6 m and 8 m depth | place: Canada: near Kenora, Ontario | collected...
GTTGATTTTTGTTTTGGAATGGGACCCCATTTTGATGCCTCCGATTGCACCGACAGATACCCACAAGCCGGATTCCCGTGGCAACTGGAACTCGAGCAAAAGCGGAACAGTTAAATAACCCGTTGACAACTTGGTTTTCGTCAGATTCGGATCGGTGATCGGCACCGGTACGATGTATCCGTTTTCGTTTTTAATGGTGTAAGGATTGGAAAAACGATAGTCGTTGTAATTTAATCCCAGACCTGTTACAAGTCCGATGTTGTTTTCCTTCTTCTGCAACCCAAAGCTGATCTTGAAAATATTGATGTTCACTTCCATCGACTTATTGTGGTCTACGTCCATGAAATTTTTGGCGGCGTATTTGGAATAGCCAACGTTGTTGAAGGAGTTGACACCCATTTCAAAAAATGACCAGTGTCCCTTGAACTTGGGCTCATGACCGGTCCAGTGCTTGTACTCGTCGTCATTCAGTTTATCGTATTTGACCGAAGCTCCGTGGTGCCCTTCAGCAATCACGACCGTTTTCCGACCAACACGAATTTTTACGGTGTCTTTTCCACCATCGTGGACATTAATGTTGTTGTCCCCGATTTTGACATCGGTTTTAGCTCCATTCTCAATAACCGTGACCATGTTTTTGCCCAAAACATTGACCCGGACGGTATCCTGGGCTTTGGATTGAATTCCGAAAGCCATTAAAATTATGACAAAGAAAAATGTTGTTTTCATGTGTTATGCTTTTATTTTTCAGTTAAGACGGCCAGCTGTAATGAAAAGTTACATCTACCTGTTTAGAGGAACGGAGATCGCAAGCAGTTGCGTATTGAGAGAGATGGATGTCAGTCTGCCATCAGTTCCTTTTCTGCCAGTCAAATGATTTCCCGGTAACCTGGAGAAAAAATGCAGTCCTGCCAGTATAACCTCCTCGCGAGAGAAGAATCCTTTCGGTCCTTCCCCTTTCACCGACTGAAGTTTGTTGTTCAAAAAATCGGTAAGAGGAATTTCAGCATTGGCAAGCATGACTGCCCAAGGCGATTTTACGGGAATAAGATCTGCAAATACCGGTAGTTCTGAATAAACCGGACTGGTTTTGGCCAAAAGCAGGTTGATGCTGTCAGGCTGTCTGGATTCCTGTGAAGTTTGTGCAGATACTGTTGGTTTTATTCGCTTTTGCCTATAGATCGCCGAAGTGGGTACTGATACAAATTTTACATTAGAGGTGACTGACCTGAGCATTTTGGAATCTGTGGTATTTTTTTCATCCGGATTGGCAGGGTGCTGCAGAATAACGGCTGCTTCTTTTTGAACTTCCGGCACTTTTCCCGTTTTTTCGGGATAGAACAGGAAAAATGCCAGTAAAAATAGGGCCGCTACAGCTGCCATACGCATCCATATGGTGCTCAGAGCAATCTTTTTCTTCAGCATGTTCTTTGCCTGAAAGGTAATCTGTAGATCCGGTTTCAGTTTCGTGCTTTTGAGTTCTCCGAAAAACTTCTGTTGAGCAGGATTATTCATGAGCCATTTTTCAAGTGAATGAAATTCAGCTTCATTCAAGTCTCCTTCCATGGCAGCCACTGTAACTGTTTCAAAGAATACGGGATCGTTGTATTGTTCTTTTTTGAGTAATTCCTTGTCAGGATAAACAATATTGCTATCCGCAGATAAGGCCGGGGAAAAGGCTTCCAGTTCTTCGGCAAGATCCGGTTGACTGACCAGAAACAGGCGGAGTTCCTCACTTTTCATCTCATCGAGTCTTCCCTCAAGATAATCGAGGAACCAGATTTCATAATTGTCTCTCGTTATCTTCATATGACTGCATCTATTGTTCCTATGTAGTTCTTCAGAAATATTCTGGAACGGTAAATATACACCTTGACCTGTGATTCAGAGAGACCGGTGATTTCGCCGATTTCCTGGTAGGAATATCCCTCATAATCGCGTAGCAGAAGAACGGACTTTTGAATTTCCGGCAGCCTCTCCACTGCCCGGTTCAGGATATCCTGCAGATCATTGTATCCATGCCCTGAAGCTGTCTCTGGTATTTTGCGGATGTCCATCAGCGTTTCTTTTTTTGCCTTTCTAATCCCGTCTATCATGGCATGGTGTGCAGTGGTAAATAACCATGACTTCACTTTAACCGGATCAACATTTTCGTGATGCACCCAAAGTTTTTCGTAACAGTCCTGTACCACGTCCTGTGCAGTGACGGCTAATCCCAGATTTTTAAGGACATAGCGATAGAGGGCATCTGCCCAGGCATCCACGGCACGGTTATAGTCGGTTAAGGTCATCGTCAGTTCTCATGTTTACAAATAAGACGGGCTACTCATCCAAAAGTTACAGTGACTGTTACAGGTTCTGAAATATAATCATCTGAAAGCTGTTTCGGAAACATTTTTTTATTGTTTTCGTCTTAAATAGTGTACCTGGATACAGATTTATCACATAGCAACCCGGATATAAAAACGCTTTCCCGATAGGAATGTATTCAGACAACTGTTCATAGTCATTTTTAGGCACGAAATTTGTAGAATAAAAATCTGGGACAGATGCTTTCTGTCAGTGGTAGAATGCGAAAAGTCCCTCGTTCTTAAGCGTTAAATAATCTGAAATTGTGATAAAGGGAATTAAAATTTCCACCAACTACTTCGGTAGTTTCTTTTATATCGTATTTTTGTCGTTCAAGTTAAATCCAAGCACCATGAAGCGCAATAAAACAGGTATTCTGATACTCTGGTTGACAGTGATTTTATTCACTTTCACGCAATGTAAAAAAGAGGCAGTAGTGCCTGTGATTGAAAAACCGGTGGTTGTTCCCACTGCAGCTGAAGTCAATAATTTCATATGGAGTTCAATGCATGATTATTATTTGTGGAATGCAAATATTCCTGCCCTGGCGAACAATTATTATGCAAGCAGTAAGGACAGTCTGAATACGTATCTGAATAAATATACGGATCCCAATAAATTATTCAATGATTTGTTGTATCAGTACAATGTGGTGGACAAATGGTCATTTATCGTTAATGATTACACAGTCATTGATAATTGGATTTCAGGTATTTCAAAAACCATGGGGTATGATTTTCAGCTTTACCTGTTAAGTTCGGGCTCTGATGCAGTTTTTGGGGTAATCAGGTATGTATTGCCCGGATCGCCTGCCGAGAAGGCAGGGCTTAAAAGGGGCGACTTGTTTATTAAAATTGACGGGACACAACTTACAACAACCAATTACCAGACCTTAATAGCAAAAGAGACTTTTACTCTCACGTTGGCACAGATGTCAAACGGTAATACGACCTTAACGCCCACGACCACAACTGCGATGATGACAGCCGTGCAAATGCAGGAGGATCCTGTTTTGCTGAGTAAAGTGCTCACTGTTAACGGAGCGAAAATTGGTTATTTGGTTTACAATGGTTTTACTTCAGATTATGATCTGAAACTGAATACCACCCTCCAGCAGTTAAAAGCCGCGGGTATTACCAAAATTATTGTCGACCTGCGCTACAATGGCGGAGGTTCTGTGCAGACGGCCACCTATTTGGCCAGCATGATTTATTCGACGGATGTCACCAAAGTATTTTCCAAGAGCGTGTACAACACCATTCTGCAGCAATATTTTACCCAGCAGTATGGGGCTGATGCACTTTTGAATAAGTTTACCAATAGCGTCGCGGCAACCACCACTACAGCGCAGACTGCCATCAATAGTCTGAACCTGAGTGATGCCTATTTCATTGTTTCTAAAGAAACTGCATCTGCCAGCGAGTTGTTGATCAATGGTTTAAAGCCTTATATGAATGTCGTTGTCATTGGAGCCAATACCTATGGGAAATATGTCGGATCATTTACCATTAAGGATTATGACAATGCCGGAAATCTGGTTACAACCCATAAATGGGCCATGCAACCAATCACTGTTAAAATCGCCAATTCTGCCGGAGTCACTGACTATGTTAATGGCCTGACTCCAGATCTGGCAGCCAAAGAGGACGTCGGCGCCCTTCTGCCATTTGGCGATGAAAATGAGTTAATGTTGAAAGCCTGTTTAGACAGGATCAAGGGATTGAAATCATCAGCTATGATCAATGCCAGTGCTTTGGCCAATTCAAAATATATCTTTGGTGCCAGGGAACAAAACAGGTTTGCACACGACATGTACCTGAATCAGGAGAAGTTGTTAAGACGAACAAAATAAAGCTTGGGAAGATACAAGAGATGAGATATAGGAGATGAGATGAAGGAAGATGTCTCAACTCTAATATCTCATCTCTTGTATCTGGTGCCGGGAAACATAAGGTCCCATATGATTGATAATTGAAGATAATTATGGATGACAAGCAGTTGAAATTGGATGAACGTTACCTTCGGATGGCAGCTGTGTGGGCCGAAAATTCCTATTGCAAACGCAGGCAGGTAGGAGCACTGCTGATCAAGAATAAAATGATCATCTCTGATGGTTACAATGGAACACCTTCAGGTTTTGAAAACAACTGCGAGGATGAAAATGACAAAACGAAGCCATATGTTCTTCATGCAGAGGCAAATGCAATCACAAAGATTGCGAAATCCCACAACAGTAGCGATGGGGCTACTTTGTATGTTACTTCATCGCCCTGCATTGAGTGCGCCAAACTCATTATTCAGGCCGGAATCAGAAGAGTGGTCTTTTCGGAAAACTATCATTTGAATGACGGGATCGAATTGCTCGAAAGAGCGAAGATTGATGTGGTGCAAATTAAAGGCTAGAGGCTAAAGGCAAAAGTAGAGAACGCTGCAAGCTTATTTTTCTATGGGTTGTATCATGTAACAAAGGGGAAAAAATATAAATATAAATAGTGCCTACAAATTAGATCGATGGAAAACAACAACAGAAGAATTTCACCCTGGATCCCGTTAATGCTGGGTTTAACCCTGATTTTCGGTGTTTGGCTTGGAATTAGATTACAGAACAGGAAATTGGCAGCCATGTTGCCTTCGCAGTTGAATAACCGGAGCAAACTGGATCAGGTAATCAATCTGGTGGAGGGGAATTACGTGGATGAGGTCAATTCGAGGAAATTAATTGAGGATGCGATTCCGGAGGTGTTAAAACAACTGGATCCTCATACCGTTTATATCCCTGCCAAAGAGATGCAGGGGGTATCCGAAGAGATGTCAGGAAATTTTGGCGGCATTGGTGTGCAGTTTTCGATCCAGAATGATACGGTGATGGTCATCGATGTGATTTCCGGTGGTCCTTCCCAAAAACTGGGTATCCGAGCAGGTGACAGGATTGTGAGAGTAGGTGATACTACGATGGTTGGCAAAAATGTCAAAAATGAGTTGGTATTCAAAAAACTCCGTGGCCCCAAAGGGACCAACGTGAAGGTTGGCATCTCACGAAAAGGTTTACCTGAAATGATGAGTTTCAACATTACCAGAGGCGATATCCCGATTTACAGTGTGGATGTCTCTTACATGATCGACAACAAAACCGGGTACGTAAAAATAGGACGCTTTGCAGAGAGAACCTACGAGGAATTCATGGCTGCCATGGCCAAACTGGATGGTGGGGGAGCCGAGCAGCTTATCATCGACTTACGTGGAAATCCGGGAGGTTATCTCAGCTCCGTAATCCGGATGGTTAACGAGGTGCTTGACAAGGGTGAACTCATTGTTTATACTGCTGGCAGAACACAACCAAAAAAAGTATTTAATTCTGAGAGCCGTGGAAAATACTATGGGAAAAGAGTGGTTATTCTGGTTGATGAATATTCGGCCTCGGCCAGCGAGATCTTTGCCGGAGCCATTCAGGATAACGACCGCGGTACGATCATAGGCAGAAGGACTTTTGGTAAGGGCCTTGTTCAAGAACAGGTTCCGTTTTATGACGGCTCAGCCATTCGCCTTACGGTTGCCAGGTATTATACGCCTTCGGGACGCTGCATTCAAAAATCTTACCTCAAAGGGACAGACGACTATTATGCAGACATTACAAGAAGGTATGCCCATGGCGAGTTTGAACAAAAAGACAGTATTCATCTGTCCGATACTGTCAAATATTTCACCCGCCTTAAGCGGGTGGTTTATGGTGGAGGAGGGATTATGCCTGATATTTTTGTTCCTGCCGATACAACCGGGAATTCTCCCTATTTATTTAAATTGATGCAAAAGGGTCTTGTTTATCAATATGCTTTCGATTATGCAGACAAGCACAGGAGTGAGCTATCTCACCTGAAATCAGGGCAAGAATTTGCTGAGTATCTTCGAAAAGTCTCCATTTTTAATGAATTCATCAATTATGCTTTAAAGAATGGCATTTCGGGAAATGAGGCAGGGATTAAAGCTTCCGGGAAGATCATTGAGACCCAGCTGATGGCCTACATTGCCAGAAACATTATTGGGGAAGAGGGATTTTACAGTATCATCAGTATGATAGATAATACTTTGCAGGAAGCTGTGAAATCCATTAACAGCAAGGACAAGCTGGTAAGTGTAAATTAAGAAGAAATTCAGCGAATAGAGATAAAAAAAGGGTTGAAATTTTTCAACCCTTTTTTTATTATTTGACGAGATCTTCCAGCCTTTTATAGGCTTCATTGACCCCGGTTACATATTCATTTTTCAACTTCTGGTAATAAGCTTTAACCAGTTTCCGATTGTTTTTTCCATCCGGATTGTTGATCTTATCGACTGTCATGTTATGTAAAACAACAATTTCGTCGATTACAGCCATTGCTTCAAGTTCCTTGCCATTGAAGGTTTGTACAAAATCGATGCAATCACCGATTAATTGGGACGATAGAAATTCTATCTCCTTTTTCAGTTGTCTGATACTTGCCATAACTTAAATTTAATTATTTAAAATAGTCTTGTCTTTTGTTGAGGTGCGTTTTTCTTCTTCTTTTTGAGTTTATCCGCTTCGGCTTCCGCTTCGACGTCAACAATTTTCTTTCTGAAACCTGCAGGATCGGGTAAAGTCCAGCTGTTTTTGCTGTCCCAGTTGGATCTTACCTTGATGACTACCTGGTAATAACATACTTCTTCCGGCTCCTGATTTGTCTTTAAATTTCCTGAATCCCAAACACCATTGTCATTTTTGTCAAAAATTGCTTTCAAAAGGTATTTAGCAGGTTCCAGAAATGGGATGGTAACCTCTTCGTCCTTTTTGATTCTGATTGTTTTCAGAACTTTCTCTTCTTTGGCATTCTCAAGAAGCTGGATAACTGTGGGTCCGCTGACATTCTTCACCGAGTAGATGATTTTACCGTAGTGCTCTTCTTCCTGCGTCTTGAAGTCATTCTTGACCGCCTTCCCGTAAAGACCATAAATTGTATTCAGGGCAGTTGAATCAATGGTGAGTCTGTAATTTGTCCCGAATTCCCAGGGAAATGAGACGAAAAATCTTCTGAGATTGGTTGAATCCGGCTTTATTTTGGGAGAGATTTTGTAATAGGTGGTATCTTTTTTGACGTAAAGTTTGAGTTTCGAACTATCGAAAGAGGCGATCGGTTCTGGTGATTCAATACGGATATCCCGGTAAGGATCTAAATTGGCTCCGATATTGGTGGCGAGGGTCACACTTTTAGATTCATTGACTATTTTCCGTCGTTTTTTTCGATCATTTTTATCTGCCTTATTGGTCAGGTCATCTGAGAGATAAAGCTTAACCGTATCCTTTTTAACGTAAAATACACCCAGGCTATCCTGCTGGCGATAGGAGAGTTTTAATGCCAGCGTGTCTCTTTTGATCACCAGGGAGTCAGTAATCCATATTTTTAACGTATCGGCATGCCTCGATTTCTCTATCTGGTTCCATGTGTCTTTTGGATGAACATTCAGTAACTCGACGTTAAAGGTGTCTGCAGTTGAACCGGTGAAGGTTAAGTCAATTGTCTGCCGATTCGGACGGTTATACTTGTCCAGGTTGAGATCGAAACCCTTCTCAAAGAACATGGAGAAATTGACCGGATCAGGGTAGAATCGTGTTTTACCCAAAACCACCAGGGTATCCGCACCTGTGACTACCGTGTCGCGCTTCGGTTCATAAGTGGCGGATGGTATGATTCGTTTCTCCAGAAAGGCTATGGAATCGACACCCGCCGTGTATTTCATGTTGTTGTCGATATCTGCGATCGCATACATCATGTAACTGGTGGCAGGCAAGTTGGTGATAGCGAAGAAGCCCTGGAAATTAGTTTTACCGACAAAATCAGGCCGGGATTTGTGAACAAGTGTGTCAGAAGTGCCCTTGTAAAGAAGTACATAGCAATTGGGGGAAGGTTCAAGTGTAAAGGCATCCCTGACAAATCCGACGATCCTTAAGGAATCTAAAACGGGGCCGGTAGAGAAGGCCATCCGGAGATTCTTGTATTTATTTTTCTCGTTGTTGTCAACGATCCCATCTTTAAAATCGAGTGAATAGGTCGTGTTTGGCTGCAGCTTTTCGTTTAAATCAACCACAAAGGTCTTTCCCTTGGATGTGAATTTGGGCTTTTTTGTGGTAGGAGGAGAAATGATGAATTTTTCATTCATATCCTCAGCGATAACAAACTCATTGAACGTTATTCTTACTTTGTTGTCCTTGTAATTGAGCTGATTGAATTCGGGTATACTTTTGACAATCGCGGGAGGGTTTTTGTCTTTCGGACCTCCTCTGGGCATCCCCATGTTGGCACATGAATAGATCAGAACCATTGGGACCAGTAAGGAAACAATGTGATATATAATCCTCTTTGCCACAGTCCGTCTCTTTATTAATTTGAATTGGTTATTCTGGATCCGATCGGTCATTCAGCGATAATCAGCATCTGATTGAAAATCCAGGTCAGGTTATTGGTACCTGGTATATTTGACATACAGTTCAATTGGTTCTGAACTGTTCCCTCCTTTCAACACGACTCTGGTGGCAGACCCGTTCCGATTGGCATGAACAAGATAGAAACTTGTAGTTGTAATTTCTCCTTTAATGATTTGTTCTACGTGCCGGGTAATGTTAAATGTATAAGTCCCGGTGGAACCATCATAAATACCACCATAATAGGCAGAGGAAAGCTGACTGTCTTTCGGGAAAGTCTCTGTATTGCTTGAATCCATGTATTTAAGATACAATCGTCCTGGCAGTTCATACCTTCGGTAGTCTGTGGCCAATGTATCAACATGAAACACAAGAGATGCCTTGCTGACTACATATTGCGTCGAATCCTTCCATTTGTTTAGCGAAGGGATATTGACTTTAACCTTAGTGCCGGCGGTTGGCTGGAGATAAATCAAAGTGTCCTGTATCAGTTCCTGGTTCAGGTGAGGGCTAAAGGAGGTCTTTTGATAATCATGCGCAAAAGAAGCTACATTGGCTGAATTGGCGGTGACATTGTAGGAGAAAAACAGGGAGTCTTTTGTGGCAGTGTGGTAATAAAGTCCCATACCTGTCCCGGCGACAGTGAGACCGATCAATGATCCTTTTTTGCTGATGGGAACCGATTCGATATAAAGTCCCTTGAAATATTTCAGAAATTCTTCGTTGGAGGTCATCTTGAGTGAGTCCAACTTGAGAAGCCGGTTTCCCAATTCAGGATTGAGCTGAAAACGAACATACTGGATCGTGGTATCAGTCTGTGCTGAATCGGTTCTGAATTTTGGGATAAAACTGACTGTTCCGATCGGAACCGGATTGGCCAATGATTTCAGATTGAATGACGACAGGTATTTGGCATCGTAGTCAAGTCCTCCGTTCAGTTCATATACCTTCAGGGTTTGCTTTGTCAAGGTATCTCCGTAAAGTTGTTTGTACATCAACCTTAATACCAAAGAATCAAGCTTTGCCGTCTTGTCATAATCGGGATTTGCGGCAAGACGGTACTGGGCAGCAAAACCACCGTCAGTTCTGCCGAAAAGGGGATCGTTGAAGCTGCCAACATAATTAAATGCAGGATGATCTACCCTTATTTTCTCATCAGAGAAGGTAAATGACCGAATGGTCCCTGCTTCGTAATAGTTTCTGCTGTAAACAACAGAACTACCCGGGATTAGATTTTTTCCCAGACTGTCGTCTCCTTTTTTGCAATTGGTAAGGATGAGAGATAATATAAAAATAGCCCCCACAAGGGATAATGCTTCAAAATTTCGATTTTTCAATGGAATCAACTTTTTTTAGTAAAATCGGCGAAAATTATAAAATTTTATTGTAAAAATCGAAATAAGAATCAATGTAACTTTCTTTGGGTTGAAAGTCCAGATACTGCATTCCTGAATCTTTAATGTGCTGTTCGATATTCTTGTTAATCACTTCACTTCCTTTGATTGCTGCATCTGAATAATTCAGAGCCAGTTTGCTGTAATTCTCGAAATTTGGCTCGTTGATGATTGATATATCATTCATATCGATGCCGTCTTCTGCAATTTTCCGGGCCATCTCACCGTTCAACGGATTTTCAAACTGATCATTGTAAACAGAATAGACAATACGGGTATTGGCAAACAATGGATTGTCTTTGTAGGTTTTTTTAACAAATAATGGCACCATGCCTGTAAACCAGCCATGACAATGAATGATATCGGGTGACCAGCGAAGTTTAATTACCGTTTCAAGAACACCCCTTGCGAAAAAAATTGCGCGTTCGTCATTGTCGTCAAATTCGACATTATTTTCGTCTCTCAGTGAATATTTTCTTTGAAAGTAATCTTCATTGTCGATAAAGTATACCTGCATCCTGGCGGCCTGAATTGATGCAACCTTGATAATCAGCGGATGATCATTGTCGTTGATGATCAAATTCATTCCGGATAGTCTGATCACTTCATGGAGCTGGTTTCTTCTTTCATTGACATTTCCGAAACGTGGCATGAAGGTACGGATCTCTTTTCCCCGTTCCTGTATCCCCTGTGGTAGAAATCTGCTTATTTCGGAGATCTCCGATTCAGGCAAATACGGTGTGATTTCTTGTGAGATAAATAGAACCTTCTTTTTTTCCATTCCTTTAACTTAAATATTTTGCAAAAATATATAAAATTTGCGCAACTTTCAATCATTTCCAAGAGGTTAAAAGTTAAACTAAGTGAAAGACAGGAAAGATGGTACATCCGGCCTCATGTCGGGTAACCGGGTGGGGAGCAGTCCTTCATCGTTTGATCCATTCATGTAGGTGAATAGAAAATTAGATTCTTGCCCTTTTTCTTTAGTCATTCAAGTTCTCTTTAGTCACTTTTATTTAGTTACTTTGCGTGTAGATTTGATGCATAAAATGGAGCTTTTCAGGACAATAAATGAGTTGAATCAGGCCCTTGAGCCTGTAAGAGGGAAGGGGCTTTCGATTGGCTTTGTTCCTACCATGGGTGCCTTGCACAGGGGGCACCTCTCATTGGTGGAACGTGCTTCCAAAGAAAACGACCGGGTTGTTGTTTCCATTTTTGTGAACCCTACTCAGTTCAATGATCTGAATGATCTGAAAAATTATCCCAGAACTTTGGATGCGGATACCCTGCTGCTTTCGTCAGTTTCCTGCGATTACATTTTTTCGCCGGGAGTCGATGAGATTTATCCGGAACCGGATACCCGGAAATTTGATTTTGGTAATTTGGAAACTGTCATGGAAGGACAATTCAGACCGGGTCATTTCAATGGTGTCGCTCAGGTTGTCAGCACACTTTTCAGCATCGTCCAACCTGACAAAGCCTATTTTGGATTGAAGGATTTTCAGCAATATTCTATCATTAAGAATATGACAGTCAGGCAAAATCTGCCAGTCTCCCTTGTGGCATGTGAGACAGTAAGAGAGGCTGACGGTCTTGCCATGAGTTCCAGAAATGGGTTGCTTACCCCTGAGCATCGTCGGATAGCACCTCATATTTATCGGATTTTGAAGGAGGCTCGTGCCGAATCCGGTAACTTTGATCCGGCCACAGTGAAGCGTCATGTGATCGAAAAAATTAATTCGACAGGATTGCTTCGAGCTGAATATTTTGATATAGTGGATGAGATGACACTTCAATCTGTCTCTGACTGGGAGCAAAAAGGTACGAAAGTTGGCTGTATTGCCGTTTTTGCCGGCTCAGTCCGATTGATCGACAACATAGTATTTGACAAATAACAATATTCCAGATGTTTATAGAAATTTGTAAATCAAAGATACATAGGGTTACCGTTACAGGTGCTGATCTTCAGTATGTAGGAAGTATCACCATTGATGAGGATTTGATGGATGCGGCTAACCTGATCGCCAATGAGAAGGTGCAAGTCGTCAACACCAACAATGGGGAGAGATTTGAAACCTACGTGATTCGCGGGAAAAGAAAATCGGGTGATATTATTCTGAACGGTCCGGCTGCGCGAAAGGTGGTTGCTGGCGATATCATCATTATAGTTTCCTATGCGACCATCGATTTTGAAGAGGCAAAGACTTTTCAACCATCCATTATTTTCCCGGATACGGAAACCAACCGGCTGATATAAGTAATGAACAAATCTTAGTGGGGTAATTTTTCTTTGCGGCCTTTGCGAACTTTGCGCGACACAACCGGCAGAATTCCCGAAATCGGAAATCAGAATCTACAACATTTAATATTCTTATAACTTAGTACCAATTGGCTAAACTTAAAACATCATTTGTCTGCCAGAATTGCGGATATGCCTCACCTAAATGGATCGGACATTGTTCATCCTGTGGAGAGTGGAATACTTTTCAGGAAGAGGTATCTCTTCCTGTCAGAAATGGTTCTTCTCATGCCGGAGCTCAGTCAACTTCGAAACCCGTTACCCTGGACGAGATTGATTTGCTTGAGTTGCCTCGCATCGACACTTCCAATACCGAATTCAACAGGGTTCTGGGAGGAGGAATGGTACCCGGCGGGCTGATCCTGCTTGGCGGTGAACCGGGCATCGGAAAGTCAACCCTGGTGTTGCAGATTGCCTTGCAGCTCAAAAACAGAAAAGTACTTTATATTTCCGGCGAAGAAAGCTTGCAGCAGTTAAAGATGCGGGCTGAACGGCTGGAGGGGAATAATCCCGCGTGTCTTTTTTTGTGTGAAACGGTGCTTGAATCGGTTCTTCTCCACATCGACCGGGAGTCTCCTGATCTGGTCATTATTGATTCCATCCAGACTGTCACCAGCGAAGCCATCGAATCCACGGCCGGCAGTGTAACTCAAATCAGAGAGTGCACCATTGCCATCATGAAGCTGGCCAAGTCCAAAAATATCGCGGTGATTCTGATCGGACATATCAACAAGGAAGGAAGCCTCGCGGGACCAAAGGTCCTTGAGCATATCGTTGACACGGTCTTACAGTTTGAGGGAGACAGAAACCATCTTTACAGGATAGTCCGGTCTGTGAAGAACCGATTTGGATCTACCTCCGAACTTGGAATATATGAAATGCAGCAATCCGGCCTTCGCGAGGTAAGTAATCCATCTGAAATGCTTCTTTCCTCCCACAACGATGGATTGAGCGGAACTTCCACTGCGGCTGCCATTGAGGGGATGCGTTCATTTTTGATTGAGGTGCAGGCTCTTGTAGGATCTGCGGCCTACGGAACGCCTCAGCGGTCTGCAACCGGCTATGACCTGAGGCGAATGAATATGCTTCTGGCCGTTCTGGAAAAGAGGGCTGGATTTAAGCTGATGGTGAAGGATGTTTTTCTCAATATTGCAGGTGGTTTAAGGGTAGATGACCCTGCCATGGACCTTGCGGTCATCTGTGCAATTCTCTCTTCTAATTTCGACATCGCCATAGACAAGGGAATCGCTTTTTCCGGAGAAATTGGTCTGACTGGCGAAATACGACCTGTAGGAAGGGTTGAACAACGCATCGCTGAGGCGCAGAAACTGGGATTCAAGGAAATTTATATTTCAAAATACAACAAAGGAGTCGATTTTTCGCGCTTTGAAATCAAGATTCACCAGATCGAACGCGTCGAGAAACTGGTGAGAGAACTGTTTGGAAAAAAAGAAAAGTGAAAAATGATGACTCATTTTTCACTTTTCTTTTTTCTTTGATGCTTCAGTTCCTAGTATTCCCAAAGATCCTGCTCGTAGTTGAAAATTGCATTCTTGATTCTGTCTGATTCCAGAGAGGCATATTCATCGGATGCATACTGCGAGACGTTGCGGTTGTCGTAAACGTTTTCTTCCTTCACGATGTAGCCATCGAAGTTCCGGATTAAGAAAAGGTCATCAAAACTATAGTTCCTTGCGCCATTTCGTGAATTCAGAGATTCATTTCTCGCCAGAAGTGTTCTGATTTCAGGATAATAGACCCAAAAGAGTTTCTTTCTCAGAAGTACTGCCTGTTCTTTATCCTCATCCCGATAGTAAAGTTTTATGGGACAAATGCCAAGAATTCGAACCTGTAAGGCAGATTTTTGTTTATCAAAGTACCATATCTCCTTAATCATCAGTTGTTTTACTTGCTCTGTAGGAATGTCCTGCTGGATGGTGACATCTTCCATCTGACCTGTTTCGAAATTTCTTCGTTGCACGGTTTTACTGGTGGCTCCGAATTGAGCTTTTACCTGATCATAGCTGATGGGGGTTGCAAATTCATTATCATCCAACGGGGGAGCATCAAATGCAGTGATGGTATTGTCTTTAATACCTTTCAAAAGCAAGTTGATCAGATTGTACCTGCCCTGAATCTCACGGGTAGGAAAATAGAATTGCTGGTTCATTTTTTCCCTCATATCAACTAACCGCCAAACGGTCTTTGACCAAATGACATCAGCTTCCCTTACACCGGGGAGAAACGCTGGTTTGCGCTCAATCGTGGTTATTTTTTCATACGCGCCGTTGTTCCTGTTCTTGACAAGATTTTCAATTCCCTGGCCCATGAGGGTACCGCAGGTTGTTGTTCCGGCGAGAAAGATCAAAATGAAGAGATATTTCTTTTTCATCGCTAATATTTTTTTTTATTGCTCCCTTTTATTGGGAAACTTGCCTGTATGCCAGTTGGCAAATTCTTGTATGTGAGGAAGATGCCCCTGAAGCCTGCTTTATCGCTTAATTAAGTTTAAAGCTAATCGGAGCTAAACTTCTGGTAACTCCATCATCACCTTTTACGATAATGTTGTCGATGTAAAGGCGGGAGCCGCGGGTCAGTTTGCCAAACAGATCTTTTTGTTCCTGCGAGAATCGATTTCCGGTTGTTGCCTTGTCAACCATAAAACCGCCTTGCGAGGTTGAAACCATAAAAGATAGCACCTGAAATTTCATGTCAAATTCAAATTCAGGTATTTCGGCAAATACACCCTGCTCTGCCAGTAATTCGTTTTTTGAAATCGAACCTTCGTTCTTCCCGGCTACTGATGCCACAGGTTTTGGAACACTTTTCACCCTGAAAGGGATGGATCCGATAGGTTTGACGGTTTTATCCTGCTTCACACTGACAGAGATACTGGCTTGAACGCCAACTTTCTCAGGGTAAGCAAGAAAACCGGATGTAGTTGTCTCAATACGGCCGTTCGTCATGGTGACAATAATATCCCGGGGAGTAAAACCAGGTACCGAGATGGATACGGGGTTCGCCAGACCGGCATATAGAATATTCATTTTGGTTGGAGAGACAGTCATCGATGGTACGGCAACCTGGTATTCCTTTTCAAAAGGATATTGTACTACGACCCCATTTGGATTTTTAAAATTGATAAACCCTCTCCAGACAAAAGTTCCTACAGTCCCGCAGTTGGCACGGTAAGTTCCTGCGTTTTCGCCGGGTATGATCGGAAGTCTGTTTCCGCCGACTACAATGTCAGGAACTGCAGTTGTGTCGATGGCTGAAATGAAAACTTTTGCCTCATAGGTATCACCCAAAAGAACGAAGTCCGTTTTTGGAATGACCAATGCTTTCAGTTTGTTAAACTTGAAAGAGGATGCGTCAATCTTTGTGTAATAGTAATTGATCAAATCCGACTCACTATTCCGGATATCACTTTGTATTTTTGACATCAGTGTTATCACGGCAATCAGCGGATAACCCTGGAATTTGCTGCTTTCCCAGGTAGGTCGGCTTCCTTCGGTCCCCGGTGGGTTGGAAGTGTCGAGGCTTTTTTCAATCGAAGATATGATGGCGATCTCTTTGGGATCGATTTTTGAAATAATGAATTGACGGTAATCCTCAATGGCGGTTTTCAATAAGGTACCATTCCCTTTGGTCATCATGACCTCTTCAGCGTACTGCAGGTCTTCCTTGACGACAATACTGTCAATCCTTCCCTTTGGACCATCAGCTTTTCTGACGATTATTTCTTTGAGTCGGGTAATGTAGTTGTAAAGGGTATCTGTCCTTTCCTTGACCTGAAGAACGATGCGGTTCAATTCTCCTGCTTTTTGAGGATTCTCAAGTGCAGCATTGTTGAAATGGTCGTATACACTTTGATTTTTGTTGCTGAAGTTTTCGATGGTTTTCATGAAACCCTTGTCAACTACGGCGAATGCATCTACTACAGACTTGTCGACATTGAGAGCCAACATAGCCGTTAATACCAGGTACATCAGGCTGATCATTCGTTGCCGGGGTGTTTCCGGACAGTTTTTTACACTCATTTGGTCAGCGAATTGATTAGATTAACCTTTGATATTCATTGCGCCGAGCATATTCCCGTAAACCTGGTTCAATGCTTCCAGATTCTTGTTCATGCGCTCAGTCAGTTGACGGTATTTTTTAGCTTCTTCCAGCGTCTGATTGACCATTTGTTCCAATCCGGTCTGATCAGTTACACTTTTACCGGACAATTCGGTCAGTTTTTTAACATTCTGAAGATGAAGTTCGTAGGAAGAGTTCAGAGATGACATACTCGTATTGATCTTTGAAACTTCGCTTGAATAGTGTTTTGAATTTTCATTGATGGCAATGATATCCTTGTGGATTGAATCCGTAAATTCCTTGTAGGAGACAGTCAATTTATCGCTGGTTGACGTAAGTTGCTGGTTGATTTTTTTGGTTGAATCAGCAAAACTCTCAGCCAATTCCTTGGATGAACCGGAAATCAGTTTGGAAGAGTGTTCGTAACTGTGTACCAGATCGCCCAATGATCTTTCAACGGAAAGGGTTGCCTTGTTGTTGACCTCTGAAAAAGAGTTCATCGATTGAGCTGCAGAACTCAGGTTTTTGACGTAAATGTCAGTAGCCAGAGTAGCACTTGAAATATCTGAAATTCCTCTGGCGGTATTGGTTAGATCCACCAATCCTTTTTTAAGCTTGGTCAGCATTTCAGGAGTAATTTCTGCTTTTTCCAGCAGATCACCGAATCCGCCGCTTGAAACAGGTTTTTCAGGAATTATGATCTTCTCTTCAAATTCAAACTCAGGGCTCAATTGAGGATATACCTTGGTCCAATCCGGTGTTTCAACCATAGGCTCGAAAGCTGAAAGAAAGAAAATCAATGCCTCGCATGACATTCCGATCATCAGCATCGTGCTTCCACCTGTCCAGTGTTGTAATTTAAAAAGTGCTCCCAGCAGTACGACGGATGCGCCGATACTGTAGAAGTAATTCATTGTGGATCTCCATTTATGTGAGTGAGTCAATTCCGCAAGTCCCATGATATGTTTTTTTTGTTTTGGTTAAAATTCGTCGCCAAATGAAGAACGAACGCAACGGAAGCCAACATACGATTTTGCCGTATCCTGGTATTCAAAAGTTCGTGTTCCAACCTGGATGTAAAATGCGATGTCTTTCCATGAGCCACCTCTGGTCACTTTTCGTTTCATGGTAGCAGGATCATCGGGTAATGCATTGTATTCGAAATTTGGATTCAAATCATGCATGAAGTTATAAGTTGATTCATCGTAGGCAGTAATGGTCCATTCCGCAACGTTTCCGGCCATATCGTACAATCCGTAACCGTTCGGTTCATAGGTCGCCACTTTGACGGATGCTTTTCCTCCATCGTCGCTATAGTTGCCACGCATTGGCTTGAAATTGGCCAGAAAGCATCCGGTCCGGGAACGGGTATAATAACCACCCCAGGGATACATCGAATTATCCAATCCGCCTCTTGCCGCAAATTCCCATTCGGCCTCAGACGGCAGACGATAATCCTGCACTTCAAATTCGTTCTTGTTGGAGAGACTCTTGTTTTTAAAATTGGTTCGCCACATACAGAATGCCTTGGCTTGCTTCCAGGTTACACCGACAACAGGATAGTCATCGAAACTTGGATGTGAGAAATACATCTTGGCCATCGGTTCATTGAAAGCATAGGTGAAATCCCTGATCCAAACCAAAGTATCCGGATAAATATTAACAGATTCGCTCATGACAAAACTGGAGCGGTTCTGTATTGGCACTACCTTGCCGTTCAAATCCACGATGCTACCGGTATAGGCCTGTTTGCTGTAATTGTATGAGTTTTGACGTTGTGCAGCCTGTTGAAGATCCACCCAGTAATAATTGTAATTCAATTTTCTGATGTCAATCTCTTTTTTTCCAAAGATTCGTTCACTCTTGTCGTAATAGAGTTGTTCCAGTTCAACGGCATAGTCAGACTTTTTCGGATTGAGTTTGACATTCCAATCGAGAACCGGTGGATCAATAGGATCTCCCTTGCGGGTGGTCGCTGGTTTAAATTCCGGATATTTCTGAGAAAGAAGATCCCTGGAAATGGAATCGCGCACCCAATAAACGAATTGGCGGTATTCGTTGTTGGTTATTTCAGTGTCGTCCATCCAGAAAGTGGCCAGATCGACTGTACGTGTAGGCGTTGTCACACCGGTAATATCCTGATCTGATGGTCCCATGTTGAAACTCCTTCCGGGTATCAAAACCATCCCCTGAGGGGTGGGCTCCAGGTACTTTCCTCTTTTTTGAACGCCCACCAATTCCCCGCTTCCGGAATTATGACATCCGGAAAGTAGCAGTAATGCTGAAAAACTGCCATAAGCAAACAATCGTTTTATCGTTCGACTCATATTTTGTGAACCACTTAATTTCAATTCAAATTTACAAAAACCGCACACTCTTGGATTTTTGTCCCCTGTTTTTGTTTAATAGAACAGAATAAGACAAAAAAAGTTCATGAGAACCCGAATTATAATTTGATAAAACAGAAGTATTCAAATCATAAGAATACCCTATTCTTAAACCATTTTGCATTTCAAAGCCCATAAGTACTACGATGGCGTCTTTATTCCGGTACCCAATTCCTCCCCAAAATTTCTTATTGTACTGAATGATAAAGTCCAGGTCAATTTGAGAAGTGGTTCCGTCTGATTTCAGCAGGAATGAAGGCTGGGCAGTAAAACGGTCATCGTTAAGTTCAAGGTTGTATCCTCCGGTAAAATAGAAATGCCTTCTTAACGAATAATGGCCCTGTTCTTCAAAGGAAAAAGAGGGCTGGGTCAGATGCAGTGCAGAAAAAGCAAGATAATAATTCTTCTGTCTGTAAAATAAACCAGTTCCAAAATCGGTAAGAATGCCATTTACCTCCTGTTTTGGCAAAGCGGGATCGGAACCATCGATAAGGTCTCCACCATCAGACTCAGTCCATCCGGGACGCAGGTTTTTGTTCATTAATCCAACATAAACACCACATCCCAACAGCCCTTGTCTAAACTTTACACGGAAAGAATAATTCAATCCGAAAGAGACATTACTTTCATAGCCAATCGCATCCTTAACTACTGTAAACCCCAGACCGTCTGCATTTCCAATTATTTTGGCCGGTGCATCAACCTGAAAAACAGTAGTCACCGGAGCTCCGGGAAAACCAACCCATTGTTGTCTGTTTAACAATGAGAGGTCTATTAAACCGGTACTTCCGGCATACCCGGGATTAATCATCAGATGGTTGAACATATGCTGACTAATCTGCGGATCCTGCTGTGCGTACGCGGTAAAAGTACATATATTTAACAAAATCAACAAAAGTCTGTTAAATTTCATTCTGTTGCAGTATTTGAGATTGGCCGGACTGAACCCGCAGGAAAGTTTTTTACCAAACAGACTTCCGATTCGATCCAGTTCATCTTTGTTCCTGTCTTTTTAATATTTATGTTTCAACAATTAATAACTCTTATTGAATGAGGACCACCATCTGTCGGGAATCTCATTCTTGCAAGCTTTCCGGTAGTCCTTTTTTGAACACGGAATTCTGTGCGGAAATAGATCACAGTCGGGTGAAGGTACCTCCATCCACCAACGTTTGGAAACCGGATGTTTCAGGAAAGTAACCGGTTCTGGAATTCCTTCAATGGTAACCACAAAATGCATGAAATCAATAGCTTCATCCTGTGGTACGTCATCAATTTTTTTTGATTTTCCCGTTAGGTAATACCAGACAATTTGGGCCGCCATCATGGCACCGGTACGTCCTTGGTCCAGCAGCGGGTTGTATCCAAATAGTGAAAACCACACCGGTTTGGTTGATATTCCCGCGTACCATGCAAGTTGACAAGCCTCCTCACCGGTTAGTCCATTCGGGGAATTTTTAATTTGACCAGGACCCTCACTCATTTTTAGCGATCCAAAATCAAAACTGACAAGATCAGTCTCCCTGAGATAGGGTTCCATCTCCTGGATTCCGTTGCGCAATTCTCCCAGCGTGAAAAGCGCGCCATTGTATTCATCAGAAAAAGTTTCCTTGCTTTCGGGAGATACGAAAAACGACTGGATTCCAATTACATGGATGACTGCTTCCGTCGGCATATTGCTCAGGAAGATATCGTCACTGATAGTCGGCACCTTAGATTGGTTGTCAATGCGATCGTCAATGACAGTCAAGACTGCATCGCTTTTTTCCATTCCCTCAAAAAGAGGAAGGGTAAAACTTTGATTTCCACCTAAAAAAAGAAGAGGTATTTCCATGGTGCTGATCTCTTCCGAAATCAAACGCAATGCTGCAATGGTATCTGTAACCTCCTTGCCGGTCTTGACATTGCCAAGATCCACAACGCGGAAATTTTCGGAGAAACCTTTGAGCTGATACAATTGTTCCCTGATTGTGTCGGAGGCATCTGTGAAAGGAGATAAAGCGATACGGTCATCCGTAATTCCCAGTATTACCGCGTCAGGCCAGTTGGAATCATTCCAGACCGAATTCTTCAGGATTGTTCCCAGGTCGTCCTGATCTCCGGAGAAATTTTTAACAACCGGTAAGGTATTGGCAGGTGTAATGAGTTCCCTAAACATAAAATCTGGTTTTACCGGAAAAGTAGAAAAACTTTCAATAATAATAGCCTGAACGAAGCAAATTCTATTTGGATTTCTTCTGTTTCGGCTTTTTCAGTTCGGCATCGATGGCCTCTTTGCAGATGAGATAGGTAATTTGTTCAGTTACAATACCCTTTTTTAGCTTAATATTTTGTTTTTTGTAAGAGATGTAAGGACCCCAGCGCCCTTGCAAAATCCGGATATCGGGATCTTCGTCAAAAGTCTTTAACAGGGAATTTGATATTTTCTCTCTTTTCTCCAGAATCAATTCTTCAGCTCTTTCAAGCAGAATGGTATAAGGATCATCGACTCCTTTTTTCAGGGAGACAAAATTAGAGTCATGCTTCACATAAGGTCCGAATTTTCCGATCCCGACAGTCACTTTTTTATCTTCAAATTCACCCAGATCGCGGGGAAGATCAAAAAGCTTTAATCCCTGTTCGAGGGTAATAGTTTCGATGCTCTGTCCTTGTTGCAAACTGGCAAATGTTGGCTTTTCACTCCCGTCTTCCGAAGTTTCGCCTATCTGAATAAACGGACCGAACCTGCCTATTTTGGCTGATACAATTTTTCCGGACACCGGATCATTTCCAAGGATTCTTTCTCCGCGGGCTCTTTCTGAATTGGCGAGTGCATCTTCAATCTGTTTGTGAAAGGGGAGGTAAAACCCGTCGATCATTTCTTGCCATACCAGGTTGCCCTCCGCAATTTCATCGAATTGTTTTTCGACTGATGCCGTGAAGTTGAAGTCAACGATTGATTCAAAATGTTTGAACAGAAAATCATTGACAACAAGGCCAATGTCAGTAGGGAACAGTTTCGATTTCTCTGTTCCGGTAATCTCCGTTCTCTCCTCGCGCCTGATATTCCCTGATTTGAGAACCATTTGCACATACATCCGTTCGGTACCTGCACGATCTTCTTTCACCACATAATCCCGTTGCTGAATGGTCGTAATGGTTGGCGCATAGGTGGAAGGCCGGCCAATGCCAAGTTCTTCCAGTTTCTTCACCAGACTCGCCTCTGTGTAGCGCGGAGGCTTTTGGGTGAAACGTTGCAGAGCCTGGATAGATTCAACCACCAGTTTTTGCTTGACGGTGAGCGGAGGAAGCAATCCCTTTTCATCATCCGAGAGATTTTCGTCGTCGTTTGATTCAAGGTAAACACCCAGAAAACCATCAAATTTCAGCACTTCACCAAGAGCCAGAAAACGTTCGGTAGTGTTTGATATGTTGATGGTAACACTGGTGCGCTCCAATTCTGCGTCTGCCATTTGTGAGGCAAGTGTCCGCTTCCAGATCAGGCTGTACAGTTTTTGTTCCTGGGGGGATCCGTCGGTTTCCTCCTCAAAGAAGTTGGTGGGGCGTATGGCCTCGTGAGCCTCCTGCGCCCCTTTCGAACTGGTTTTATAGTGACGGATCTTGACGTATTTTTCTCCGTACGACTCAATTATCTTCTTTTTTGCACTGTCAAGTGCCGTCTGCGAAAGATTCACGGAATCCGTACGCATATAAGTTATTTTCCCTGCTTCATAAAGTCTTTGTGCGACAGACATGGTGAGAGATACAGGAAATCCAAGCTTTCTGCTTGCTTCCTGCTGCAGGGTTGATGTTGTAAATGGCGGTGCGGGTGATTTCTTGGCAGGTTTGGTGACGATATCCCCGATAACAAATTCAGCCTGAATGCATTTCTGTAAAAAGGCATTGGCCTCTTCTTCGTTGTTAAATCGTTCGGAACAGTCTGCCTTCAGCAGTGTGTTCTTTCCGTTTTTTTCGGGAACGACAAAAAGCGCCGTTACCTTAAAATAGGGAACCGATTCTGTATTGGTAATCTCGCGTTCGCGTTCCACAATTAATCTCACTGCCACCGATTGAACCCTGCCGGCAGAAAGAGACGGTTTTACCTTTTTCCACAGAACAGGAGATATTTCAAAACCAACCAGACGATCCAGAATCCTCCGGGCCTGCTGTGCATCCACCAGGTTCTTGTCCAGGTGACGGGGGTGGTCTATGGCATGCTGAATGGCATCTTTGGTGATCTCATGAAAAACGATTCGATTGGTTGTTTTCGGATCCAGTTTCAATACTTCCATGAGATGCCAGGCAATGGCTTCTCCTTCGCGGTCCTCGTCCGATGCAATCCAGATGGTCTTCGCATCTTTGGCCATTTTTTTCAATTCGGCCACTACTTTTTTCTTGTCTTCCGAAACGATATAATTGGGTTGATACCGGTTCTTGAGGTCAATGCCAAAATCCTTTTTTTCCAAATCGCGAATGTGCCCAAAACTTGATTTGACCAGATAATCTTTGCCTAAAAATTTTTCGATGGTTTTTGCCTTGGCAGGAGACTCGACGATAACCAGATTTTCTTCCATAATTTGAACCTAAATGACCTGTGACTTTTAAAAAACTTTGCAAATTAACGAAAATCAAATCCTAACTTCCAAGTATTTAGTGCATTTAATACGCATTTTTGTTTTTCAACAAAACATAGCGTCAATGAAATGCAATGAATTTATATTTCATGACATCCTCATACCATACAAGTTAAGGTGGAATTTTGCAGCAGAATAGGGGCTAGAATTCGACCATTATTCCAATCGTTGGCAGAACAGTTCCTGAAGTAGAATCCACGAATTTCAACAAATACCTGGAAGGATCACGAGGATCTGTGAGCGGAATACCTCCGGCATCAGTCTGCTGGACCAGGTAGGGAGGAAGATCCGCTTTGAAATTATAGGCATTCTGGATGTCAGCATACAACATCAGTGACCATTTCTTGTAATAATAGGCCTTGTCAATCCGGATGTCAAGCTGATGAAAGTTGCCCAAACGATTTTTGTTGAACTGGCCATAGTCGAGGTAACCCTTTCCCTGGGCATCCCATGCAGCTTTGACGGAAGATTTATCCTTGTCCCAGGGAGTGAAAGGTGATCCGCCGATGAATCGCCACTTGAATCCAAAATCCCAGTTTTTATTGAATGATCGTGTGGCGGTGATGGTCAGAAGATTGCGGTTGTCCCAGGAAGAAGGAATATAGGATCCCTTGATATCTGTAAACTCACTTCTGACATAGGTATAGGTCAGTACACCCTTAAATCCCAGTAAATCCTTGTATCTGGCCAGAAATTCGATACCATAGGCACGACCATTGCTAGTCGATGTAACTTCCTCGTTCCCGAAAACCTCAAAATCGGCTCCCTTGCTTGCCAGAGAAACGGAATCCCTTACAGAGAACGGATAGTGGTCGTAACCTTTGTAAAACCCTTCGACCGATAATTGGGTCGTTGTGTTGGGTCTGAAATCAAAACCGGCCACCAGGTGATTGACGCCAATCATCCTGATGCCATTTGCTTTATTGATCAGAACACCGGTGTTGTTGTAAAAACCAAGGGTGGTATAGGCGGGCAATTGCCGGTATCTCCCGGAATTCAAATTGAAAGACGTTCTTGCGCCAATTTTGTAACTGGCCGAAAAACGGGGAGAAAGATTCTGTAACGGATTAGACATCAGGGAAGAATAGCTGGCGCCATCACCTCTGATACCTATTGATAATTGCAGATTCTGGTCGAAAATGGTTTTTGTTACCTGACTGAAGAACCCGTATTTGACTACATCGAGGTTGGATAAATAGTTGATGGATTGAGCCCTGTTGGACAGATATACCTGCTGAAGTGTCTGATTATAATATTGTGCATATTGTAAATCAGCACCGTAGG
>SESG01019670.1_pt1 | contig 24828 bp, 21 predicted proteins | sample 3171421 | NCBI WGS metagenome assembly SESG01 (sample SAMN10866946, study PRJNA518727) | freshwater metagenome | biome: subpolar coniferous forest; feature: holomictic lake; material: water; isolation source: holomictic Lake 227, 6 m and 8 m depth | place: Canada: near Kenora, Ontario | collected...
TAAAATGCTCTATTCCTCCTCCGGCTTCGGCTCGCGGGAGAGGATTTCGATGAGAACTTCGCGGGGCGATTTCCCGGCGTAGAGCAGGCCGTGGACGGCGTCGATGATCGGCGTTTCCACGCCGAGCTGCCGAGCGCATTCGTAGGCGCTCAACGCCGTGGGGACGCCTTCGGCCACCATCTGCATGGAGGCGGCGATCTGCTCCGGTGTTTCGCCGCGCCCGAGGCGTTCGCCCACGGAGCGGTTGCGGCTGTGTTGGGAGAAGCAGGTCACCATCAAGTCCCCGATGCCGCTCAGGCCCCGGAAGGTGGCCTTCCGCCCGCCCAGCGCGGTGCCAAGGCGGATGAGTTCCACCAGCGCGCGGGTGACGAGCGCCGCCTTGCTGTTGTCGCCAAAGCCGAGGCCGTCGCTTACGCCCGCCGCGATGGCAAAGATGTTTTTGAGCGCGCCGCCCAGTTCGATGCCCGCCACGTCGGTGCTGGTGTAAACGCGGAAAGTCTGGCTGTTGAGGAGGCTCTGGACTTGGGTGGCAAGCGCCTCGTCCGCGCAACCGAGCACGACGGCGGTGGGCATGGAGCGGGCCACTTCCTCGGCATGGCTCGGGCCCGAGAGGACGGCGATGCGGCTGGCGGGCAGGGCTTGGGCGAGGATCTCGCTCATCCGCAGGCCGCTTCCCTGTTCAATCCCCTTGGTGAAGGAGACGAGCACTCCGCGCGGAGCCACGGCGGCAAGGCGTTCGGCCACGCCGCGCATTCCCTTGGAAGGCGGGACGACCAGCAGCAGATCCGCGTCGGCGACTGCCGCCATGTCTGAGGTGGGAGTGATGCCGTCGTGCAGGCGGACGCCCGGCAGGAACGGGGTGTTCACCCGGGTGGCGCGCAGTTCCTCCACATGCTGCGGATCGTAACCCCAGAGAGTAACCGGCAGCCCCTTGGCGGCCATGAGATTGGCGAGAGCGGTTCCCCAGCCCCCAGCCCCGATGACGGCAATGTGGTTCATTTTTTCTTTTCGAATCGACTTTCAGTGCCTGCGAGGAGGCGTTGGATGTTGCCCCGGTGCCGCCAGATGGCCAGCAGCGAGATGACGAGCGTGAACCAGAAAATCGCTCCGAGCCGCCCTTCCAGCAGCCAGGCGATGATGGGCAGGGAAACCGCCGCAGCCACGGAAGCGAGCGAAACATAGCGCGAGGTCTTATAAACGATCCCCCAAATCACCAGGCCGAGTATTGCGACCCAGGGCATCAGGCCGAGGAGAATTCCCGCGCCCACAGCGACGCCTTTGCCCCCCTTAAAGCCGAGCCAGATTGGGAAGCAGTGGCCCAAGAAACAGCCCAACGCGGCGACGATGCCCAAAAATTGTTCGACCGGCATCTCGCACCGGAAAGCGCCCATGCTAATCCACATGGATGGTGCCCCATGAAGAACGCCATGCGATGCGAAAGGAATGGCCATGGCCAACCGCACCGCGATCACCCCCTTGAGCACATCCAGCGCGAAAACCAGCACCCCCAGGTTGCGGCCCAGCGTGCGGAAGACATTGGTCGCCCCGATGTTCCCGCTGCCGTGCTGGCGGATGTCGATTCCCTTGCATTTCCCCACGATGTAGCCCCACGGGATCGACCCCAGGAGATAACCGATCAACACGGCGACAAAAACACTTTGCATGGGCGGGATTCTCTATTCCAAGCGGCTCGCGGCAAGCAAAATACGATGGAGGGGAATTGCACTCTGGGACGTATAGGACGTATACGTCCCATAGGTTTTATTCCTCCAGCCGGATTTCCGCCGAGCGCCCGTGGGCGTCGAGCCCTTCGATGGCGGAGAAGGTCTGGATGATGGGCAGCGAAGCGCGCAGGGAGTCTGCATTGAAGCGCACCAGGCTGGTGCGGCGCTGGAATTGATCCACAGTGAGGCCGGGGAACGATTTCCCCGCCCCGCCCGTGGGCAACTCGTGCGAAGGGCCCGCCACGAAATCCCCGCCCACCACCGGGGAGTAGCCTCCCAGAAAAATCGCGCCCGTGGTGCGGAGTTGCGCGGCGATGGCGTCGTCCTGCCGGGTGACCACGGAGGCGTGTTCCGGGGCGAAGCCGTTGCAGAGCGTCACGGCATCTTCGATCTTCTTCACAAGCATCAGGAAGGTGCTGCCGTTGAGCACTTCCTCAATGTGCGGAGTGCGGGAGAGCTTGGCGGCTTGGGCGGCGATTTCCCGCTCGACGGCGGCCAGCAGTTCCGCGGAATCCGAGGCAAGCACCACCATGCTGTTGTGACCGTGCTCGGCCTGCGCCAGGAGGTCGGAGGCAACCCACGCCGGGTTGGCGGTGGCGTCCGCGATCACAAAAATTTCGCTCGGGCCGGGGAGCAGATCCACGGCCACGCGCCCAAAGACCTGCCGTTTGGCTTCGACGACGTAGGCGTTGCCGGGGCCGTAGATTTTCGCCACGGGCGGGATCGATTCCGTGCCGAACGCCAGCGCGGCGACGGCTTGAGCGCCGCCCACTTTGTAAATCTCGGTGGCTCCTGCATACTGGAGGGCGAACAAAAGGGCATCGTTGACGGCGCCATCCGGGCCGGCGGGCGTGGTGACGACGATCTCCGGCACTCCGGCTACCGCGGCGAGCGTGCAGGTCATGATGGCCGTGGAAACCAGCGGCGCGGTGCCGCCCGGCACGTAGATGCCGACGCGTTGGAACGGGTCGAAGCGTTCGCCGACTTCCACGCCCTGGGCGTTGAGGCCCGACCAGTCATGGCGACGGCTTTTCTCGGCGAAATCCTTCACGTTGGAATGCGCGGCGGCGATGGCCTCTTGGGTGGCCGCAGAGACGCGAGCCACGGCGGCTGCAATTTCCTGAGCACTCACGCGCACTGTTGCGGCGGTGAGTTCGGCTCCGCCAAACTTTCGGGTCAGCTCAAAAAGAGCGGCATCCCCCTCGGCGCGGATGCGGCGGACGATCTCGGCCACGGTGGCATGGACTTCCGCGCCCGGTTCCGCATGGCGGTCGAGAAAACGGATGGCGTTGGAAAAATCGGGATCGGAGAATCGCAGCGTGCGCATGGAGCAAAAAATGTAGGGGGTGGCGGCATGCGGCGTCAAGCTGTTGCTCCGCAGAGGTCAGGGTGCCTTGGATTTCGGGCTCTTGAGATCCTGATGAAATCAGGAGTTGGAGCGGGTAGCGGGAATCGAACCCGCATAGTGAGGCCGCTCCCTTTTGCCTTTGTTCTCCAGAGTAAATACAACGTCCAGCAACGCGGTTGACATGAGTGGACGTTATGACTTATATCATGACCCATGGCCAGCCTCCACAAAGACCCTCGTGGGAAATCCCGGTTTTGGTATGCCGCGTTTTATGGGCCAGACGGTCGAAGAAAATTCAAGTCCACCAAGGCCACCGATCGCAAGCTTGCGATGCAAATTGCGCTGGAGTGGGAGAAGGCTGCAGATGCCGGACGCAATAACCGACTTGTCGAAAGCCAAGTCCGCCGCGTCCTGTCTGAAATTTTGGAACAAGCCACGGGCTCGCCGCTCCATTTTCACACTTGCCGGGCGTGGCTCGATGAATGGCTTGCAGGAAAGACGGGGGCGACTTCGGACCGAACTTTTCTAAAGTATTCTCAGGTTACCAAGGATTTCCTCGAACACCTAGGCTCCCGAGCAGATCTGCCCCTGAATGCTATTTCTGTTGCAGATATCCGGGGATTCCGAGATTCCCTTCGCAAAACCGGTATCTCTCCCTCCACTATCAACCAGACAGTTCGCAAGGTATTATCAACCCCCTTCATGGCAGCGCTCCGACTGGGCTACATCCCCGTAAATCCGTGCGCTGGAGTGGAAGCCCTCAAGGATGGAGCCGACACAGAAAAAGACGTCTTTACACCTGAGCAGGTTGCCGCGCTCTGCCGTTGCGCGGAAGGCGATTGGAAAGGGGTGATTCTTGCAGGCTACTTTACCGGCCTCCGCTTGGGGGACATTACCGAACTAGAATGGCAAGCCGTTGACCTGGCGGCAGGGCTTCTGCGGGTAAAAACAAACAAAACAGGCAAAACCGTTGTCATCCCCCTCGCTCCAGAGCTTGCCGACTGGCTGGGCTCCCAGCATCCTCGCGGGATTGGCAAGGCTCCTGTGTTCAAGTCTATTCACGGCCAGCGAGGAACAGGACGCAATGGGCTCTCGATGCAATTCAAGCTCCTCATGGAGAAGGCCAAGATTAAAGGGCGCATTTTGCGGACAGGAAAAGGGCAAGGGCGCAACACCTCCAGCCTCTCATTCCACTCGTTACGTCATTCCTTCAACTCTGCTCTCGCCAATGCCGGGGTATCACAAGAACTTCGGCAGAAGCTTACCGGTCATGCGAGCGCGAAGATGAACGACAGGTACACCCACACCGAGGTTAAAACATTACGGATGGCCGTAGCAAAACTCCCCAGTCTAAAAGTCGTATGAGCACCTCACCGGCAAAACGCCAAGCAGGCAGTGCCTCGAAGAAAAAGCCTGTGGCCAAACAGATAAAGGTAGGTAGCGGCGAGCAAAAGGCCCGCCCCCCACGCCGACAGCCCAAAGAAAAGCCCTGCGAGCATTGGGAACGCGAATTTAGGGAGAATTATATACCCGAGGACGCCGATCCTGCACTCAAGGCGCTAAACCCGTATGAGAGGTGTCTGAAGCTATCACGAGGCCCGATCCGCCAACTCCTCGACTTCCAAAAAGCGATCGACCAGGAGCGAGATATCGACTCCATGCTTCAGGCTATCGACACTTGGATTGAGAATGGGCATCTTAACGCGCTACGCAAGCTCGTCTTTCTCGCCCGTGAATCTACGAAGCTCCTCACAAAATGGGCAGAGCGCTTTCCTGATTACGTCGGCATTATTGCTCAGGACTATTCAACATGGCCGTTGCTATGTTCAACATCTACGCCTCACAACAAAAAGGCCCTCGAAATATTGGAAAAGATCGGTCTCGATGTTAATCGCCCAAAAGGCGTGCCTTATTCGAAACTGGGAGAGGAGCCGGGAGGCGCAAAGAAATGGGCGGCAGATTTGTTGCGGCGACTCGACCTCACCCGACGCAAACGTCTTGGGAGATCACGGGTGAGCCACCCTATTCTCTGGACGCAATATACAGATTCCGATGATTGGGACTTAACATACGACCACCCTGAAATCGCGACAGCAGCCGAGCATCTTCCCCCATTAAGTAAACATACGTGGGAAGAGTGGTGGAAGCAAGGGAAGGAGCTCTTCCTGCTGATGACAAAAAATGAGCCATGGACAGATCCAACGCTGTCCAGCTATGCAAACAGCTCAAAGCACAAGACTGAAGGCTCAAAGCGTGATGCAGTTCTGAAGCAAGTCCGACAGGCATTCGAGCATTTGGTCGGATCCATGAAATCGGAAAATTAGGAATACGTCGAATAGGATTATTCATGTCCCCTAACTTTGAAAAAAGAAAGGGATTCTGGCGGCCTCGTCTTATGGAAAAGTCGGGGCATGGAATTGACCAATACGAGCGCCCCCAAGACTGGGACAGCGCAGAATAATAAAACGCAGACTGCGGCGAGAGTGAACGAACTCCTCGCCGATGTCAGTGGCTCCCTGCCCATATGGATTCGGGCTCCCAAATCGGGAACTGAATTTTATACCGGCGCGAGCCGCGCAAAGCTCTACGAGTGGGCTGGCAAGGCGCTGATCCGGAGCGTGTCCATTCGGGAACCCGGTCGCATCAAGGGAACCCGGTTGTTCCACCTCCCATCGATTCTCGCATTCATCGAAAAATGCGAAGCCGAGGCAACGGGCATGCATGGGCAACCCAAGGAAGCTCATCTGGAGGTGCCAACCGCATAGGAAACGGTCCCCGCCATTCGTCGCTCCAATGCCCATGCCGATTCCAGCGCCAATGCCACCTTGTCCAGATACAGGGTATAAGACCTATAGTCTAGGCACCCAGGCAATGCTTATTCAGGCACGTAAAGATCAGCGGGCCAAGCAAGCCCGGGGTCTGGTTCAATCCGGTCATATCAAGACCGCCGGCTTCCTACTCAAGGATGCCCTCTACCTCATCGACTCCTTCGGGGAGTCGCAGTGCGGCCTTCTCACGATAACGTGTCTGCCGGGGATGACTGCTCCCAAAGCTCGCGAGCGCTTTAGCCGCCTAACTGCCCTTCTTAAACCTCACTTCCCGGCCCAGATCAGCGTCGTTGCTCCCGGTAATGATGGGCATCCACATATCCACGTGCTCGTCGGCACCGATCACAATATCCGTGAAGGGTTTAATGCCGAGGCCTACTGGGCAATGCGTCGGATCAGCGACCAACAAGACCCATCCCTTGAGGACCGGATCCTTCGGTGCCACCTAGGTCGCAACGTCACCACCAACCCTCACCTGAAGGCTCTCTGGAGCGCCCTTCGCGTGATCCTCCCCCAGGCGGGCTTTGCCCGTCGCTTTGATCTGACTCCAATCCTGAAAGGACCAGAGGCCGTCTCCAAATACCTGCTCGACAACTACTATGACGCGGTCCGAGCTATTCGGACCCATCAGGTTTTGGGTAAAAAGATCCGATTCCGTATCGCCAGCCGCAGCCAGTTTTCGTGGCCCAGGCGTCCAGCCCCCAATCCCAACAGCCTTGGCCGTCGCCAACTCCGCGTCATCGCTAATGCCTTGGGTGTCCCCTATAGCGAGATGAAACTCCACTTCGGTCCAAAGTGGGCCTTTGATCTCCGCGGAGCTCTCGACGAGCTGGAGGGCTACCATTCACTCAACCCGGAACACTGGCCCCGCGAATCCGTTGTCCAGTCGGCGATTCGCTATCTGCGCCTTCGCCCGGACTCACGCTTCAGAAAAATCCAACTGGATCAGTTCGAGCACGAGGCGGCCCTCTGGGCCGCATCGCGGCGAGAACAATCGGGAGACATCGCCGTGCACGGGTATGTCGAAGCCCCGGGTATGCCTGGCGACAGCCAGGCACTCCGGAGCGCCGAACGTGCCCATGCGCGGCGCAGCCGACCCGCCGTGAACCACCCCCTCGACGTCCTGGCCCGGGTCGTAGAGGGAAACCAATAGGGCTCAACCAGAAACCAAAACAGCCATGAAAAAAACCAAACCGCAGCAGACCATAGCAACACAAACGCAGAATCCATCACCAACAGGTGAATCCGCTACACTCAAGACGATAATCCAGCCCCTTCTCAAGACGATCATCGCAATGCGCGATGGTTATCCGGCGGTGTTCTTCCAGGAGAGCTCTCATGACGAGAACAGAATTACCGAGACCATTCACATTTACGTGGACGAACAACGCCTCGGTTTATTTTCGAGCCTTGTGAGCACCTTAATGACCAAGGGCGGCCTGCGTTCGCATCTGGACAAGCAGGATACTTCCATTGACCCACTCCAGTTCAGTTTCCGCACGGTCGTCCAGCGCTCGGGTGAAAAGCTTGAAACTCTGTGTTTTTTGGACGTCAGTGCGGCCTCGGGATTTAGCCGCTCCGCAGCCCGGCGGCAAGCCTCCCTACTTAGATATATAATTAGTGACCGTCGCAACCTAGTCCCGGCCTTACCAGCCCTTACTGTCCACCCCTGGCGGGAGAAGACCCCCATCGCGGCGTAATCAATTTCGAACATCCTGTCACCCGGGGCGAGGTCCCGGGTGATCGGGGTGGACCTCACTCAAATCCATGACTCCACATTCGAAACTCTCCGGCAATCTTTCCCGGAGGAAACGCCGCAACATCAAAAGGGCAATCAAGAGAAAGCGCCGTCGCTATGATGCCGCTTTTTGGGGAAATGTTCCCATCCGTTATGAAACTGCCATATTGGTCAGGATGCTCACTCCGGAGCAGAGTGGCGGATTACATTCTGGCTCGACCCGAGAACGCAAGCGGGTTGTCCGGCAGCTCAATTCGGCCATCCTCGCCATGGACTCCATGAAGCCAAAGCCCGTGCGGATTGATTCCCCCGCAGTGAGCCCCCTGCCTCGGCAAACCCATGAGTTTATCAAGAAAGGAACCCGCTGGGGGCTTCGCCGCCGCCAGATTTTTAAGTTATGGTAAACCCGGGAGCGCTAAAAAAAATTCTCGCTGTGCAGGGCCTAACTTTTTCCGGTTCATTAGCACGATATCATAACTGCCCAATGTGTGGTCTGGTGCCTGTTTATGAACTGGAATGGGAAAGGCCCCTGCGGATATTCCCCACAATGGAAGGGGACTTCCTTTTTCGCTGTCATCGCTGCGGTCATGTCCTCGACTCCCTCGAGTTGCTGTCCCGGATCTGGAAGTGCCCCCTTGCTGAAGCCTCTGCCCGGATGTTCAAGGAGGGGATTACGTCGAGGCTGCACACTCCCGAGGAATTGCACCGACACCAGTGGGCGGAACTGCTCCTTCAGGGGTTCAGCAGCGGCATTGGATTGTACAGCTATTTTGCCAGAACTGGCGACGTGAGGCCTAGGTTTGGAGAATGGGGTGCCTTCCATACCAGCCACTCCGAAAGGTTTTTGCCGCGTGGGGTAAATCTGACTCGGGGGAAAAATTTCAATTATCTGGTCCGCCAACTTCGAGACCCCTTTGGCCGTCCCACCCGAGTTGAAGTCTGGGGCGTGGAGCACTGCTTGCAGCTTGGTACATTCACCTATTGGAAGACCCCCGTCACCTTTGCAATGCCTCGGTGGGCGGCAGAAATGGACCTGAAGGAGCTCATCGTTTGTGACACTGAGAAGATGGCCGAAGCCATTGAGAGAATCGTCCTCTCTTGGCCCAAGGAACAACGGATCCCCATCGCCCTGCCAGTAGACCTGGACTGCTTCCCGATTGCTACCAACTTGCCCTATCCAAAGGTCTGGCTGGTGACCAGGGAAGACGGCCTAGGTGAGTTGGGGCTATTGTTGTATCGGCGCGGCATGACTGAAGTGAAAGTCCACCGCCTCGCAGGCAACCACGACGACGCCATGCCTCTGTTGGATGGAATAACCCGAGAGAAGCTTTGTTCGCCCGATCTTCCCAACTGCATTGATGATGTCGCGGGGCGAATTGTCCATGGTTCCAAGGAAACAATGATGGGGCGCCTCAGCACCGTCATGGGCCGCCCATGGATCACAGGGGAAGCAAAGCGAGAGCTGCTCCAATGCTGCGCCTCCGAGGCCGGAATAACGGTCGATAACCTGATCGACCAGTTGGAGGCAGATGCCAATCCCTATGGCCTGCTCGACAAGGGGCGACTCTTTGTTTGCCGCAATGGACGATACTTCATGAAAGACCGAAAGGACCGGTGGAGCGAAATCTCCAACTTTTGCCTGCGGACCGTGAATAGGGTGATTGATCGACGTGGAGACGCCACTCACGAGCTTCTCCTTTCAGTAGATGGGCTGACGACGACCTTTCTGGTGACAGCTGCCCTACTTGATAGCCCGCCCCGCCTGTGGAAGGAAGCCCGACGTGCTGCTGCATTAGCAGGTTTACCTGAGTTGCTTATGACAAATGGTCAACACCGGAACCTCCTCCCCTCTCTGATCAAGAGTACCGCCCAGATGACTTTCTGACGCTAACAGCCCCCCCTAAAACAAGAGGGGGGCCAGAGCTTTACAGAAATTCGGCCAAAAAAGTCGAAAAAGAGAGGTTCTCGGAAGGCCCTCGCACCTTTGGGCGTCAAGGTCACATCCGTTCTCATGGATCACAATGACCGCTCTGGGACCGTGGCTTCGTCCGCCTCGGCACGTAAGCCCTTCGGGCTTGCATTTTTGCTCTGTAAATTGTTCCTATTCATGCTGTTTATTCTATAAACTCGGGTGACGCCTGAACAAAATCACCGAAACGGAAAATCGTAGCCGACATGAAGTCGAATCCCCCTTCGCGCCACGCTGTAGAGTCAAAATGCCGGAAGAGCAACTTCGGGTTGCTGATTGTTCGTATCCCGATTCCGTTTGCACAATGAACAAGAAAACCCTCACCGAGGCGGATATCCGCACCAAGTTCATCACTCCCGCTCTGGTTGGACCGAGTGGCGATAAGTGGAACGTCATGACCCAAATCAGTGAGGAAGCCTACTTCACCAAGGGCCGCGTCATTGTTCGGGGCAAGACAGTCAAGCGCGGTGAGGCAAAGAAAGCCGACTACCTCCTCTTTTACAAACCAAACTTCCCTATCGCCGTCATCGAAGCCAAGGACAACAATCATTCTGTCGGCGACGGCATGCAGCAGGCGCTTGATTACGCCGAGACGCTCGATGTCCCCTTTGCCTACAGTTCCAACGGCGATGCCTTTCTGGAACACGACCGTACCGTTACCAATGGCGACGTCACCAGGGAGATCCCCCTCGACCAGTTCCCCACGCCCGAGGAACTCTGGGCGCGCTACCGGAAAGCCAAGGGTTACACTGCCAACCAGGAAGCTGTCGCCACTCAGGAATACTACGACGACGGCTTGCGCAAATCGCCCCGTTATTACCAGATCATTGCCATTAACCGCACCGTGGACGCCATTGCCCGGGGTGAGAACCGCATCCTGCTCGTCATGGCCACCGGAACGGGCAAGACCTACACCGCCTTCCAAATCATCTGGCGGCTCTGGAAATCGGGAGCCAAGAAACGCATCCTCTTCCTCGTCGATCGCAACATCCTAGCCGACCAGACAAAGACCAATGACTTCAAGCCGTTCGGCCAGGCGATGACCAAGATCACCAACCGCACCGTCGATAAGGCGTTTGAAATCTACCTTTGCCTCTACCAGGCCGTCACCGGCACGGAAGAGGAACAGAACATCTACAAGCAGTTCTCCCCTGATTTCTTCGACCTTATCGTAGTGGACGAGTGCCATCGTGGCAGCGCCGCCGATGATGCCGCCTGGCGTAAAGTCCTCGAATACTTCTCCTCCGCCACCCAGATTGGCCTCACAGCCACCCCAAAGGAAACCAAAGAAATCTCCAATATCGAGTATTTCGGTGACCCTATTTACACTTATTCGCTCAGGCAGGGGATCTCCGACGGCTTCCTCGCCCCCTACAAAGTGGTTCGTATCGGTCTGGACAAGGATCTGGACGGCTGGCGCCCGGAAGTAGGACAGACTGACAAATACGGCCAGGTTATCGAAGATCGCGAATACAACGACCGGGACTTCGACCGGAACCTTATCCTGGAAAAGCGGACCGAGATCGTCGCCGCGAAAGTCACCGAGTTCCTCCGGGCCACTAACCGCTTCGCCAAGACCATCATCTTCTGCGAGAACATCGACCACGCCGAGCGCATGCGGCAGGCTCTCGTTAACGCCAACCCCGACCTCGCCGCCGCCAACAGCAAATACGTCATGCGCATTACCGGCGACAATGACGAGGGCAAAGCCCAACTCGACAACTTCATTGACCCGGAGGCAACGTATCCCGTCATCGCCACCACCTCGCGCCTCATGACCACCGGCGTTGATGCTCAGACCTGCCATCTCATTGTTCTGGACCGCCGGATCAACTCCATAACGGAGTTCAAGCAGATCATCGGCCGCGGCACCCGCATCAACGAGGATTACGGCAAGCTCTTCTTCACCATCATGGATTTCAAGCGGGCCACCGCCCTCTTCGCGGACCCGGACTTCGATGGGGATCCCGTGCAGATTTACGAACCCGGCCCCGAGGAATCGCCCATCCCGCCCGAAGATCCACCGGAAGGCGGTGAAGAAGAACCGCCCGGCGGCATCATCGTCGATCCACCAGGAGGGGGAGGAGAAGAACCACCGCGTCCTATTCCCACAAAATACTACGTGAACGATGTCGAAGTCCGCGTCGCCACCGAGCGCGTCCAATATCTCGATGAGAGCGGCAAGCTCATCACGGAATCGTTGAAGGATTACTCCCGGAAGACCGTCCGGCAGGCGTATGCCTCGCTTAACGACTTCCTCACCGTCTGGAATGACACGGAGAAAAAGCAGGCCATCCTGGAAGAACTGGCCGCCAAAGGGGTCTTCCTCGACGAACTCGCCGAGCAGGTGGGCCGCGACTACGACGCCTTCGATCTCGTCTGCCACGTCGCGTTTGACCAACCGCCGCTCACCCGCCGCGAGCGCGCAGAGGGGGTCAAGAAACGCAATGTTTTCGGCAAATACGGAGAAAAAGCCCGCGCCGTCCTCAACGCCCTGCTCCAAAAATACGCCGACTCCGGCATCAAGAGCGTCGAGTCCCTTGAAATCCTGAAAGTAGACCCGCTCACCTGTTTCGGTACCCCGGTTGAAATTGTTAGACTCTTCGGTGGCAAAATCGGCTATCTTGCCGCCGTCCGCGAGCTCGAAACCGCCCTTTACCCGAAAGCCGCCTAGTCCATGCCCAACGTCTCCAACATAGTCAAATCCATCCAGGACATCATGCGCAAGGACGCCGGCACCTACGGCGACGCCCAGCGCCTGGAGCAGCTCGGCTGGATGCTCTTCCTCAAAATCTTTGACGACCGCGAAAAGGAACTCGAACTCCTCCGGGACAACTACAAATCCCCGCTTCCGCGCCACCTGCGCTGGTCCGCCTGGGCCATGGACGACGAAGGCATCACCGGCGACGCCCTCCTTGATTTCGTCAACAACACCCTCCTACCCAAGCTCAAGGCGCTCACCGGCGGCGCGGACAAGATCGCGGGGCTCATCCGCATGGTCTTCGAGGACGCCAACAATTACATGAAGAACGGCACGTTGATGCGCCAGGTCATCAATAAGGTCAACGGCATCGACTTCAACGCTTCCGAAGACCGCCACATGTTTGGCGACATCTACGAGAAGCTCCTCAAGGACCTCCAGTCCGCAGGCAACGCAGGCGAGTTCTATACCCCTCGCGCCGTCACCGAGTTTATCGTCGAGCAGGTCAATCCCCGCCTCGGCGAAGCGATCCTCGACCCGGCGTGCGGCACCGGCGGCTTCCTCACCTGCGCCATTGAGCACCTGCGCAAGCAGGCCAAGACCGCAGCCGATGAGGCGACCATCCAGGACTGCTTCTCTGGTATCGAGAAAAAGAGCCTCCCTCACGTCCTGTGCATGACCAATCTCCTCCTGCACGGCATCGACGTCCCCTCCAACGTCCGCCACGACAACACCCTGGCCCGCCCGTTGCGCGACTGGTCGCCCCGGGAACGCGTGGACGTCATCGTCACCAACCCGCCTTTCGGCGGCATGGAGGAGGACGGCATCGAGGCAAACTTCCCCGCCGAGTTCCGCACCCGCGAGACCGCCGACCTCTTCCTCGTGCTCCTCATGAAAATCCTCAAACCCGGTGGCCGCGCCGGTCTCGTATTGCCCGACGGCACGCTTTTTGGCGAAGGCGTCAAGACCCGCATAAAAGAAGCCCTTCTCGCCGAGTGTAACCTGCACACCATCGTCCGCCTCCCTAACGGCGTCTTCAATCCCTACACCGGCATCCGAACCAACCTCCTTTTCTTCACCAAGGGCCAGCCGACCACGGAGGTCTGGTATTACGAGCACCCGTATCCGCCTGGTGCCAAGAGCTACAACAAGGGCAAGCCGATCCGCATTGAGGAGTTCGAGCCGGAGCGGGCATGGTGGAACAACCGCGTGGAAAACGAGCAAGCCTGGCGCGTCTCCATCGACCAGATCAAAGCGGGAAACTACAACCTCGACCTCAAGAACCCGCACAACTCCGACGATGGCCCCGGCGACGTGGATCACCTTCTGCCGGAATACGAAAAGCTCCTCGCCCAGATCGCGGAAACCCGCGCCGCGTTGAAGCAGGAACTCCACCGAGCCCTCACCGCCACCGCCGGAGCCGCTGAATGAAGCTCGAAACCTTCTTCGAGAAATTCGACCAGTTCGCCGACGCGCCCAATGCGGTGGCGAAGATGCGGGAACTGGTGTTGCACTTGGCAGTCACGGGACATCTAGTTCCTGCTGCGCACGATTGGCAGACGAAATCACTAAAATCGCTCGCGACTAAGGTCGGCAGCGGTGCAACTCCATCGGGCGGACGCGAATCCTACTTTAGCGAAGGCATACCGCTGATTCGCTCAATGAACGTCCACTTTCGTGGATTCGTTTCAACGGGCCTCGTCTTCCTGAGCGATGAGCAGGCAGATCAGCTTTCAAATGTCATTGTTCAGCCCAATGATGTGTTGCTAAACATCACAGGAGCCTCCATCGGTCGGGTGACAACGGCACCTTCCCAAATGGCAGGGGCGCGGGTTAACCAGCATGTGATGATTATCCGCCCAACATCGGAATTGCTCCCGACGTTTCTCTCGATGTTCTTGGCCAGCCCTTGGGTGCAACGAATGATCAACGACATTCAGGTTGGGGCCACCAGGCAAGCGCTGACGAAGGGAATGATTGAGCAATTCGAGATTCCCGTCCCCACCCTCGCCGAGCAGAATCGGATCGTGGCCAAGGTGGACGAGTTGATGGCCTTGTGTGACCGTTTGGAGGCGCAGCAGCAGGAACGAGACACACGGCACGCCGCCCTCTCCCGTGCGTCGCTCTCCCGCTTTGCCGAAACGCCCACCCCGGCCAACCTCAACCTTCTCTTCCACCCCTCCTACCCCATCCTCCCCGCCGACCTTCGTAAATCCATCCTAACCCTCGCCGTCCAAGGTAAACTCGTTCCCCAAGACCCCTGCGACGAATCGGCGGACGCATTGCTTGCGAGGCTCACGAGCCGAGATATCCAAAACAATGGTCGCCGCAGGAAATCGGAGCCCATACAGGCTTTCACGCCAGATGAGATTCCGTTTGAACTACCGTCTGGATGGGCGTGGGAACGCCTCGGAAATATTGGCGATACGAACATCGGCTTGACCTACTCCCCACAGGATGTATCCGACGTTGGGATTCCGGTTCTGCGTTCAAGCAATGTCCAGAACGGCAAACTCGACTTTGAAGACCTCGTGCGAGTGAAATGCGAACCCAAACAGAGCGTCATGGTTCAAGACGGTGACTTGCTAATATGTGCACGGAATGGAAGCCGAGCATTGGTCGGGAAAGTTGCCGTGATTGAGTGCCTAAAGGAGCCAGCGGCGTTTGGGGCCTTTATGGCAATCTTCCGTAGCGAAGTGAACCAATATCTCTACCACTTCATTCGCTCCCCTCTGTTTCGACAGATGATCGACGAGGTAAACACGACCACAATCAACCAGATTACACAGAATAATCTGCGTGCTACACTCGCTCCGATCCCACCTCTCGCCGAACAACGCCGGATCGTCGCCAAGGTCGATCAACTGATGGCCTTGGTGGACCAGATGGAAGCCCAACTTGCCGACTCCCGAGCCGCTGCCACTGAGCTTATGGAAGCGGTCGTCCATGAGCTTTTGACTGCACCAAGGGAGGAAACAGCGCAAAAGAAAGCGGCCTCATCCCCCCTTGCTCAGACGAAATCCGCAAAACGTCCGATCCAGCATTTTGCTCGCGCGGTGTTGTCTGCGGAGATTGTCGATTTCCTCCATGACGAACCCACCTTTGGTAGAATAAAGCACCAGAAGATATTTCATCTCTGCGAGCATATCGCTCAGATTACGGACATTGATGGCCATTACCACCGCGAGGCGGCAGGCCCGCTGGACAACCGCCTCATCTATGCGAATGAGGCAGAGTTAAAGAAACAGCAGTGGTATGCCGAGGCGAAGAGGGATTCGTATGGCCATAGTTACGCCCCCCTTGCGAAGGCAGGCAACCACCGCCGCTATTCCGAACAATTCTGGCCAGACAAGATTGAGACGATCCGCACGCTGATCCTGCTCATGCGGGATTGGAGCACCGATCGCTGCGAAATATTCTCCACAGCCTACGCGGCTTGGAACGATCTCCTGATTTGGGGCCGGGAAGAAACGGAGGAAGCCATCCTCCATGAGATCCTGGACCGATGGAACCCAACAAAGAAGCGATTCAAACCCGAACGTTGGCTTGCCGCCATCCAATGGATGAAGAAGCAGGGCTTCACGCCTACCGGCTTTGGTCATCCAACAGCAAGCCCGGAATGACTTCACTTCCCAGAATTATCCTATTTTTATTCGGGCCATGAGCTTTATAAAACGAGAACTCGAACGACAGATGAGGGAGGGATGTACCAGCCTGCCTGGCGCAGTGTGCGCCGAGTGCTTCACCGATTATGCGATTAAGGAGTTTGTCGATGACAATGCAACCGAGACAGAGTGCTCCTACTGTCATCGTTCATCCGATGAACCGATTGCCGCGTTGATGTCCGAAGTTCAGAGCTTTATTTCAGAAGGTATATGGCGTGAATACGATATCCCGGAAAACACGCTGCCGTATGATTCCAGCGAGGGTGGATGGCAATTAGTAACCCCGAACGATTCATACGAGCTATTCTACGAATTAGATATATGCAGCGCTTCCTCCGGGAATCTTTACGAAGACCTTGCCGATTCATTTTTTGACAATCAATTTGTTGTGCGTGATCCGCTGGGTGTATCACAAGCAGATGGCCTAAGATACTCGTGGTCCACATTTTGCGACCACACCAAACACGAAACACGTTTCGTCTTCTTCAAGGTCCCTCGCCGTCGGGCTCCAAAAAGGGGCTGGGATCCTGATGACGACTACTCACCTCCATACGAAATCTTGCCCAGCCTCGGAGAGATGGTGAAACATCACGATCTCATCAAATCAGTGCCCGCTGGAACCACTATTATAAGGGCACGTCAGCATCCAGCGGCAGAGTCGCTAACGGTGGCGCGCGACTTGGGATCTCCTCCAAAGGAACGTGCAAGCCAGAGTCGGATGAGCCCTGCTGGAATTCCGATGTTTTACGGGGCCGTTGATGAGATAACGGCATTCCTTGAAATATTCGATCCAACAGCGGTGGACAAAAACGCCGTCACTGTCGCATGGTTTTCTACGACACGCCCTCTTAATATTTTGGATCTTACTCAACTACCTCGCGTTCCGAGTATTTTTGATGGAGTGAACTATGACGAACGCCCATCGCTGATTTTCTTGCAGTGCTTTCGGAGAGATATATCGGAAGCCATACAACGCGATGGACGTGAGCATTATGAATACGTTCCTACACAAATCGTAGCCGAATATTTTCGGCGGGTATTCAAAATTAATGGAAGTCCCATCGATGGACTAAAGTTTGACAGTAGTCGCGAAGGCAGCGGAGTTTGTTACTGCCTCTTTGCTACCGCCCAAAATTGCACTGACGGTCCAACTGCAGAACCTCATCACATGGTTTGCCTGCAATCGCACGTCAAACGAACGATTGATTTTGAGACAGGAACATATCATTAACGCCCCGAGAACATTTACAATTTCATGTCCATCAAACACGCCATTTGGAAAGTCAGTCAGACTCCCGAACCCCTGATCACATGCAAGCTCCCGAGCGAAAGAACGCTGGAAGAGATGATTGTCAGCTCTCCGGGCATTCTCTCCAGCGAATGGATGCTGATCGGCCGGCAGGAGTGCACTGGCTTCGGTGGGATTATTGACCTTCTGGCCATCGCGCCGGACGGTTCGCTTGTTTTGATCGAACTCAAACGGGATCGCACCCCGCGGGAAATCGTCGCCCAGGCGCTGGACTACGCCTCGTGGGTCGAGCAGCTCAGCGCGGAGAAAATCGCGCAGATCTTCGAGCGTTTCTCCAAAGGCTGCAATCTTAGCCAAGCCTTCCAGCAGCACTTCGGCACGGAACTGGACGAGGATTCTCTCAACCAGTCCCACCAGATCATCCTTGTAGCCGCCGAACTGGACGATTCCACCGAACGGATCATCACCTACCTCAACGCCCGCGACATCGCGATCAACGTCATCTTCTTCCAAGTCTTTCAGCACGGCAAAGAACAGCTCCTCAGCCGGGCATGGATGATTGACCCTGGTGAAACGCAGGCCAACGTAGCTACGACCACAAACGCCAAAGGCGAGAGAGAGCCTTGGAATGGCGAGTTTTGTGTCTCCTTTGGAGACATGAACGCCCGCTCGTGGGAGGACGCGCTAAAATATGGCTTCATCAGCGCGGGAGGCGGTAGTTGGTATAGTCGGACGTTGACGCTCTTGTCCCCAGGGGACCGGGTTTGGGCGTATATCCCGAAGACAGGGTATGTAGGTGTCGGCATCGTCAAGGAAACCGTTCAGAGTGCGAAGGACTTCATGGTCCAAACCCCGGAGGGCGAGCGTCCCTGTCTCGATGTGCTCCAACATGGAAAGGAATACCGGCAAAGAGCAAACGATCCCGAGAAATCCGAATATTTTGTCAAGGTGGATTGGCTCGACGCCGTCCCCACCAAGAAAGCCATCAACGAGGTCGGGCTGTTCGGTAATCAGAATACCGTCTGCCAGCCCACTACCCCGAAGTGGCGTCACACGGTTGAGAGGCTCAAGACCCATTTCCGAAATTGGAATGGGAAGCCTGAGTAAATCTCCATGGATCCAGCGCTGACATCTTTCTTGGCTGTTTGGGGGGCCGTGGTCTCAACGGGAGTCCTCCTCTGGAATATGTGGACTTGGCACCAGAACAAGCCCCAGATTGTTGCTAAGGTTGAGACTTACGAAAACCCGTTTGGGGATGGCATTGCCTTTGAAATTAGGAATCGAGGAGGGCGGGCCACGACCGTGGAGGAGATCATGCTTGTAGAGTATGATACGGGCATTTGGGGAGTCTTAGGGAAGTACTCATGCTACGAAAATGTATCGGCTAGATACCGGGAAACGGCAAAGTTGCCGGTAGTCCTTCAACCGGGGGAGGTATGGACAGGCTCAGCGCCTTTTTCAGAGAAACGGCCGATCCATGGTTTTGACTTAGCGAAGCTGATTCAGGACCGCCGCCTCTTTTTCAAGATCCGCTGTGCTCATACAGACCGTCTGTTGTCAGGAAAGGTCAAAAAGGAGAGTATCGAGTGGCGTTTGTGATTTTTGCCAACGTAATGAGGCGAACCGTCGCACTATTTGTAACGCCGTGCCCACCAAAGACGACATTTGGACGGCAGCTCCTTTGCTGACTTGTCATATTCAGGGCTGCGGTAGGAGGCCCACGGAGGCAAATACATCGGAATGTTTCTGGCAACCTCGGCAGCACCCGCACGCCACATTTCCGCAATGACAAGAGTGAGCGGCGGCCAATAAACTTGTGGGGATGCCAGATTCACGAACCAACTCGATGGAAGTTTTTGTTCGCGCGGGTGCATGGAGTTCGATGCCGCCTTCTTGCAGGGCGAGTAGACCACCACAGGCAGTCAAAAAGTTCTCGGTTCCGTCAGCGCATTGTGCATCGCTACTTACGGTGCCGATAAGAATTCTTTTGACTCCATGCTTGGCGGCAAACATCGCGGCGAGCGTGATCAAAAACTGATTGCGGAAAGGCCACCATTCGGGCGTCGGCGCAGATTCCAGTTGTTCCTGCCCAGCCAAAAGCCCGATACCCAATTCGCCCACGTTTGCTCGGATCACACGGTGGTTAATGCAAAGTTTTTCGGCAATGTATCGAGCTACAGCAATCTCTTTTTCCGCAGTTCGCTGACCGTAGTCTATGGTAATCGCGAACTTCGGCCTCATCCAGTATGCAATGGCAATCGAGTCAATCCCCCCTGAAAGAAGAAGCGCATCTTTTATTTCTTCCATGATGCTGCGTAAATGGCACCAACGTAGTTATTGTAAACCTCACATCCAGAACCCAATAGCATCGTGAGATTACTGTCGGTTTCGTTCGTGTGGTACGCGATTACTCTTTTTCCTAGTGCCCGAGCATAACCGATCTCGAATAAAGTCCCGGGATCCTGCCCATCGAGCAAAGCGAAAAGAATGTCACAAGATTGAATGGCTTGAATGTCCTTTGGAACTACTGAGGAAGGTAGCCCGCAACCTACTTGATGGTAAGGAGAAAAAACAACCAGACCTTGTTCCTGTAAGTAGTGTCGTGTTTCTTCGATTATCCACAGTCCCGGTGGAGTAAAGAACGGGCCAGCAAGATAGACTTGATTTGGAGCCGTGGAGTCCCACTCAACCGCTCGGTATGATACCGGAACGGATTTGGGAACCGGGAGCACCTGAGTCGCACAGTAATAGGCGACTGCCTGTGAAGCTGCGTGTGCGGCCGCAAAAGGGGCTTCTCCCAAAATCATCAGGTGAAAGGCGAAAACACCCGAAAAGACATCGCCAGACCCTATGAGCGACTGCGGGACTGCTTGATAAACAGGCACGCTTTCGCGACTGCCCTCGGTAAAAACGAGCGCTCCTCGTGCGCCACATTTGATCACAACGACCTCGGCATTTTCCTCGGCCAGCAGCGTTGGACCAGCATCTTCTAGACTCTCGCAGCCAGCCAGTTTTCGAGCTTCGCTTTGATTACAAACAATCGCGAGGCGCTCTGCAGTCGAACCATTGCGGGAAAAAGGCTGCGGGTCACGAGGGCACTGAGGATCATAGACTGCCTGCGTGGCGTGAATGATCGGATTCCCTTCCATCATTCCGAAAGCCAAGATGGCTTCCTCCTCAACACAGAGTTTGGGAAAGGCGACATCTGAGCGGGGGAGGGCTATTGCTGGTTCTGCCAGGCTGTGCAAATAGTCGAAGATGTAGGTGTGATGGCTAGACTGAATTACAGATTCAATGCCAAGAGCCAAAGATATGGCGCTGAGGGCTGGTTGATCGCTCCCTCCGATGATAGTATGCAACCGAATCGGAACTCCCTGTTGCGAAACGGCCGCTGCTGCTCTCAGCCCAGAACCAAAAAGATTGTCGAGATGCGGGAATGCGCACCGCTCGAAATAGGTGCCGCCAACAATCGTCAACGATTTTGGTGATGGACTCTTACCCGGCATTCCGCTCCTTCGATTTTCAGAACATCTGCGAGATATTCATTGCCATTCGCCATACATCTCAAAAGTCTTCCAAGTTGGCCGGACGTTATGGATCCTACTTGGTCTCCGTCTTTTGTTAAGGCTACTACCGTATCGTGATTGCCGACGGCCACAATGCAAAGCCTGAGGACATCTCCGATCTTCAATTCTGCGATTCGTTCCACAACGGGAGAAATCAAAGTCGTCTCGATTTCGACCAATTCGCAGTTGTCACTACTTCCGGGGATATCGTCCCCACTTTCCCAACCTCCACGGTGTGTACGCGAATTTCCATTGCCTCCCATATTACAAAAAATGATAAAATGTGAACATCCTGAGCTGACCGTTAGACACTCTCCTGCGGGCTGTCAATACAGAAAATTAGGCTGCTCGCCGAAAGTGTTCGAGTCCGATAGCACCCGCTTCTCTCATTTGGCACCAGATCAATACGTCAAGGCGGGTCACATCAGCGTTTATTGCCTTTGCGAATCTGATAAAACGAGCTTCAAGCCTCTCGTAATCGGCTGGGAGTTTCTCGTCTCCTCGAAAAAGGCCCATGATGACACCAGCACGGAAAATATGGATGTCGATAACTGCGCATTGGGCACCTGGAATGACATTGCGGGTAATCCAAGAGGCTGTCTTGATCCCAATCCCAGGCAACTTCATCAACCACCTCCGTAATTCAGCAGCATCGTTTATGGATGGTTTTTCTCGATTGAGGGCTCGCAATGCCGCATACACAAATCGGCCTTTTTGTCGAGGGAAGCGATAGCCGACCAGTCGTTTGCCCATGGGCAGTGGCTTGCTCAACGCAGTGATAACTTCTTCTTCGCTGAACTCTGCTTTGTTGAGTAGTCCACAGCTTTTGATCCGGTCAAAAGCGGCTCGGTTCATCTCATAAGTAATACCATACCCTCCAAGAAGACATCCCACAACTTCATCCCGGAGATCGCCTCCCCATTGGTGGCCAGTGTAGCCCCCGTGCATGGTTGCATACCAATACTGCGTGGCCCAATAGGCTGCAGTGAAACAAGCATGCGCGGCGTCCCAAGGAACCCCATGGACAACCTCTTGCGAAGCGTTCGGCAGAACAAGTCGCTCGGTGCGCCCATTAACGGTCTCCAAAATTGTTTGAGGTGACAAAACTGTTGCTTCCATTTATGCAAATATGCAATTACTTTGTTTGTTCATTTTGAAATTGTCAACATCCATAGCAACGAAACTTTGCGACACAATGGCCGTCAACGGGTGGACGCAATGCGCCCTATCCCTAGCAACTGGAATCGATCAGTCGCAGATATCTCGTATTCGGGCCGGGCGTTTCAAGCGGTTGAGCAAAAACGTCCAGGCGCTATGCAGATATGCAAATATATCGATCCAAGAAAAATCTGCCAAGCCTGATATTCCGCAGGTCATTCAGGATGCCCTGAATGACCTGCTTGATGGCACACCAACTACTGAACGCGCCGTTCTTGCCCTCCTTAAAGCAGCATCGAAGCTGGAACGCAAAGAACCAACGTTGTAATAGCACCACGCGTTCTGACAGGGGGCGCCACTCGACCGATTTGTTGCGCCTGCAATCTTATCGATTTGGCACCAAAGGCCACGCTTCCGACTCAGTGGAGAGGTTGAAATTGCGATTCTGTTCCCACAGCGGATCTCCAGCCAATACCTAAAAAAAGAACCCGCTATGCAAGGCAGATTCTTTTTCTTCCCCACTGCCAAACCGTCACCGCCCACTAGGGCAGGATCAGTTCAGCAGCGGGGTGGCAACCCGACATGGTTATCAAGCAGGCCGTGGAGGGCTTCGGTGCGGCGGGGGAGCTCGACCAGGTTCCCCTTCAGCGCCTCGGTAAAGGCATTGAAGAGGCTCCAGACGGTTCGGGGCTGAAATGCCTCATGACGGGGTTCCCGCCACTCCTGGAGGACTTCCGGGATGGTGCGATTGGGCACCACCCCGACATCACAGGCCCGGATCACGAGATCGTGGGCAGTGCGGTCGTCGATTTCGGCCAGCTTGTAGGTGGCAAACCGAGTGTCCTGATGGTGCCAGCGGTCCATCAGCTTGCCCACCGCGGACTGCACCAACCGGGGCAAATCCCGGATAATGAACCGCGTGTGCTTCCGGGCTAGCTTCACCTCGCCGCTAAACGACAAATTATCGCAGACGATAATTTGTGCGCCTGCGACGATCCCCGCCGGGAACGTCTTGTCGTGGGAGTTGCGGATTCCCAGGACCCAGCAGTAGTCCGTAGTGGAATGGCTGTGCTGTATCTCCATCAGGCCGAAGTAACGGGCACCGTCATGGCTCAGGCTGTGCGCCTGATTGCCGATGACGAGGCCGTTGGCCCGGAGGGTTTGCTCCACATGGGCCACCAGCGCGATGTGGGCGATGGGGTTCCATGTGTCGGTAGGCCAGGGCGTGGGGATGTCCATGACCTGCTCGCGTTCGACCGCCCGGGCTCCGCAATGCAGCAGGAGGTTGGGGCGGCGGACGGGTGCAGATTGCAGGCGCCGGGCCTGCGGTTGTGGTTCTAGTAATGCGACCATATTGGGTTTCCTTTCTTTTGGTTGTTGGCAACGAAGTGGGGCCGGGCGTGCGTATGTCAGCACCACCCGGCCCCGTGTTTCCGTCGCCAAAGTTTATTGATCAGATACGAAACGTTCCGATCTACGCCGCCGCACTCGCAGGAGCGGGCTTGAACTTGAGCTGGCCGACTACGCATTCCTCGGCGTGGATGTCATCCCGAACTCCGAGATACACCGGCTGGAAGATGCTGCCGCCAGGGTAGGCGTAAAGATAGCGACACTCGACGATGGCCCCGACTTGCGGAACTTCATGGTTTTGAGGAATGGTGACGTTGCCGACGGGAACTACTTTGTCCCCGTCGAACAGCATCAGGCCGACGCTCCGTTTGCCGTTCACTTTGGTGACGATGAAGGAAGCGGTCTCGTGGAACTTGAACTTCAACTGTGGCCCGCCCGAGTTGGGCCGGCCAGCGACGGAGGGTGCATCGAGTCGTTTGAACACGACACCTTCCTTGTCCTCGGCCTTGAGCTGCTCGAAGAGGGCCTGTTTCTGCTCCGGCGTATGAGCCGTCTCCACGAGCATGATGTGCCGGTGGCAGAACGAGGCCAGCAGGTTCATCAGGTGGAGATACCGCTCCTGATACGTGCGGCCCCGCAGATCGTCCCCGTCGAGTTCCAGCAAATCAAAGGCGTGGTATTCCTCGCCAACGATTTCGCCGTCGATGAGGAAGTCGGCTTCCGCCACCTGGATTTCCTCGGCAACTATGGCCGGGAACCCGGTGACCACCCCGAGCTTGTTGATCCCGGTGATCGTGTGGGTCAGCTTGCGCAACATGAGCCGCCTGCCGTCGTGCTTCTCCTGCATGACGTGCTGCCGGTCATTAAGCAGGGTTTCCAGTTCCTCGTGCTCAACGGTGTTGAGCAACTGGGGCAGGATGCCGCTGGCTTGCTTGTCGCTATGCTGGTAGGGCGTGCCGTCCGCGCCGGGGGTGTAGCCTTTGGCTGTTTTCTCGGCGATGAGCTTGTCGAAGACCCGTTTTGCGGTGGGGAGATCGACTGGGGTCTGGGTCTTGGTGCCAGTGGTGAGGGTGGCGCCACGGCGACAATAGGCGAAGTTGACGATGTAGCCGCCGCCTTGGGATTCGATGGCCGCCTGATAGACTTTATCGGACGCGCCTTCGCGGTAGTAGAGTGTGATTTGTTGCATGGGTTTCCTTTCTGGTTGTCGTGTTGAAATAGAAAGAACCGGACGCATCCGTGAGGACGCGCCCGGCTCTTTCGTTGATTATGATGATACTGACGAGGATATGCGATGGGACGGATGATGAGAGGCTTCAGCTAGGAAGCCTCAATGGTCTCCTCCTCATCACTTCAAGGTATACAGCAGGAGATTGACGATTGGCCTGGGCAGGAAAAGCAGCACATCTTCCTGGAGCTTCAGGAGACCGATTGTGATGACATTGCCATCAGCGCCTCTCACCCGCCTTTGATAACTGATCCCGTCATTCTGGGAGTTGCCAGGCTTGCCGTAGAACTGGCTGGCCACGATG
>SESG01031540.1_pt1 | contig 24812 bp, 27 predicted proteins | sample 3171421 | NCBI WGS metagenome assembly SESG01 (sample SAMN10866946, study PRJNA518727) | freshwater metagenome | biome: subpolar coniferous forest; feature: holomictic lake; material: water; isolation source: holomictic Lake 227, 6 m and 8 m depth | place: Canada: near Kenora, Ontario | collected...
TTTTAATAAAAGCTACCCCTGCAACAAGTGCCGGATTTTTTATAAACTTCATCCCTTCCGAAAAGGCCTTGAGATTTTTTTCAAACGCATGGGAATTTCTACCCTTTAACATTTCCCCCATTACCTGTTCTCCAGTGGTCTGTAAAAACTTTCCAGTGGCACCAAAATAAGCCCCCGCCATAACTATATTAGCGGCTTTAACAAAATCCATAGAGGTGGCTATGTCTGTGGCAGGAATAAGCGTTTTTCTGCCTGTCAGCACCACATCATTTTTTATTAGAGAAGTATTTTCTATGACAAAGGTTTTTTCAGTCACGCTATTTTTATATGCTTCTGCCGCGCGTTGGTCAAAAAGCAACAGGGTGTCCGGATACGCCACCAAGGGTGAAAAAATTTCTTCATCCGATATCACCACACTACAAAAAGAAAACCCCCCGCGTTTTTCTGCCCCGTATGAGGGAAGCCAAGTAACTTTTTTCCCCTCTTTTAACCCGGCCTGCGCCAAGAAAAGTCCGAGAGTTAAAACTCCCTGTCCTCCACTACCCGCTATAATTATATTCTCGTTCATTTTAGCTCCGTTCAATCTTTGCGTTTATTTTTTCTGCAGTAAAAAAATATTATTACTGTATATCTTTTATTTTTCCTATTTGAAAAAACTCTGCCATAGTTTCATCTACCCACTTGTTCGATTCCACAGGGTCTTTTTTCCAGTTTGTGGGACAATTTGAAAGGACTTCAATAAAAGAAAAACCTACATGTGTAATTTGATTCATAAAGGCCTTTTTTATAGCTTTTTTTGTCCTGATAATCGATATGGCATCTGTGGCTTTTACTCTTTCAATATATTTTACTCCCTGCAAAGGTAGCAAAAGTTCGCTCATTCTTATAGGATATCCACTGGTCTTCACATCTCTTCCAAGAGGTGAGGTCGTGGTCACCTGCTTTGCAAGAGTGGTCGGCGCCATTTGTCCGCCAGTCATTCCATAATTTGTATTATTAATAAATATCACTGTAAGATTTTCTCCACGGTTAGCGGTATGAATTATTTCTGCCATTCCTATAGAGGCTAAATCTCCATCGCCCTGATAACTAAAGACCACTTTTTCTGGCATAATTCTTTTTATTGCTGTTGCCACCACAGGCGCTCTGCCGTGTGCCGCTTCAGTCACATCAAAGTTCCAAAAATCATATGCGAAGACAGCGCACCCTACAGGCGCAACCCCTATGGTTTTTTCTCTGATTCCAAGTTCGTCCACTATTTCTGCAATGAGTTTATGTATAGTGCTATGCGTACACCCAGGACAATACGAAAAAGGTTTCTCGCTCAATGCCACTGGTCTTTTGTATAAAACTTTTTCTTTCATACTTTCTCCTTCTCGCGTAAAACACGCGTGGTAAAAAAATACTAAACTTATTTATTTTTATTTATAAAATCACAAAGTTCTTCTGGCATGGGGACTCCGCCGCCAGCGCGTCCAAAAAACTCCACAGGTTTACTGCCTTCAAGACCTATTTTTACATCATCTAACATCTGCCCTTGATTCATTTCAAACACAAAAACTTTTTTCACACCCGCCGCGGCTTTTTTTAATTCCTCGTAGGGATACGGCCACACCGTTATGGGTCTGAACAAACCTATTTTCAAATCCTTCATAAGTTTCATAGCGCCTTTTGAAATTCTCGCCATAGACCCAAATGCCACTATCAGATACTGCGTTTCTTCATTTACATTAAAGAGCTCATATTTTCTTTCATTTTCTATCATGGTCTTCCACTTTTTTCCGAGTTTTATATTATGTGCCTCAAGTACTCCCGGATCCATTAAAAGAGAAACTATTCTCTGCCCTTTTCTACCGACAGCGCCAGTCAAGGCCCATTCTTTTTTTGCATCTGGATAAAGTGGTTTTCTATCATGTTTCATATCCATAGATTCCATCATTTGCCCCAGAAGTCCATCCGTCAATATCATTACGGGATTTCTATATTTGTCAGCGAGATCAAAAGCATCAAAAGTATAATCATACATTTCCTGCAGATTGGAAGGTGCCAGAGTAATCATATGAAAATCACCGTGCCCTGGTTTTACTGCCTGATAATAATCCGATTGTGAAGGAGAAATATTTCCCAGTCCTGGTCCACCGCGCATTACATTTACAAGCACGCCAGGTAGCTCCGCTCCTGCCATATAGGATATTCCTTCCTGCATTAAAGACATCCCAGGTGAGGAAGAAGTGGTCATAGCACGCGCACCAGTAGTTGCCGCACCGAACACCATATTTATTGAAATAAGCTCGCTTTCAGCCTGTATGAAGACGCCTTTTTCTTCTGGCATTCTTTTTGACATATATTCCGGAATTTCATTTTGTGGGGTGATAGGATATCCCGCATAAAATCTGCACCCTGCATCAAGTGCCGCTTCCACAATAGCGTGATTTCCTTTTATAAACACAGTTCCATTTCCGTTCATTTGTCATCCTCCAGCAACTCAAAAACCTCTATAGCCGCTTCTGGGCACACAATAGCGCAAAGTGTACAGGCATTACATCTGTTTGCCGCTCTAAACTCAACGATATTGTACCCGTATTTATTAGACTTAGTACTCATACGGATTTCATCCACTTTGCACTCAGGAATGCACAACTTGCACCCTTTACAGCGGTTTTCATCTATTTTAATTTTCCCTTTTCTCATTATTATTTTCCTTCTGAAACAACCATTAAATACAATTGTTCCCGTATTTTTATGCGGATTAAAATTTAACGCATTAATTATAATACAAACATAAGGGTTTTACAATAAAAAACAAAGCGCAGTTCAAACCCCTTTTTAGTTAGGAAATAGCATAAATACCATATAAAATAGGAAAATTAAAGTTTTGTGAACACAAACTTCATAGTCTTATAGCCCTGAATTCTTACTATACTTTATTTTTATTAAATCCCTTTTTTTGTCCATACGCGACCAAAACCACAGCCACTAAAATTGCCACCAACGCTAATAAACCGTGATATGATATTTTTTCACCTGCGACGCCCACGCCTATCAAAATCGCCCCTATGGGATTTACATATGCATAACTTGTCGCCAAGGCAGGACTGGTATTTTTAAAAAGCCAAATGTAAGCAGAAAAACCTATAACTCCGCTAAAAATAATCAGATAAGAAATTCCAGCGAGTGAGGCGGCAGATGGCATACCTATCATTTTTTCTCCTAAAAACACAGCCGCAATATAATTTACAATTCCTCCGGCAAGCATTGCCACAGCGTTGCCCATTATTCCTTCTGGCATTTTAAAAGTAGCGGCCACCACCGAACCACCCGCCCAAAGCACAGATGCCAAAATAAGTAATATTGCGCCGCTTGCATTTGCCTGCATTTCATTTTCAAAATTTAATAACACAATCCCACATATTCCTGCCGCAACTCCTGTCCATTCGTATTTATTCGGCCACTTCCCTGTAAACCCTATAATAAGCACAGCCCACACAGGCACAGTGGAAATAGCAATTGCAGATATGCTGGAACTAACTTTAGTCATAGCCATAGCCACAAGCCCTGTCCCTCCGAAAAACAATAGAATCCCCGCTATAGAAGCGTTTATTATTTCTTTTTTACTGGGCAGTTTTTGTCCGCTTATGACAGCAATAAAAAAAAGTATCATGCCGGATGCCACAAACCGTGAGCCGTTCATAATGAGAGGGGGAATTGTTTTGACCGCGAGGGAAATAGCAATATAGCCCGACCAAAAAACATACACTACTGAAAGCGCTAAAACTACCAACCATATTTTATTTTTTTTCATTTTTCTCTTTTCGCACTTACCATATTTTAAGGTTTAAAACTAGTCCTCACATATCCTTCATTTTTCATAAACTTTGTTTCCCACATTTTTATAATATTTTTTTTAATTCCAGGATAAAAAAGTATTTTTTTGAATTTTTCTTTGTTAATAAATTCAGCTGTTTTAAGTACCCTGTCAGGTTTTACTTTAAAACTTCCGCTCCCCGCCACCCTCACTCTAAAATTGATATTTAAGATATGGCGGCTTTTATCTGGGTAGAGGGTGTCATTCACAAAAACTATATTTTCAAGTTTACATTTTTCTATGGAAAGTTCTTCCTTCAATTCTCTTTTTAGCGCCTGTTTTAAGCTTTCCCCAAACTCCACTCCGCCGCCTGGTAAAAGCCAATAACTTCTGCCATTTTTTTCGTGTTTTACCAAAAGCAATTCGTTTTTGGAATTAAGAATAAAAGCCGCGACTCTTAGCCGCGTTGCTTTATTTTGGTTTACCAAAGGTTTCCCTGCGCATCTGTTTTCTCCGGAGTAATTCCAAAATGCGCATATGCTTTATGCGTTACTTTTCTTCCAGAAAGAGTTCTTTGCAAAAACCCTATCTGTATCAAAAACGGTTCGTGTACATCTTCTATGGTGCCCGGTTCTTCCGACACGGACACGGCTATAGTATCCAAGCCCACTGGCCCGCCTTTAAACTTATTCATAATAGTTGTCAGTATTTTTTTATCCATATTATCCAGCCCCATTTCATCCACTTCGAGCATTTTGAGCGCTGCGATTGCTGATTTTTTATCTATCTTTCCATTCCCTTTGACCTGTGCAAAATCACGCACCCTTTTTAAAAGTCGATTGGCTATGCGCGGAGTGCCACGAGACCGGCGGGCAATTTCTTCTATGCCTTCGCCCTCAGCCTCCACTCCCAAGACCTGTGCTGTCCGAGTGAGAATTTGTTTTAGCTCCTGTGGCTCATAAAAATCGAGCCTATAGGTGGCGCCAAATCTGTCGCGCAAGGGCGAGGTGATAAGTCCGGCGCGGGTAGTCGCTCCAATGAGAGTAAACTTCGGTAGATTTACACGAAAGGTTTTTGCCGAAGGCCCTTTGCCTATCAGTAAATCAAGCGCATAGTCCTCCATAGCAGGATACATAATTTCTTCCACAGCGTGATTAAGCCTGTGAATTTCATCAATAAAAAGTACATCGTTTTCTTCCAGATTAGTTATGATTGCCGCTAAGTCTCCTGCTTTTTCTATGACAGGACCTGCCGTGACTTTTAAATTTACTCCCATTTCATTTGCTATTATATGCGCAAGCGTGGTTTTTCCCAACCCAGGAGGTCCATAAAATAAAATATGTTCAATCGGTTCTTTTCTTTGTTTTGCCGCTTCCATAAGAATTTTAAGTTTTTCTTTTACTTTTTCCTGCCCAATATACTCATCCAGTTTCTTCGGACGCAAACTTTTTTCTTCACTAATTTCCATACCCATATCTTGTGCGCCTATATTTTCATTTTTTTCTTTCATCTATTAGCCAACCTTTTGAGCGCTTCTTTTATTACTGCTTCTTTATTTTTAGGATTTTTCACTTCTTTCATTGCCTTGCGCAACGCTTCTCTGGCCTGTGTGTAATTAAATCCAAGCGAGGCCAGCGCCTCCACATATTCATCCTCTTCGTCCATAGTTCCGCCTTTTCCATCTTCAGCAAAATCTACATTTTTAAATTTATCTTTAAGTTCCAATAAAATTCTTTGCGCTTTTTTCCCGCCAAGTCCAGGTATTTTCATAAGAGTTTTCGAATCTTCGGAAGCAATAGCGCGTTGTAGTTGTGCTGCGGTTATTTTATTTAAAATATTCATTGCGGATTTAGCACCAATTCCGTTTACTTCCATAAGCATTAAAAATATTTCCTTGTCCTCTATCCTGACAAACCCGTAAAGCTCAAGTACATTTTCACGCACATGCAAGTATGTAAAAAGTTTAATCTTTCCTGGTTCAAGTTTTAACGCCTCGTAAGAAGAAGTCGAAATAGAGACTCCAAAGCCCACTCCCCCCACATTTATTACTGCGTGATTTGGTGTCAGCTTTTCAGGACTTCCTTCAATAAAATCAAACATTTTTACTCCTTCTTAGCATTTTTCAGTTTGTTAAGTTTTCTCGAGCCTGCGTGGCAAAGGGCTATGGCCAAAGCATCCGCTGTGTCATCAGGTTTCGGAATTGCTTTTAAAGTTAAAAGTAATTTCACCATTTGTTGCACCTGATTTTTATCAGCCCTGCCATATCCGGTCAAGGCCATTTTTACTTGTAAAGGCGTATAGTCAAATATTTCAAGTCCAGCATTTGCTGCCGCCAGAATAGCCACGCCTCTGGCCTGCCCTACTGTTATCGCCGTAGTCACATTTGTATTAAAAAATAACTGTTCTATAGCAAACTCACTTGCGCCTGACTTTGCTATTATTCCGGTTAAGGCATCATATATTTTTTTCAAACGCATTGGCATAACCATATCTTTTGAAGTTTCTATAAGCCCATAGTTCAAAGCTTTTGAAACCCCACCTTTCACTTCTATCACCCCGTACCCCATACGCGCAGTACCAGGATCAATTCCGATTATTATCATTTACTCCGACTCCTAATTTTTGATCCTCAATAGAACTTTAAACTTCATATTTTTTATGATTATTCTAATCCCGTGACTTATTAGTATTTATAAATCCTTGGGATTCTTTCCGCGATTCCAGTAAAAAGTTCATACGAAATAGTGCCTATCATATCCGCCAATTCTTCCACGCTTATAAAACCAGTCTCGTCCCCTCCAAAAATAATTGCTTCATCTCCAGTTTTAACATTTCCCGTGGCTCGCACCGTGATAAGATCCATACAGACTCTTCCCAACACTGGACATTTCTTTCCTTTTATTATGACATATCCTTTTCCAGTAAAATCTCTGCGATAGCCATCCCCATAACCTATGCCCACTATCGCTATTCTTTCATTTTTTTTGGCTTTGTAAAGTCCACCATAGCTAACGGCTTCGCCTTTTTTCAGTGTGGCAGTATGCAGGACTCTTGCCTTTATGGTCATAACAGGTTTTACTTTTATTTTGGCTTTCATTTCAGGATCCGTATAAGAGCCGTAAAGCATTATCCCCGGTCTTACTGCATCCATATGCGCCTGTGGGTATTTGGCTATTCCAGCGGAATTTGCACTATGAAAAAAAACTCTTCCCGACACGAGAGGTTTTATTTTTAGCAGGGCTTGTATCTGTACTTGAGTGAACTTGTCTCCCGCCATATCCGCGTTTGCAAAATGGGTATAAACACTTTTAAGCACCATGCGAGGAGAGTTTTTTATTTCGGTTATCAGAGCAGGGGCGTCTGAGACTCGTGCCCCAAGCCGATTCATTCCTGTATTTATTTTAATATGTACATTGGCATTTTTTCCCGCTTTTACAGCGGCTTTGCTTAGGAGTTTTATGGCATTCACAGATGAGACAGAGGGTTCAAGCCTATATTTTAAAATTTCTTCTTCTTCCCCCGGCACAAAACCACCGAGCACAATAATTCCTGTCTTATTTATTCCGGCCTCGCGCAAAGACACCGCTTCTGAAACTCGTGCCACAGCGATATAGTCCACTCCGAGCTGTTCTTCAAAAAAAGCACTCACCACTGTTATCCCGTGCCCATACGCATTGGCTTTTACCACAGGAATCACGCGTTTTCCGCCAGCGGCTTTTTTAATCAGTTTATAATTGTCAGCCAGTACTTTTAAATTTACTTCAGCCCAAGCGGTATATTTTTTTATGCCCGCATTTTTCTTCATTAGAAAGCACCGGGCACACTGGTATCTTTTGTTTCTTTTGCCATTTCTACAAATAAAGTAAGCGAAGGAATAAAGGCAATCTCCTGTTCTCCCTGCGGTCCATTACGATTTTTGGCAATTATAAGTCGGCAATTTATTACTTCTTTATAATCATTTATCTGTGCTATGTGTTCTCTTCTCAGTTTCGGGTCGCTGTCGCGGTCAATAAACATAACCACATCCGCATCCTGCTCTATGGCACCCGACTCTCTAATATCCGAAAGCCTTGGCGGTTGTTTCTTTTCTTTTTCCTGCCCCTCTACGCCTTTGCCGTATGACTTCATTGGTCGCTCGCGTTTGTCCGGCTCACGATTAAGCTGGGATAAAGCAATTACAGGACAATCTATTTCTTTCGTTAAAAGTTTCAACGACCTTGAAATAAAAGCAATTTGTTGCTCCCTATTTTGTCTCAAATATTCTTTACCTTCTGGCGCACGAATAAGCTGTAGGTAATCTACTATTATGAGATCAAGATTTTTTCCGTCTCTTTTTAATTTTGCCTGAGCTGTTCGCGCTTTTGCCCTGATATCAAGCACCGTGTTGTCGCTTATGTCCATAAGAATCGGCGCATCCGAGAGGATTCCCAGCGTCGTTCTTATTCTTTCATTCTCATCGCTTGTGGTATATTTTCCGCTTCTAAGACGAGTTATATCCACTTTTGCCCCAAGCGCCACGAGTCTTCGTGTCAAATCCAAAGCGCTCATTTCAAGACTGAAGATAAGCACATTTTTTTTCTTTTCAGCTGTGGCAAGACTATACGCAAAATTTAATGCCAAGGAAGTTTTTCCTATGCCAGGTCTGGCTCCAATTATTATCAGTTCACCTGGTTGAAAGCCAGAAGTGTATTCATCTATTTTGTGAAAGCCTGTTCGTAAGCCGGTAATAGGATCAGGATTATTTTTTGAAAGTTGATATTTCTCATACACTTCCTTAACAAGTTCTTTTACCGACATAATTCCGCCTTTTTGATTTCTGGAAGTTATGTCAAAAATTTGTTTTTCTGTTTTTTCAAGAATGTTTTCAGTGGTGAGTTTTTCATCGAAAGAGTCCTGGACTACTTTTGTGCCCAAATCAATAAGCTGTCTGAGTACTGCTTTGTCCCTGACTATCCGCGCGTAATCCGCGGCATGTGCCGCTGTCGGCATAGAATCTGCGAGAGAAGAAATATAACCAGCGCCGCCAGCCATTTCAAGCAAGCCATCTGATTTGAGCTTATTTATTACGGTGAGCGAATCAATGGCTTCGCCTTTTTCGCTGAGTTTTGAAACTGCAGAAAATATAGTTTGATGTTTTTGATCGTAAAAGTCTTCGCTTCTAACTATGGGAATTACCGAATCTACGGCATTTTTGCCTAAGAGCACTGCGCCAAGCATAGACTGCTCAGCATCAAGATTTTGTGGCGGAATTTTTCCTGGAGTATCAGACATTCGGCTTAACCCTTCTGCTCTTCATCAGGCATTGCCCATACTTTTACAATAGTTTCTATACCTTCTTTCATTTTTATCTTTACACTATGCATGCCAAATGTTTTTATATGTTTTTCCAAATTTACATGGTGTTTTTCCACTTTAAATCCTTTTGCCGCCAAGGCCTCTACTATATCTGTCTCCGCTATGGAGCCAAAAAACTTCTCATTGTCTGCGTTTTTTCTTTTTATAAACAATTCCATCCCATTCATTTTTTCTACTGCCACTTTGGCGGAACTTATTTCAGCTTTTTTCTTTTCTTGTATTCTTTTTTCCTGATCTTTCACATTTTTTACATTACCGGGTGTCGCTTCTACCGCTTTTCCCGTAGCTATCAAAAAATTTCTGGCATACCCTTCGTTTACTTTTACAATTTCTCCTGCCTTGCCAATTTTCACCACATCCGCTTTCAAAATCACTTCCATATTAAGCCTCCCCTGTCTATTTTTCTGAAATTAAACCAGGTATCAAAGACCCCAAGCGGCACTAAAATCATTATAGATAAATAGAACAAAATTACAACGAAAATATTGGCGAATAAAAGCATGCCCGCCACTAATAAAATTAAGATATTAGAGAGTATTTTGTTAATGCGAATATTTGCTATAAAGTAGGCTGCCACAGCGCCTCCGACAAGACCATAAAAGTTTACAAGCACTACCATAATATTTAAGGCGATATCTGTGACAAGCTCATTTTTAATGGGTTTGCTAAACATAACGGCCCCTACACAAGCCATAAACACCCAGACTATGGCTTCATTTCCGAACCAATATCTGTATTGCGTCATAGGGGCTTCTATCTTCTTATGCTTTTTTGCAATTTCTCTGACAAATAAATAATTCAATAATGCCAAGAAAAACAAAGACACCAAAATCCAACCATACAGTGGCCTAATGATAAGGCTCTTAATAGTCTCCCGTACTGCCTGTGCATCAGCGGGGACAGTTCCTGTTTTAGAATACTGAGTAATAGTAATCTCTGATGCCCTCACCATTTCTATTTTCATTTCATCCACAATACCTAAACCCGTACTTTTATGGCTTATGGCGGAAAAAATTGTCAAAAGGGCGATAAAGTACAAAATCCCAATAGCAATAATAAGTTGCCACTTGACTTTGCCTTTGATTAGGAAATAGAGGATAAGGTCCAATACAAGAAAAATTCCACCTATGAAAAGAAAACTCGCAGCATAACGCATTATATTAGCGGCCATAGAGGCCCCCTTTGTTTTATGAAAAACCGCGGACTTTAAAATCCGCGGCGTATTGTTACTCTTTTTCTTCGGCTACCTTTTAAAAGCAACCACTATATTTTCCGCAGTGCCGCCCACAAATACTTAACTTAAAGTTTATTCTGAAATATAAGCTAAAAGACCGGCTTCTCTTGATTTTTTAAGAGATCTCGAAATCACTCGCTGATGCTTGGCACAGGCGCCTGTCACTCTGCGAGGAATTATTTTACTTCTCTCGGTCACATAATTCTTCAAAAATTCAACATCCTTATAATCTACAGTTTCCTGACCGTCCATGCAGAGTCTGCATTTTTTTCTTCTTATTCTTTTAAAAAGTCCGCCCGGTCTTCCGCCGCCGAAACTTTTAGCTTTTGGTTTACCTATCATTTTTCAAATCCTCCTGGATTTTTTATTTTATTCTCAAAACGGAACTTCGTCAGTTCCTCCGCCAGTATGAGTATCCGTGGCTGGTTCTTCCGTTGGAACATCTTCGCCCTCATCTGCTTTTTTCTTTCTGTCCATAAACTGCACTCGTTCCGCCACCACTTCTATAATGCTTCTTTTTTCTCCGGCTTCACTTTCCCAGCTTCTGCTCTGCAATCTGCCTTCTACGAAAACCGCCGAACCTTTTTTTAAATAGGTGTGGCAACTTTCAGCCTGCTTGCCCCACACTACCACAGTAATAAAGCAAACCTCTTCTTTCTTCTCACCAGTCTGCGTGGTATAGGCTCTATTTACAGCCATTCTCATATTAGTTACAGGCTGTCCATTTTTTCCATACTTTAGTTCAAGATCCTTTGTCAAGTTCCCCATTAAAAGTGTCTTGTTCAGGTTTGCCATTTTAACACCTCCGTTATTTTCTGTTAAACACCAGCATCTTTATTATCTGAAGGCGCAGGTGTTACTTCCGGTTTTGTTTCCGCTACCACAGGTTTCTTTCTTTCTTTTTTCGGCTTAATTTTTGGTGCCACAAAAAGCACCACCGACTGCCTAATGACTTCTTCAATCATACGCAGGCGTTTACCATATTCGTTTACCAACGAAGGCTCAAAGGTAAACTTCATAAAGTAATAATACGCGTCATTGAATTTTTTTACTTCAAAAACCAGGCGCTTTTTTTCAGGAACTTTCTCCTCAACAATAACGCCCTTGTTCTCTATAATGAAATTCTTGACCTTTGCAAGTACTGCAATGAGTTCTTCCTCGCTCAAAGTCGGCTTAATAAAAATAACTGCTTCGTACATCTTTTCCATTGGTAAAACTCCTTTCAGCTCTATGCTGATAACTATTAAATACGGATATTTCACAGGGAGCAAGCCCATGATTTTCCCGCGGCGAATCCTTTTTCAAATAGGACAGAATTATAGACAATTTGAAGGTTTTTGGCAAGTAGTTTTTTTCGAAATCCCCCTAAGTTGCCTTTATGCTCTCATTTTCTTAATATTCACAAGCCCTATCGCGATTACTATGCCTGGATATATAAACCCTGCAAAAGCCAAGTGCATTCCCGAAAACGAGCTAAAATATGCCGCATCCGCGATAAACAAAAACAGATACAACCATACCCCCCAACGCCGCATATCCCAAAAGCCATACAGCGCCACCAATTCTATGACTAAAGTCAGTCCAAAAACCCATATATCAGCATTTGTTATAAGCCCAGCATACTTTTTTATATGTTCCTGAAACATAGGACTTAAAAGCAGGGCAAAAAGCAACCCCCCTAATATTATTCCGGTAAACCCTATCAGGCATATGACAGTCACAAAAAACGGTCTATGATGAAGTCGCTGGCTGGCTTCTATTTTTTCTTTTACTTTTTCTTCGGTTTTTTCAACATTTTTTCTCGCCCGCGCCACTTCTTCTTTTACTTTCTTTTTTATATCCATGTCGTATCCCTTATTAAATTATTTTAACCCTCGCTCATATGCCTGTTGTGTCTTAAGTTTTACTCTTGCCTGTATTTTTGGGCTTGTCAATTCTCTTATCGCATCTTTTGCTATCCAACGCTCAGTTTTTGAAGCCTGCTTTTCCATTTCTTTAGCCGTTTTCAAAGCCTCTTTATTAAGCGCCATATTTCTTTTGCCTATATGCCTAAGCGCCCAGTTAACTGCTTTTCTTACGAAATTTCTCTCATCTGTGGCATACTTTTTTATAAGCGGCAGCATTTTAACAAACACTTCATTCTCTGCTTTCTCGTCGTGCCAAGCGAGCACCGCTATCATTGCAAAACTCGCCCTTCTTACAAACTCCTCTTTCCTTTTTGCCCAGGCATATACTTTTTTGTATGCGTATTTTGTATTTCCAAAAAGATTCATACAGGTCTGATCACACACATCCCAAGAATCAAAATCTTTTACCCATAAGTCCATTTGTTTTTCTGTTACTTTTTCGGGGTCATCAATAATACTGGCCAGTATTTTCGCCTCGTGAATTCCTGAGGCCCATAGTTTAAGTGCCAGCGTATGTTCGTTTTTTAATTTTTTTGCCAGTTCACGAAGCCGCCCCATAGGTACCCCGAGCGTATTTTTAGAATTAATTCCAAATCTAGCCATTCCCTCGACATTTTTTTTGTTTGCCATTGACCTAATTTTTTTTATTACTTCCAGATAAGTCATACTCACCTCTTTATCTCATTAAATAAATTATACCATATTCTTGTCTCCATTTAGTTTCAATTTCTTTCCCCCAGCGCATTGCCTTATATGAATACAGTTGCTACAAATAAAAAGACCCGCAAGTTTTTTACCTTGCGGGTCTTTTATATATCAGCGTAATGCCAATATTTTTTAATTCTTTTTCTTACACACAGCCGTGGTCTATCATAGTGTCCGCTACTTTTACGAAACCTGCGATGTTTGCACCCATAACATAGTTGTCAGGGGTGTTGTATTCTTTCATCGCATTTCTGCACTGGGTGTGTATCGCTATCATTATGCCATGAAGCTTCGCGTCAACTTCTTCGCGTGTCCACGCGAGTCTCATGGAGTTCTGGCTCATTTCAAGTCCCGAAGTAGCAACTCCGCCAGCATTTGCGGCTTTTCCTGGTCCATAGAGTATCTTTTTTGCCAGATACTGTTCTATGGCCTCAGGAGTAGAAGGCATATTTGCGCCTTCGCTTACAAGCTTGCAACCATTATCAAGCAGCATTTTGGCATCTTTGCCGTCTATCTCGTTCTGAGTCGCACTTGGGAAAGCGCAATCGCACTTTATATTCCAAGGCTTTCCTCCGGCAATAAACTCACATTTAAATTTTTCCGCGTACTCTTTAATGCGTCCGCGTCTTACTTCCTTGAGGTCCATGACAAAAGCTAATTTTTCTGCTGTAATTCCGTCTTTGTCATAAATCGTTCCGGAAGAATCAGAAAGAGATACGGCTTTTCCGCCAAGCTGATTTATTTTCTCAACTGTATACTGTGCCACATTTCCGGAACCAGAAACAGCACAGATCTTTCCTTTCATGGTGTCATTTTTTGTTTTAAGCATTTCTTCTGCAAAATAAACCGAACCATAACCTGTTGCCTCAGGGCGTATCAAAGACCCACCCCATTTCAAGCCTTTACCAGTAAGGACTCCTACAAATTCATTGCGCAATCTTTTATACTGTCCAAACATATATCCGATCTCGCGTCCGCCTGTGCCTATATCTCCAGCTGGCACATCCGTGTCCGCCCCTATATGTTTTGAAAGTTCGGTCATAAAGGACTGACAAAAACGCATTACTTCATTATCTGTTTTTCCTTTAGGATCAAAATCAGAACCACCTTTGCCACCGCCCATAGGGAGCGTGGTAAGGGCATTTTTTAAAACCTGTTCAAAACCAAGGAATTTTAAAATGCTTATGTTTACTGAAGGGTGCAGTCGAATCCCGCCTTTATAAGGGCCTATCGCGCTGTTGAATTGAATACGGAAACCTCTGTTTACTTGAATAACTCCCTTATCGTCAAGCCACGGAACGCGAAAAATTATTTGTCTTTCAGGTTCCACAAGCCGCTCAAGGACTTTATAATTTTCATATTTTTTATTTTTTTCAAAAACTGGATCCAAAGATTCGAGAACTTCTGTGACCGCCTGCAAAAACTCTGGTTCATTTGCATTGCGTTTCTTAACTGTTTCTAAAACACTCTTAATATAATCTGATGACATACCGTTCCTCCCGCTTTTATTTTTTTTTGCGCGACTGCATTGTCCCGCTTTTTTCGTACAACACTGTACGATAATACCTCAGAGTATCCTGTTCCCACGGACAGCTTTGTCCACGAGAAGGTTAAAAATTGGCGTCGGGCGCCGTATTTATTTTATCGGTCTGGCTTTTATTTTTCCTGTTCCAGAGTCAGCAGTATGGCCTCTGCCACTTCTTTCATGCTTTTTCTGGAATCCATACTCTTTTTATGTATTGTTTTATATGCCTCATCTTCGGCAATATTAAATTTTTTCATAAGCAAACCCTTTGCCCGTTCTATGGTCTTTCTGGTCTCAAGGGCTTCTTTTGCGGCTATGGCTTCCTTAATAAGACTCATATTTTCTATGACTATGGCGGCCTGATTTGCCACCGACTGCAGTACGCGTATATTTTCAGAAGTAAACTTGTGTTCTTCGGTAGTATAAATATTTATACAGCCAATCGCTTTGCTACGGAAAGTCATAGGTACTGCGAGCATAGAGCAAAGCCCTTCACTCTTTGCTATATCTTTATAAGTATACCCTGCCTCTTTTGTCACATCCGCCACTGCTATCGGTCTTTTTTCAAGCACGGCTTTCCCACTGACACTCTGCCCTACTTTTATATTGGGTTTACTTTTATAATCTTCGCTAAGACTTTGCGTGGCAATAATTTTAAGTTCCTGTTCATTTTTATCCAACAACATAACCGAACATATTTTTGAGCCCATCATATCAGCCGTCAGCGTGACTATAAGGTTAAGAATTTCCTCTAAGTACTTGCCACTGACTATAGTCTTGCTTATCTGCGAAAGCGTTTCAAGCTCTTTATTTTTTGATTTTAAATCTTCAAACAAAAGCGCATTGTTTATCGCTATGGACATTTGATTTGTCACGCCTGTCAATATAGAGAGAATACTTTTATTGTAGGAGTGTTTTTTCCAGGAAAGTATATTGGCTACCGCCAAGACATGATCGCCCGCGGTAAATGGCATACATAGCACTGACCTGTAAGCTGATTCAAGCGAGGCTTCGGTAAACTTTGACATAGGCGGTTCAAAAGGCACTTTCTCTGCTGCAGCCTTTTCCCCTATTTCTTTTGGGAGTTTGCTTCGAATTGTCTTTAAAGTCAAATCACTTTTCGAAGCTTTAAGAACAAACTCACTATTTTTCAAATCGTGAAGATACACCAGACAGTCATCACACCCCGTAATAGTCGAAATCTTGTCAGCTATTTGTTGTAACGCCACGGCAATATCAGAACTATAGACATTTGTAGAAATATCTTTAAACATTTGAATCTCTTTTTCTTTTTCTTTTAGCAGTTTTTTAAGGACTGTAATTTCCTTTTTATCCACTTTCTTTTTTTCCACTTGCCACACCTCTTTTAAATTTCAAAATCCAAAAATGATTATATAATGCTACGGCAAGCAAGTCAAGGACAGTAAAATAAATTACGCTTATGTTTATTTTACAATTTCCACCAATTTTATTTCAAAGTTAAGGTCTTTTCCGGCCAAATCGTGATTGCCATCAAAAGTTATTTTCCCATTTTCCACTTTAGTTATTGTCGCCACCACAGGTCCATCATTTGGAAAAGGCACTTGCATTTTCATTCCGATTTTTGGCTCTAACCCTTTTGGGAATTGGCTCTTATCTAATACCAAAATAAACTCAGGGTCATAGTCCCCATAGCCATCTTCTGCTTTTATATGTATTTTCGTGGTCTCGCCTGGTTCTAAAGATGCTGCGGTAGTGTCAAACTGCTCCAACACTTCGCCGCCACCTATAGTGAACTCCAAGGGTTCTCTGCCAATAGAAGAGTCAAATTGCTTGCCATCATCAAGGGTTCCTGTATAATGTACTCTTACCACATTTCCGTTCTTTGGTTTTGCCATAAAGCCTCCATCGGTTTTTATTTAACTTGTATTTTATCACTCCCATTTCCAAAGGCAATAGAAATAATAAGGGGCTGTGTTTGAGGCAAATGTTTTTTATAGAAGACCTCTTTCTATAGTTTCAACAGGTAACTTTAATGCTACCTTTTTATATTGTGATTCGTCTAATTATTGATAGTAAAATCTTTCAAAGGAGGAGCAAAAAATGAAAAAACTTATAGTTATGGTATGCGTTCTATTGTTCGCAGTTTCGCTTGTTTATGCCGAGACCACAAACATTGCCGCGTCCGCAAGCGACACAAAGGCACAGATTGAGCAGTTAAGACAGGCTATTAAAGCAGACATTAACGCCATTCAGACAATCAAAATTGATGCAACAAGAGCAAAAGCAGATAAGAAAGCGGCTATTATTGAGAAAACGAACGACATCAAAGCAAAGAAAGATGCAATAAAAGCGCTCAAGCTGGCAAATCGCAATGCAGTAAAAGCGGGAAAGTAAGACAAATAGTTTTTTATTAGCATTCGGTATAAGGTTTAATAACTAAGCGGAAGATTCAAAACAAAAAAAGTAACGCCGGAAAAAGGCGTTACTTTTTTTTGTAAATAATTTTCGCTTTATAATAACCAAAAGTCAAACGACTTTATGTATTCAAAAACTTTACATTGCCTTTACTGCCTTCCTATTCTTCATCACTTTTGCCGCGGCTATCTGTGCTGTACTTTCCTGCATAGTCTCTTCCATCACCAACCATTTTAATGGCTCTTCGTTTTTCGCTCTTTTCAGAAATGACAGTTTGTTCACAATCAATGGGCCTATGACATTGCCGATATTTTTATACTTTCCGGAAAAAATTATCCCATCTATATTTCCCATAACAGCGGCTGCAGCGCCGCAAGTCTGTAAAATTTTATACAGCATAATGTCTTTGGCGAGTTTATATTCTTCTTTGGGATTTTCAAAAATTTCTGGAAGTTTGCACGGTTTTCCTACATATCCCGCCAGACCGCTTTCTTCCGTGAGCATTCTGTTTATCTGCTCATACCCCCATTTTAATTCCTGCGCGAGAATGACGAGAATACCCACATCCATATCGCCGCAGGTGCTGTCACCTGGCAGGCCTTCGAGTGGCGTGGCTCCACCTGTGACCATAATAGGTTTTCCACCCATCACTGCCGCAACTTCCGTGCGCGAGTCCAGACATATAGACACAATTTTAACAGCTTCGTTTTTATCATTCTTTTTTATTTTTAGTTGAGCCAGTCTTGCTGCTGCTTCATGCGATATCCCGCGGAAGCCGCCTTTTATTAAATCAAGTCCACGCGCAGTCTTGGCTTCAAGCGCATAGTTTTTTTCCCTTGCCGGCAAGCTCATAAAAAAAGATGTTTCAAACACAAGCACAGCCGGTGTCTCCGGATATACTTTTTCTGCCGCTTCCAAGAGTTTTAAAATTGCAGGCACATGCAAAGGCGCAAGTCTTATCAGCATTCTGAGTTTTTCCATAGTCTCATTGCTCACAAGCGCGGGCCCATCAAATATGTCTCCACCAAAAGCGCAGCGTATAGCCAGTGCGTCAGGAGTCAGATCTCTGTTTTTCAGTTCGGCCCTGTCTTGTACATCTCTTTTTATCTCGTCAAGTATTTCCCTGCCTTCCATACCACCGCGATAACCTTCAAGTTTACCTTTTATAAGCGCGCCTTCCCCCGCCGCCACAAGGGTATAAGAAAGCGACTGCCGTCCGGGATCAAGTACAAGTATATTCACGATATATCTCCTTTAATAGTTTTATTCTTTTTTTAATATGGATTCCAAACTCTTAAATCGCCACGCTCGCCGTCACTCTCGCTATTGCCAGTTCTTCGTTAGTAGCCAACGCCCACACACGCACTTCGCTGTCTTTCGCCGCTATATCCGCTGGCAGTGTTTTGTAATTGTCAGCCATCGTATTTTTTGCTGCGTCCATTTTTATTCCAAAAGCTTCCAACCCCGAACACGCCGCCCATCTGACCTCAGGCACGAGCTCGCCTATGGTGTCGGTAAAAATTACTGCATCAGGTTTTCCCACTATGGCCAAGTATGTGCCTATGGCTTTTTTTATTCTCCACAGGTACACCTGAAGTGTGAGTTCCATATCCAAGTTCTCTTTTTCATCGGACTTGACCGCTTTTATTATGTCCCTGATATCCCCGGACACGCCGGACATACCGAGCACGCCGCTTTTTTTATTTAGGAGTGAGTCGAGTTTTTTGTAATCGCCACCGGACAAACCTAGAATCTTAAGCGCAATCGCAGGGTCTATATCACCGCTGCGCGTACTCATAACAAGCCCAGGCTGAGGAGTATATCCCATAGTGTTATCCACCGACTTGCCGTTCACTACCGCGCACAATGATGCGCCACCTGAACCAAGATGACATGAAACTGCGTTGAATTTTTCTATGGGGATATTCATCAACTTTGCTGTTTCTTCCACCACAAACTGATGCGAAGTCCCGTGAAAGCCATATTTTTTTATGGCAAATTTATCGCGCACCCATTTCGGCAGCGCATAGGTTTTTGCGTATTCCGGAATAGTCGCGTGATACCCAGTATCAAACACGGCTACCTGTGGCAGTTCAGGATACATCTTGTGGCAAGCCTCTATGAGAGCGAGCGCCGGAGGATTATGCAAAGGTGCGAGGTCAAGTGTTTTGCGCAGACCCTCAATAGCCGCCGCGTCTATTATCACACTACCCTTGAATATTTCCGCCCCGTGCACTACCCTGTGCCCGAGCACATCAGGCGCATTGCCTACTTTTCTTTTTAAAATTTTCAGCACTTCATTAAAAGCTTCCCCGTGGCTACCCATATCCACCTGTATTACTTCTTCCTTGCCATTTTCTTTATGAATTATCCTTGCTGGTTCTGCCGTCTTTGCCCCGATGCGTTGTGCTTCTCCCGAACATATTTGTTTTTCATCAGGCATTGAAATAAATCTGTACTTTAGTGAGGAACTCCCGCAGTTAAACACCAGCACATTCATTTTTTTCTTTGCTTTACCTTTGCTCATTTTCGCTCTCCGTAGTATTTAGTAGTTTGGGCGCGAAAGTTTTTATTCTTCCGCGCCCGCTTTTCTATTTTTTTATCCTGAAGTTCTGAACTATTTTTTAAATCTCGTCCAGAGTCCAGCCACACACCGGTATGCCCGCTATGCCATGCGCAATTAGCATGGTGCCATAAACTGCTTCCACAATTTTATCCGTTTCCACATATTCATTTACAGAGTGCGCCACTTCTTCATTGCCAGCGCCAAAGCCCACTACCTGCACGCCGAATTCTTTAAGAATAGTTGCTCCTGATGTCCCCATCCCGAGTTTTCCGAGTTTCCATTTTGCAGGAGTAATTTTCATTCCGCCCGCCGCGAGTGACTGCCTTGCGCGCTCTATCGTGGGACTGAAAGGATCCGAGGTCCAAGCCTGTGCCAGAAACTGGGTGAACATAGTCTTTCCAGTATAGACCTGCTGTTGCTCGCTTCTGAGCATCGCGCTTACCGCCACCGCACCAGAAGGTTTTGCCGCTATCATCGCTCTGCGCTCGGTCTGCGTCACTACAGCGCCGGCTTCCTCGCCAGAGTTGAGGCGTTTGCGCATTCTTATCGTGGCACTGCGTTCTCCACCCGCGTTTGCATAATAAGGTTCGAACACCTGAAAATTTCCACCACCTTCTGATGTCATCCCGTTTCTAAGTTCTTCGCTTATCGCATCTACCGCATCGCTGGCATGAAATGAATTTGAACTCTGTACGCGCACATCCATATCCATCCAACCATCATGCCCATAGAAAAGTCCTAGATTGGTAGGTTCTCCCATAACAGCAAGATCTGCTTTGAGTTTTAGCGATGGCAATGTTTCTTTGAACAAATGTCTGGTGCCAAGCGAGAGTCCGTTCTGTTCCGCCACTGTCGCAGCCACGACTATATTTCCCTGAAGCGGCAGCAGACTTCTTTTTAAAAGTGCGCCGGCATAAACCTGCGCGGCAAGTCCTGACTTTGCGTCACACGCGCCGCAACCGTAAAGTTTGCCGTCTATTATTTCGCCTGCAAAAGGATCCATATCCCAGTCTTTTTTATTGCCTTCAGTTATGGAATCCATATGCGAAGTAAACAATACCGTAGGACCCGCTTCTCTACCGAACATCACGCCGATTACATTTCCGACTTCATCTTTAAATACTTTATCAAACCCGACTTTAATCATTTCTTTTTCCACAAGATTCGCTACCGCTTCTTCGCGGAGACTGTCACTTGGAGCCTTGATAAGGCGCCGTGTAAAATCCACCACCGCGTCTTTCAAACCGCCATTCTTTCCTCTGAGCATTTGATACATGGTATTTCTCCTTTTTGATTCCTTTTAGGGAATCATTTAATTTAAACTACTTAATAACTAAATATCTATTAGCAACTTGCATGCCAAACTTTATTTATTCAATAAAAGAGGCTTATTATTTTACATTTACCCACAAATAGTTATTTTCAGAGACTTGACAAATAGTTAATTTTGTTTCATAATGCAATAGTATCATTTCATTTTGAAATAGTCCTAAAAATTTATATTTTTTTCAGAAAGCATTATTTATAAATTTTAAACCCTATTTTGTAATACGAAATCTAATCCTAATAAGCGAGGTAAACACTTATGAAAGCTAAAGACTTAAAATTCAGCGAGCTCTTCGATATCAGCGATGGCAAGATAGAACTCAAAGGCCGTAGGCTTGTCATTCATTCCATGAACGCTTTCGCGCACCTGCGCAAAGAACTTATTGATAATGTTGGCAAAGACCAGGCGCGTCGCATCTTTACCCGCTTTGGATATTTTTGGGGCCAAGCTGACGCCGCCGCTATGAAACGCATTTTCAAATGGGACACTTTTGAAGAATGGATGAGAGCAGGCATGCGCCTGCACGCAATGCAGGGAATAGTAAAGCCAGTGGTGGAAACTCTTGAGGTAAGTGAAAAAGCTGGTTTTTATAACGCAGCCGTAATTTGGCGAGATTCAGGAGAAGCAGAAGAACATATTTCCGAACTTGGAAAAAGCAGAGGCCATGACACCGCGTGCTGGATGCTTGTGGGCTATGCCAGTGGCTATGCTTCTTTTTGTATGGACACAAATGTATACTTTATAGAAAAAACCTGCGTCGCCTCTGGTGAGAAAACTTGTTACGCTATTGGCAAAGACGAAAAATCTTGGGGCGAAGAAATAAAACCTTATCTTCCCTACTTTCAGGCGGAAGACATAAAAGGGAAAATCCAAAAACTCACTAAAGAACTTATGGAAAAATCAAAACTTTTATCCACACAAACAGAAAAACTCGCGTCTTTAGAAAGTAAAGGCAAAGATGCGCTTTTTATAGAAGTGCATAGCAAAGCTTACCGCACGGCGCTTGAGCTCGCCTCACGCGTGGCAAATTTTGATTCTTTAGTTCTAATAACTGGTGAGACTGGCACGGGAAAAGAAATTATGGCCCGCTTTATCCACCGCAATTCCCAAAGAGCCGCTGGTCCTTTTGTCGGCATCAACTGCGGTGCCCTGCCTGAAACTCTCCTCGAAAGCGAACTCTTCGGCCACAAAGCTGGTTCTTTTACTGGTGCCACAGACAACCGCATAGGCCTTTTTGAAACCGCGGAAAATGGCACAGTCTTTCTTGATGAGATAGGCGATATCACTCCAGCTATGCAGTTAAAATTATTAAGAGTTCTGCAGGAAAAAGAAATTATGCGGGTGGGTGAAAGCAAAACCAGAAAAATAAACACAAGAGTCCTCGCTGCCACAAATAAAAATCTGACAAAAATGGTTTCCGAAGGAAAATTCCGCGAAGATTTATTATACAGAATTAAAATCATAGAAATAGAAATCCCGGCGTTGAGAAAAAGGCGTGAAGATATTCTGCCGTTGGCGAGATTTTTTATAAAAAAACTTTCAAAAAAATTAAACCTCCCTACTTTAAAACTCGACTCCACCTGCGTGGACCACCTGAACACCTATCCTTGGCCGGGCAATGTGCGTGAACTTGAAAATGTTTTAGAGAGCGCAGCTGTTATGACACCCGACGGAGTTATAAAGCCCGAATATCTACCACTATCAATAACCAACCCCGACATAATAAAATCCCAGACCCAAAACCCGCTCAATGTCTCGCTAGACCAGCTGGAAAAAACTCATATTACAACGGTTTTGAAACTATGCGGTGGAAATAAAACCAAAGCGGCAAAATCACTAGGCATAAGCCAGGCAACTTTGTGGAGAAAACTTGGTGGCAATTAAAAGAGTTTAGACTTTTAAGTTGTGGATTATAACTTCAGCCGTATTACAACTTCTTTAGACAATTACCTTCCAAATATATGAGTTGAACAAGAAGTTTTTTACTCATCGAGATGTTTCTCCCCTACGGGGATTTGTTAGCCCTTAAACTTATTTATTAACCCTGACAACATTTTGGCAATAGTTTCAGATTGTTCCAGCAGAGTTTTTGGAATACCATCATCATACAACACATCAAGGCAAGCCACGCATTCATTTACAGAAGCCCTTGCCGTCACATACATATGCCGTTTCTCAGCCCTATGATATCTCCCATAGCCCTCGGAGAAATTGAGTAGGATAGACAAAGCAGCGCGTTTTAGTTGGTCGGCAAGAATCCGGTCAGGTTTGGTTTCTTTCAAGATTTGTTTAATTGTTTTATTATATGCTTTAGCATCTTTATATATTTGCGTGTTTATAAAATCAAATTCCATATAATACCCCCCGTTTTATATCTTTTCTTATTGCTAAAACTCACTTTTAAATCTCAACCTTAAGAGTTTAGAATTAAGGGTTAAGGAAGAAGGAAATTTTCGATAGTTTGATTTGTCTTCGGCTGCTTTCCTTACTCCTAAACCCTCACTCCCCAATCCTTCCAAAATTTTCATCAGAAAATTTTGGCTCCCCGGGTAGGACTCGAACCTACGACAAGGTGATTAACAGTCACCTGCTCTACCAACTGAGCTACCAGGGAACCTGAATTCTATAAGTTCAACAGAATATAATTTTTAACATACAAAAAAATAAAAGTCAAACAATTTTTGCCGACTATGTTTTATAATTTTGTGTCGCTTGACACAAGGGGGATTTTTGCCTATACTACAAAAAACTATGGAGGTTTTAAATGTCAAAATTTATTCTTATTCTGGTGGGGCTACTTTCAGTTTTGATATTATTTACTTCCTGTTTTCCAAAAGGGTTCACGCTAAAACGCAGTAATGAATCTTGGATAATGTCTGCGGATGCGCAACTTATTCCTGCTTCTGACCCTTCTATTATATATATCGGCAGAACAGATGCTTCTAATTCTGATTTTCGCAGGTTTGATTGGCCTGGGGTTTCTATTTTTACTGGTTTTGAAGGGGCTTCACTGGGGCTCGAGTTATCAGATGGTGGTAATGATTACAATATAATAATAGACAATGGTCCTTCAGAAGTCCTTTCCACCAAATTTCAGTCCGGAACTTATGCTATCACCCGCGACCTTAAAAATGGTAAACATACTGTGCTTATTACAAAACGCACTGAAGGAGGCAATGGCATAGGCACTTTTAAAGGGTTTTATCTTGAAGCCGGGAAAAAACTTTTCAGACCCGCTTATGCTCCAAAATATAAAATAGAAATCATAGGCGATTCTTTGACTTGTGGGTATGGAAACGAAGGGCCTAATCTAAAGTGCGATGACTTGCGCAAATACGAAAATAATTATATGGCATATGGTCCAATTACTGCCAGGGCGCTTAATGCCGAATATTCAATCATAGCTATTTCAGGTAAAGGCATTATCCGAAACTATGGGGCAAAAGAAACCACTTCTCCTGACCCCTTGCCTATGTTCTACGATAGGACTCTGCAGAACGAAGCTGATATTCCTTGGAAGTTTGACACTTGGCTTCCTGACATTGTGCTTATCAACCTTGGGACAAATGATTATTCCACCACCCCTCAGCCGAGTTTTGAAATTTTTAGCGCTGCGTATAAAAATCTGATTTCTCTTATCCGTGGCAATTATCCTAATGCGGCTATTTTTCTTTTAGGCAGTCCGCTCCCCACCAAACCGCTTTTAGAAAATATTCAGGCAATCGCCACAGACCTTTCAAAAACCGACAGTAAAATATTTTATTACCCTTTGCCACCGCCCGCTTCAGAAGCCGAATACGGTTGCGACTGGCATCCAAAAGTCATAGCGCATCAGCGTATGGCGGAGGGGCTTACCACTTTTATTAAAGACACTCTTAAAATAAAATAATACTTTTGCCTTAAATAAAATTGGAGTTTTAAACGAGAGAGTAAAAAGAAAGTCCTGATATCAGTATTTTTTTCTGGAGAACAAATCTCTTTTTGTATTGGA
>SESG01014366.1_pt1 | contig 24797 bp, 10 predicted proteins | sample 3171421 | NCBI WGS metagenome assembly SESG01 (sample SAMN10866946, study PRJNA518727) | freshwater metagenome | biome: subpolar coniferous forest; feature: holomictic lake; material: water; isolation source: holomictic Lake 227, 6 m and 8 m depth | place: Canada: near Kenora, Ontario | collected...
GCTGACGATTGCCGGCTCGGACAGCGGCGGCGGGGCGGGCATCCAGGCGGACCTGAAGACTTTTGCCGCGCTGGGGGTGCATGGCACCAGCGCGATCACGTGCCTCACGGCGCAGAACCCGGAGGGCGTGCGCGGCATCCAGGCGTGCCGCGTGGAAATCGTGCGGACCCAGATCGAGGCGGTGTTTGATGCGTTTCGCCCGGCGGCCGTGAAGTCCGGGATGCTCTATTCGGCCCCGATCATCCGCGTGGTGGCGGAGTTCTTTCGTCGGCACCGGGGTGTGCCGCTGGTGGTGGATCCGGTGATGGTCTCGACCAGCGGCGCGCAATTGCTCAAGCCAGCAGCGGTCCATGCCTTGTGCGCGGAGATGCTGCCTCTGGCCGCACTGGTGACGCCCAACCTGGACGAAGCGGAGATTCTGGTCGGGGGTAAACTGAACTCCGTGGCCGACCTCCGTGCCGCGGCCCGGGAACTGCACCGGCGTTTTGGCTGCGCGGCGCTGGTCAAAGGGAGACACCTCCGTGGGCTTAAGGAGGCGGTGGATATCTTCTATGATGGCCGGCAGGAACTGCTGCTCAGCGCTCCATTTATCCGGGGGGTGAACACGCACGGCACGGGTTGCACTTATTCGGCGGCGATTGCCGGGCACCTGGCGCGGGGATGCTCCTTGGCGCGCGCCGTGCAAGAGGCCAAGGAATACATCACGCAAGCCATCGCGCAGAGCCGGACCGCCGCCGGCCACAGCGTCCTCAACTGCTTCTGGGGTTAATCAGAAATAATTCTTGAGGAATTCGGCGGCAATCGGAGTATAATGGACGTGAAATTAAGCATATTATGAAAGCATTCAAACACCTAATTACAACTGTCCTGTTGGTCTCCTTTTGCGCCGCTCCCCTGGCGGGCTTTGCCGGCGACAAGAAGAGCGAGAAACCAAAGCCTTATCCGCTGAAGACCTGTGTCGTGACGGATGAAAAGCTCGGCGGAATGGGCGACGCTTACGTCTTCGTCCAGGACGGGCGTGAGATCAAGCTCTGCTGCAAGGGCTGCCTGAAGGACTTCAAGAAAGAGCCCGCCAAGTACATCAAGAAGATCGAGGAGGCCGAGGCCAAGGCCAAGAAGAAATAGCCCACCGGGTGCGGAAACAAAACGGCGGTCGGCGGAGCAGGGTGTAGGGTTCCGGGAGGAGCGCGCCTGCCTTGGTGAGCTGACTGGCGACGTTTCTAACGAATTCGCGGGATTAACGCGTGGTCGGCCCGCACGAGTAGCGCGGATTGGAAATCGGCGCTACGCGGTTTCAGCCCGTCCGCGAGCGCGCTTGCGGATCGGAGCACTTGAGGCGTGGTGCGCCTGGTGCAGGGGCAACCCATGCACCCTCGGCCGTTTCTGCGTTTGGTGAGTTTTCCTGGCTATGAAGATGCTAGTTTCCTGGTTGTTGCTCTCAGCCGTTGCGAGTGCAATGGCCGGAGCGCCGTCCGGGAAATCGCTGTCGGCGCTTGCGGCAACAAATGTCATCTGCCTGACGCCAGCCCATATCAGCGAGCTAGCCGAAGAGATGCGTGTTAAGCACCCGGCGCTGCAAGCCGCCTGGGCGCGCACCAACGCGGCCGCGGCCGGCGTCGGCGCCGTGCGGACCTGGGAGGACCCGATGGCCCGGCTGGGGGGCATGGCCGCGCGCGAGGAGATGCGGGCGGATGAGGGCGATTTGATCTACGGGGTCGAGCAGAAGCTGCCGCTTTTCGGCAAGGCCAAGCTGGCCCGGAGTGTGGCCCGGGCGGAGGTCTCGACCGAGATGGCCAATGCCGATTACCAGTTCCAGGTATTGCGCCGGGAACTGGCCAAGGCGGTGTTTCGGACGGCGCTGGCGGATGAGGTGGTGGTCATCGGCCAGCAGGACCTGGCCTGGCTGGAAACCATTACCCGCACGATGGAGGGCAAGTTTCAGGCGAGCGAGGCGACGCTAGTGGAGGTATTGCAGCTCCAAAACGAGCGGGCTAAACGAACGACCCAGCTTGACACGGACCGCGACCGGCTCGGGCACGAACAGGTTACCTTGAATCGGATGCTGAATCGCGACCTGCTTTCCCCCTGGCCCACTTTGGAACTTCCCGCGCTGGCCGGCTCGGTGGTTTACGGCCCAAGGCTTATGGACTTCGCGCTCAAATACGAACCCAGGATTGAGCTGCTGCGCCGGCAAATTAAGCAGGCCGAGGCCACGGTTGCTTTAACCCGCCGCCAGCGCCTGCCCGATATCAACGCCGGGCTGGAAGCGCGCAATTACAGCGGCGATGGGAGTTTCCGGCAGGGCGTGCTGGTCTTCAGCATGGCTCTCCCGTGGGTCAATGCCGGGAAGTATCGCCATGAAATCCAACGCGACGAAGCGAAGCTCAAAGCCGCGGAATTGGATTTGGCCGACTATGAGCTGTCCGTGCGCGAGGAGGTTCACCAGTTGACGGTGAAGATTGATGCGGCCCGCCGGGAAGCGGTGCTCTATCGCGACCAGATTATCCCCCGCAGCCAGTCCGCGCTGGGCAGCGCACGCTCGGGCTGGGAAGCAAACCGCGGCTCCTTCCGGGATGTGCTCGACGCGCGCCGCATGCTGCTCGAGGGGCGGCTGATGGATGCCCGCGCCATTTCCGAACAGTATCAGATGCTGTCCGAACTTGTGCTCTGCTGCGGCCTGGGTGATATGGAAGCCCTGCAAATGATCGGCGCGCAGCCGGAGCTTTCCCCGAAGAAGAAAACCAATCCGGAATAGACCCGCCCCCGATGTTCATCGCCGCATCATCAAAGCGCCCCGAAACCCAGGCTCAGGCCACGGCGGGCGCTCCCGGTCAGACGAAAGAGCGGGGGCACAATTTCGCCGTTGCTGCGATCCTGTCTCTGGCCTTGCTCCTGGCAGGTTGTAAGGGGATCTCTACCCGGGGGGAAAAGGAGGCTCGCAGCCAGGCTCAATCCGTTGCCGCATCTTATCGACCGCAGGGTCAAAAACCCACTTTGCCGCTTCTGACAGCGAGTTCCAGTCTCAGCAATTACCTTACTTACGCACTGCTCAACCAACCGAAGGTCGAAGCCGCCTACTACGAGTGGAGCGCCTCCATCGAACGAATCACGCAGGCGCGGTCGTTCCCTGACCCGCAGTTCACCTTCCAGATGGACATTCAGAATGTTGTCACCTCGATCATGCCCGGGCTTATGGGGGCCATCCCGTGGCCGGACAAACTCCGGGTCGGAGCCGAGATTGCGTCGGCCGAAAGCCAGGCCAAGTACTTCACCTTTCAATCCGCCGTTCTGGAGAGCGCTTTCCGAGTGAAGCGCGCTTACTACCAGCTTTACTTCCTGGATGAGAAGATCGGCGTTAATCAGGACACCCTGAGACTGCTGGCGGACCTGGAGAAGCTCGCCCGGGCGCAGAATGAAGTGGGCAAGGTCACACTGCAGGATGTGCTGCGCGCTCAAATCGAACAGGACCGCCTCCGGTCCGAAATCGCCAACCTCGAGGATTCGCGCAGCTCGCTGCAGGCCCAGTTCAAGGCCGCGCTGGGTCTGGGGGCCGGCGACCCAACCCCGTGCCTCCCTGCCCGGTTCGAATCCACCCCGCTGGACCTTACCGCTGATAAGCTGTTCGAGACAGCTCTCGCACAGAATTCCCGCCTCAAAGCAATGGAAGCTGACGTGCGCGTCGCGGAAGCTAGTATTATTCTCGCGCGAAGGGCGCGCCTGCCTGATTCCACGCTGGGGCTGATGGCCGATGCGAAGATGGACCCCACTCTTTATCGTCCGTTGGGCACCGTCTCGCTTCCCATCTGGCGCGACAAGATCGCGGCGCAAATCGCCGAGGCCCAGGCCAACAAGCGCGTTGCCCAGGCACAACTGTCAGGCGAGCAGATTACGCTGGCGGTGGATTTTGCCGAAAGGTCGTTCCTTTACCGTGAGGCAACCCGCAACCTGGCACTCCTGAATGATAAGCTCTTACCCAAGGCCCGCCGGTCCCTGGAAGTGGCGCGGTCAGGTTACCTGGCCGGCCAGATCGATTTCCTCAACCTGACTGATAGCGAACGCACCCTGCTCGGGTTCAAATTGGATAAAGTGGAAGCGACCACTCAACGCGAAATCGTCCTGGCGGAGCTGTCCCTCATCATTCAGGGCATGCCGCCATCCGGCGCGCCGATGGGGCCGAGTGCCGCACGCATGAGCGGCGCTGCCCCGTCCGGCCCGAGGAAAGCGAACCGAGGGGGGATGTGAGTCGCCGGCCCACTGGACCTGATCCACTAAGAAATATCAAATGAAAGCTCGCAAACTCATTCCGCTGCTCGTCCTGACGCTTGCCATCGCTGGCGGCGCTGCCTCTCTGTTGGCCGGCTGTGGCCGCGGCAGCAGCGCTGGCGGCAAAGAGGCTCAGAAAGCTCTCTTCACTTGCGGCATGCATCCGCAGGTCGTCCAGCCCACCCCGGGCAATTGCCCAATCTGCGGCATGAAGCTCACACCCATCCGCAAGCAAGCTGAAACCGCAAAGGGCAGCCCGGCCACCCCATCCGGCGAGCCGCAGACCATCGCGATTGACTCGGTGACCACCCAGAACATGGGCATCCGCACCGCGGTTGTGACTCGCGGGCCGTTGCGCCGCACCATTCGCACCGTAGGCGCCATTGATTACAACGAAACCTCGCTGGAGGACGTAACCACTAAGTTCAAGGGCTGGATCGAGAAGCTTTACGTCGATGCCACCGGCCAGCAGGTCCACCGCGGCGATCCCTTGTTCGAGATCTACTCACCGGAGCTTTACAGCGCTCAGCGGGAGTATTTGCTCGCGGTTGAGCAGGGAACGAATGCGCCGGGCGACGCTTCGCTCAAAAACAGCGCGCTCACCAAGCTCAGGTTTCTCGACATCTCCCCCGGCCAAATCGCGGAACTGGAGCGCACCGGGCAGCCCACCAAAACCCTGCGCATCCTATCCCCTATGGACGGCTTTGTGCTCGAGAAGATGGTGGTCCAGGGCCAGATGGTTGACCCCGGCATGAAGATATATCGGCTGGCCGACCTGGGTTTGGTCTGGGTGCAAGCCCAGATTTACGAGCAGGACCTGTCGTACCTGAAGCTGGGCCAGGAAGCCACCGTCACCCTCTCTTACCTCCCCGACCGTGAGTTCCGCGGGCGGGTCACCTACATCTATCCCAACGTGGACGAGAAAACCCGCACGGCGCGCGTCCGCATGGAATTCCACAACCCCGGCTATTTCCTCAAGCCCGGCATGTTCGCCACTGTCCAGGTCTCTTCCGAACTGGACCCTTCCGTTTTGCTGGTGCCCGATATGGCCGTCCTGCGCAGCGGCGAGAAGAATACCGTCTTTGTCGCCCTGGCGGAAGGCAAGTTCGAGGCGCGCACCATTACTCTGGGACCACAAGCCGAGAACGGCATGTACCAGGTCATCAGCGGATTGAAGGAAGGCGAACGGATTGTCACCTCCGGCCAGTTCATGCTCGATTCCGAAAGCCAGCTCCGTGAGGCGATCCAGAAGATGACCGAGCCGAAAAAGCCCGGCCAAACTGAACCCGCCACGCACGCCGGCCGCGAGGGGGTGGTTGCTGCGGATACGGCCGCGGCTTCATCGACCGTCAAGTACATCTGCCCGATGCCCGAACATGTCTCGATCCAATACGACCACCCCGGCAAGTGCTCCATCTGTGGCATGACGCTCGTCCCTGTCTCCGGTGCCGCCCTGAAGAAGCTGCAACCCGGCGGCCAATTGCTCTACTACAGTTGCCCCATGCCTGAAGACAGCGATGTGCGCTCCGACAAACCGGGCAAATGTCCCAAGTGCAGTATGACGCTAATTCCGGTGATGGAGTCACCGCCGCTCTCAAATGTCGCTACCAACCAGACCCCCACTGCAGCCCTCTCAACCCTCAACTCTCAACCCTCAACTACCGCTCTTTATACCTGCCCGATGGCCTCCCACGCGGAGGTGGTGTCGGACAAGCCGGGCAAGTGCCCGGAGTGCGAGATGGAACTGGTGCCTGCCAGCAGCGTGTCTCATGGCAAGGTCGCGAAGGACAACTGGCACAAACAGCATTCGGGGGCTCCGCCAAGTGACGCCAATACGCCTCAGCAACACCAACACTGAAGGCCCTGCCCATGCTCAAAAGCATCATCGATTTCTCGCTCAAGAACAAGTTCATCGTCTTGCTGGGGACGATCGCCCTCGTGCTCGCGGGGGCTTACGCGCTCAAGAACATCCCGCTGGACGCCATCCCTGACCTGTCCGACGTTCAGGTCATCGTCTATACGGAGTGGCCGGGCCAGGCTCCGCAGATCGTCCAGGATCAGGTCACCTATCCGCTCACCACCAAGATGCTTTCCGTGCCGAAGGCTAAAGTCGTGCGCGGCTATTCCTTCTACGGCTTTTCGTTCGTCTATATCATCTTCGAAGACGGAACCGATCCCTACTGGGCCCGCACCCGCGTGCTCGAATATCTCAGCGGCATGAGCGGCCGGCTGCCTGCCGGAGTGTCCCCCAGCCTCGGACCGGACGCCACCGGGGTCGGTTGGGCGTTCATGTATTCCATCACCTCCACCAACCGGGACCTCGCCGAGCTCCGCTCGATGCAGGACTGGTATCTGCGGTACCAATTGGCCGCCGTGGAGGGCGTGTCCGAGGTCGCCTCGATCGGCGGCTTCGTCAAGCAATACCAGATCACCGTGGATCCGACTAAACTGCGCGCCTACAACCTCTCCATCTCCGAACTGGCCATGGCGGTCAAGCGGAGCAACGGCGAAGTGGGCGGACGGTCCATTGAACTCTCGGAGAAGGAGTTCATGCTGCAAGTGCGCGGCTATATCCAGAGCCTGGACGATTTGCGCAAAGTTGCCGTGGGTGTCGGAGACAAGGGGGTGCCGATCCTCCTTCGGCAGGTCGCCAATGTGGAATTCGGTCCGGATATGCGGCGTGGCATCGCCGAGCTCAATGGTGAAGGGGAGACCGTCGGCGGCGTTGTCGTTGTCCGCTACGGCGCGAACGCCCGGCAAGTCATTATCGACGTGAAGAAGCGGCTGGAGCTGACCATGAAAGGACTGCCGGCCGACGTCCAACTCACGGTTGTCTATGACCGTAGCGCGCTCATCGACCGCGCCGTCAAAACCCTCGAGGAAAAGCTCATCGAGGAAAGCATTGTCGTGGCGCTGGTCTGCATTGCCTTCCTCATGCACTTGCGGAGCGCCTTCGTCGCCATCGTGATTCTGCCCATTGCGGTGCTGATGTCGTTTCTCGTCATGTTCACCCAGGGGATCAGTTCCAATATCATGTCCCTGGGCGGCATCGCCATCGCCATCGGCGCCATGGTGGACGCCGTCATCATCATGATCGAGAACGCCCACAAACACATGGAGCACGACCAGGGCAGGAAGCCACACTGGGACATCATCCGGGATGCGTCGGTCGAGGTCGGCCCCACGCTCTTCTATTCGTTGCTGGTGATTACGGTCTCGTTCCTCCCGGTCTTTACTCTCCAGGCCCAGGAGGGTCGCATGTTCAAACCGCTCGCCTTTACCAAAACCTATTCCATGGCGTCGGCGGCGATCCTCTCCATCACCCTGGCTCCGGTCCTGATGGGTTTCTTCATCCGTGGCAAGATTCCAGCGGAGGAGAAGAACCCCATCAACCGTATGCTCATTTGGCTCTACCATCCGGTGATTGATTTCGTCATCAAATGGCGCTGGCCGGTTGTTTTCGCCGCTGGCGGGCTCGTCGTGTGGGTTTTCTTCCCGTGGAACAGTCTCGCCGCGCGCCTGCTGCCCGACGGCCAGGCAAAGGAATGGGCCTTCAAGGCCGGCAGGTTTTTCCCCTACCAGAACATCGGCTCGGAGTTCATGCCGCCGCTCTACGAAGGCGACCTGCTCTACATGCCCACCACTTTCCCCGGCATCTCACCAACGAAGGCACGTGAAGTCCTCCAGACCACGGATAAGATCATCCGCCGCTTCCCGGAGGTGCGCCATGTATTCGGCAAAGTCGGCCGCGCTGAGACGGCCACCGACCCCGCGCCCTTCGACATGATCGAGACCACGATCATGCTCAAGCCCGAAGCAGAATGGCCGGTGGTGGACATCAAAGACGACGCCGGCAATATCATCGCCCACCGGCGCCGCACCTCCGACGAACTCATGGATGCGATGAACGCGGCCGTGCAAATCCCGGGGCTGAACAATGCCTGGACGATGCCTATCAAGACGCGCATCGACATGCTGGCGACGGGCATCAAGACCCCCGTCGGCATCAAGGTTGCCGGACCCAACCTTGCCGAGCTGGAGCGCGTAGCCTCGGAGATTGAGGCCGTGGTAAAGGCCGTTCCCGGCACCCTCAGCGCCTTTGCCGAGCGCACTATGGGCGGCAATTACATCCAGTTCAACATCGACCGCGACGCCATCGCCCGTTACGGCCTGACTATCGGCGATGTTCAGGACGTGCTCGAGGTCGCCCTGGGCGGCATGCCCTTGACCACAACGGTCGAGGGGCTGGAACGGTACGCGGTCAATCTCCGCTACAGCCGCGATTTCCGGGAGAGTCTGGGCGCCCTGCGCGACATCGTCGTGCCCACCCCCACTGGCGCCCAGATACCCCTGGGCCAATTGGCCAAGATCGAGACCGTCCATGCCCCGATGGGAATCAAGAGCGAGGGAGCCGTTCCCAACGCCTGGATCTACGTGGATGTCAAAGGCATCGACATCGGCACTTATGTCCAAATGGCCATGCGCGCGGTCAACGAGGCCGTCGCCAAAGGCACCATCAAGCTGCCCAGCGGCTACAACATCTTTTGGAGCGGCCAGTATGAATACATGCTGCGGGCCGAGCAGCGCCTAATGATCGTTGTGCCGCTAACACTCCTGCTCATTATCCTGATCATTTATCTCAACACGCGCTCCGCCATCAAAACCGCCATTGTCATGCTGGCCGTGCCGTTCTCCCTGGTGGGGGCCATTGGCATTCTCGCCCTCCTTCACTACAACCTGAGTGTCGCGGTCTGGGTCGGCATCATCGCGTTGGCCGGCCTCGACGCCGAGACCGGCGTGGTCATGCTGCTTTATCTGGACCTTGCCTTCGACGATTGGAAGAAGAAGGGCCTGATGCGCAACCTGGCTGACTTGCGCGACGCTATTTACCACGGCGCCGTCAAACGGGTCCGCCCCAAAGCCATGACCGCCTGCGTCATCATTGCCGGCCTGGCGCCAATTCTCTGGAGCCATGGCAGCGGCGCGGACGTAATGAAACGCATCGCCACACCTATGATTGGCGGCGTCGTCACCTCTACCATCATGGAACTGCTGGTCTATCCAGCCATCTACTATCTGTGGCGCTCGCGCCAGTTAAAGCAAGTGCCGACAGCGGTCCTGCCGGCTTGAATGCGCCGGGCAATCCTCCGGCTTTGCCGGAGGGCTCACCCAGTTTGACAGTTCCAGGAATGCTCGGGCGTTTGAGAATTAGACGCGGTCTGTTCCCCCTCCCGGCCCTCTCCCCAGAGGCTCGTCATTACCCAAATCTTCGTGAAGAACAGGTAATCTGAACTGAGTGTGAATGCACCACTTACCGGGGATTGCGCCATTTTTCGCCCCTCAGGATGGACCTTGCCGCCCGGGGTAGCCTCTGGGTAGCCTATGGATAGCCTCTGGGTGGCTTCGGGGTGGCTTCGGGGTGCCTACCGGTTGGCCGCCAGATAGCCTGAGGGTGGCTTGAGGATCGCCTCAGGGTGGCTTCCGAGGGCAGCCCGCAGATGGTTTTCGAGCCTAACCGAGCGGTGGCTTGAGAGTGGCTTCGGTGGTAGTTAGCGGTCCGCTTGTATAAGCTTTCGCAATACTGAGATGGGTGGTTTTCACCCCCTGGCCGGCCTGGCGCCACTCTGGTACCACCCTGGACCTACCCTAGTACCATAGAGCGATTTGCGACCCTCGGGAATCTTGGCCGCCGCGTGTCCCGGCTTGCTGAGCTGCCCACCCGCAGAATCAATGCACCTTATGACGGTGCCGCACCGGCAAGGTGGCAGCCGCGAGCAGCAAATGGTGGCGCCGCTCATGAGAAGAGGCCGCCGCTCCAACCGACTCGTTGTCAGCCGCCGTTGCAATCCGAAACATAGTGCAAAATAGTGCTTCCTATCCTCGAACAAGGTAGGCAAGAATTACTGCGACAACTACATGGGAAGCGGCCAAATAGTGAAACTGATCGAGAGCATGAGGCGAAACCGGGTGGGAGCCTCTGGGCAATGGGGGATCGCTGGTGTGGTGAGGTGTCCTCCTGCCAGATATTTCTCAATGCTCAACGCAAACTTCAGTGGCTCTTCTGGCTTCGGATAAAGCTCTCCCACCCCACCTGCTATGGAAGGCGGCACCATCATCCTGGACCGAAAGGCGCTTAAAGCGAAATACCTGGATTGCTTTGCCGCACGAACAAGCAGCGCACAAACGCTACTGGAGGTGATCAAGGGCCTGCTTCATCTTGGCGTGGCACGGGCCACCTTGTATCGCTGGGGCCCTGCGGCAGGCTACAGCCACGCGACCGTGCGCAGTCTGTTGAGTCGTGCCTTTTGCGCGCTCGGACTCCGAGAGCGCAGAGCCGGTGCTGGCCGCAAGCCCTCCGCCGAGGCGCTGGAGCTTCTGGCACACTCGCGTCGGGAGTACGGTAGCCGGGCTTTACGAATGCTGCGCGCCGCCTACCGCGCCGGAAGGTCGCAGGAGGCGGTGCACGACAGCGCGGCAAATCCCGTCGGTAGCGTGCCGGAACTAATTGCGGCTCCACAATTACTAACCTCGCGCCCTATTGTGGCACCACAATTAGATTCTGCGCGTCAAGAATCCGGTGCTACCAAGTGCCCCCGCACCAACGGCGAGCATCGGCGACCGCCGCGATTCGCTGCCAGGAGCGTCACTGAGACTCTTCGAGATTATCCAAACGAAAGCAAACGATTATGAAAACAGATTGTCTGAGGATTGATAGCCAGCGATTCGCCGCCGCCGATGCGGGACTGAGAACGGTTGGCGCTTCCAGTAGAGCGGGCAGGAGAACCAGCGCGTTGCTTCTCCTCGGTACAGCCACACTAGTGCTTGGTGCGAGCACCGGCCTGCTTGCCCAACAGCAACTTACGGAGGCCGTGACCCAGCCTGCCCCGGTGTCCTCAGCGTCCTCGGCGGCTGACTACTCAGTGATTGAACGCGGTCCGCACCACCGGGTCCTGGCCAAAGTGACCTGGCAGACCGATGCGCTGGGAAGAGTCACGGCCCACACGAACTCCTACACGGAACTCCTCGGAGGTATGCATTACCAAAAAGATGGAGAGTGGGTGGAGAGCCAGGATTTGATCGAGGGCTACCCCGGCGGTGCCGTCGCCCGGCACGGCCCAGTAAATATCATCTTTGCAAATGATCTTGCGACCGCCGGAGCAATAGACATGCAGACGCCGGATGGCAAGCGCCTGACCAGCCATATCACCGGCTTGAGCTACTTCGACGCGGCCTCGGGCACCAACATTTTGCTAACGGTCACCAAGGCCTGCCAGGGCAAAATCCTGCCTCCTAACACTGTACTGTATGAAGACGCCTTCGATAACCTCCGGGCCTCCGTGCGATATACCTACACCCGAGGCACTTTCGAGCAAGACGTCATCCTCCTCGAAGCTCCGCCGCCACCAGATGACTACGGACTGGACCCGGAAACGACTCGTCTAGTTATCATGACCGAGTTTATCGACGCCCCTCAACCGGTGCAGCAAGTCTCCAATTCCAAGGACGAGGCGGGCACGGCACTGCAGGATGAAACCCTGGACTTCGGCGCGCTCCAGATTGGTGCGGGCAAGGGGATGCTCCTGGGCAAAGACGGGCCGCAACCCGAGGTGAAAATGTGGAAACAGTGGGCCACGATTGAAGGCCGCCAGTTCTTGATCGAGCAGGTGCCCGCAGTCGAGCTTTTCAAAGCGATTGCTTCCCTGCCGGCTAAACTTGGCGCTTCACTCAAGCCCCCGTCCGAAGCCATCCGGTTCACGGTCTCGACCAGCGGACACCTGCCGTCTTTCCCACTGGCGAAACCCAGCACCAACGCCATGCTCCTCGCCAGCGCGCCGCTGCCCGAGCAGGGCTATCTCCTGGACTATTCGACCGTGGTTACCACCAACAACTTCACCTTCCAGGCCGACACGACCTATTTCGTGCGTGGTTCTATCACCCTCAGTGGAACGACTACAATGGAAGGAGGCACCGTTATCAAGTACACGAATAGCGCCACCTTGTCGGTCGCCTCGACTCTCGTGTTGCAGACCAGTCAATTCCGTCCGGTGACATTCACGTCCATGCACGACAACTCGGTGGGCGATGTCATCACTAATTCGACCGGCAATCCCGTGCGAACCACCGCCACCTACCTGTCCCAGGCTACAGGCACTTCCTTCGATTACAAGCATTTACGGTTCCGCTACGCCGGGACTGCCGTCGTTAATTCGTCGTGTCCGATGCTGACGTTCTGGCATTCGCAGTTTCTAAACTGTGGCACCTGTGCCCAAGCCTGGTTCATGGGCGGCGGTTCCTACGTGGTCTTGTACAACGTCCTCATGAGCCAGTGCGATAGAGATGCTTCCTCGCCCTACAGCATTGTGGCGTCCGGAGCCCACGTCACGGCCAACTCGATGATGTATCTGAGCGGGGTTGTCACCAATGGGGGGCGATATTACTACTACACCAACAGCCTCGCCCGGGGAGTGACGTCTTGGACCGGCACCGATCCGCGGTACTGGATGGGGGGGAATGTTTCGGACTTTGTAGTGAGTACCAGCGGAACTTCCCCGTTCGCATCGGTTGGCGCAGGCAGTTACTATCTGACGACGGGCAGCACATACCGAAACGTGGGGAAGACGAACTTGTTGGCGCAGTTGCGGGCGGAAATGAAGAACACCACCACCTCCCCACCCATTGTCTGCTCGAACGTCGTGATCTCTGCTGACACGACCCTGGCACCCCAAGCACAACGGCAAGGAGGCGTGCCAGACCTGGGCTACGCGTACGATCCATTGGACTACGCATTTACCGGGGTGCGACTGACCAATGCCGTCCTCCGGCTCCTGCCGGGAACCACCATCGCAACCTTCGGCGCCACTTACGGCATCGGCCTGTTGTCGGGTTCGCAACTCATTTCCGAGGGTACCCCGACCAGTCTCAATCGCGTGGCGCGCTTTAGCCTGGTCCAGGAGGGTTCCAACACCAACTGGAACGGCGGCGGCACTTCGGTGGCGGGGAATTGGCTAGGCGGGCCGACGCCCGCTCAAGCCTCCTTCCGGTTCACCGACTGGACCATGCCGGCTCAGGACGGGTACCATTTCTCCACGTCCGGCTACACCATGACGAACGCCTTTTCGCACTGCCAATTTCATGGAGGCAAACTGTCTTTCTCGGACCGCGCCTTCACCATTACCAATAGCCTGTTTGAGCGGGTCAACACCAGCATCTCGGACAATTCCCAGATGTCGCCGACTGTACGCAATAGTCTGTTTTACGGGGGACAACTATTCGTCGGTCGTGAGTTTAGTGGCACCTGGACATTTCGGGACAACCTCTTTGACCGGGTTGCCATCACCCGGCCGGGGCAGAGCGTGGACGCCGCCTACAACGGGTTCACGACCAACACCGTGAACGCGTTGGGGGGCACTTCCAACAAGACTAACCTGGTGGCCGGCTACCAAACCGGTCCCCTCGGCCCCTATTATTATCCAACCACGGGCGGCTCCTACAGCCTGACCAACCTGATCAACGCGGGGAGTACCTGGGCTACCAACGTCGGGCTCTATCATTTCACCGCCACGACCAACCAAGCCAAAGAGGCGGGGACCACGGTAGATATTGGTTTTCATCTGGCCGCTCTGGGCACCAACGGCTTGCCGATAAGCACCAGTGGGGACATGCTGGGTGATTATTTCAAGGACAGCAACGGCAATGGCGTTTACGACAGCATGGACATAGGTAATTGGAAGACCAACGACACCTGCGGAGATGGTTTAAGCGACTACCTCAAGTATTTGCAAGGCCGTAACCTGCGTGTTAAAGCGACTAACGACACCAGCAATCTCATCCAGCTCAAAGTGTACACGCCATTGAAATAGGTAAACGGAGGTTTATGATTCTCTCCAGACCAGAAGTCCCTCAACCTTGGAATTCGACAATGAAGATCAAACTGACTTCTTGCACGGCGATGTCAATGGCCGCGTTGGTATTGGTGCTGGTCGGTGGCGGTGGCGAACAGGCGCCAGCACAGGAATGCGGCCAGGTGCCCGTGTTGCTGACGAGCTGGACAGCGACCACCAACCTCGCCAAGGTGAAGTGGGAGCAGTTCCTTCCGGACCCGAACAACCCACCGCCTCAGGTCAAGATGTATAAGAAGCGGACGGAGGTCACCACGTCCTATAGCACCAACAAGGTCGGTGGCGTGCTTTGTTGCGTCAACTCCAGGCAGGCGGACGTTCTGGATGGGAACAGCCAAAATGTGATAGCGGATGAGGCGCAGCCGATTAGCCCGAGCCAATTCTGGCTCGACGGGTGCGCGATCTTCGATGCCCCGGCCTACAGCACGAATTGGGGGGCCGCCAATGGCTACGAGCTACAGACTCGGTATGACGGGTCGCTTGAGTATTTAATACATTGTCACGGCATCAAGCTACCGGACGGCACCTGGGCGGCCACGAACATGACCATTTATGAGCCGCCTTACACAAATTGGGATGAATGTCTGGGAGATTCCCCGTGCCTGGTCTGCTGGCCAGTGGGCATTGAACCGCCGGATGCCTGCTCCTGGACCGTGACCAACTCGGTCAGTTCTAACTACTCGCTGGTGATTTCGAATCTAGCCTGCTCTATGGGGCCGGCGGATAACAGGACCAACTATTCGTTCACAGTGGAGGTGGAGACCACCCCCACCCGACAAATTACCCGGGTGCGGCAGACCCGGTGGATCGATACTACCAACACTGTGAACGATGAACCGGAGAGCATCTATTCCTTTTTCGGCTCCACCAACCAGGTGGATCTTGCGGACGAATATTCCACCTCGGAGTTGGTGGGGTTGATTTACACCAACCTCCTCACGGTGTCATACGGTGAGCCGATTAATGGCCAGGCGGACGCACGATTCTTCCTCTCGGAACAAGAGCGCTGCGGCAGCATGACCGCAATGCGGTACCAGTTTGCGGTGCCGCAGACCGACGCGGAAACCAGCTACCGGGTAGAATGGGAAGAAGTGACGCGTTTTGACAATGCGGACCCTCGGACGCTCGGCGTACCAGTTCGAGCCCGGAAGCTGTGGGAACTGATCCGTGGGTCGGGGCTGTCGCAGTCGGGCTTGGTGCATACGGCACAAATCCCCTTGGCACCAGGGCGGACAACGGTCGAGAATATGGTGGTCAAACCGATGCCGAAGCGGATGAACTCCGGATCGGGGGCGGCCCCAGGCAGTGGCGGACCGGGTTCGAGTTGTACAAGTTGCGGCATGTCAAGTCCCGGGGGCAACGACTGGGGTTTCTTCTTCCACATTAATATGGGGATGACCGGGGCAGGTGAAGAGGCCGGGGCGCTCCTACTGGCGCCGCCAATGACCGCCAGCGCGCCTTGCACAAATCTGGCAGATTATGCCGCCGGCCCGAGGATGCTCAGCTACTCAATGGCCAACGGCAACGGCGTGAACGTGGTAACTGATTCACATGGGGGAATCCAGCAAGTGAGCGCGCCGCAAGCCACTGCGGTGGTGACAACGATCTCGGCCACGGAGTTCCTGGTCAGCATCTACCCGGCCGGAAGCTCGGTGGCCGATGTTGTTTGGCGAGTGAAGAATCCGGGCGGTGCGGTGGATAAGGTGCGGATCACCAAGGAGTTCAACGGTCAGGTGCTGTGCACGTATGACTATCTATTTACGGGAAACTCCCCTGTCTATTCCGCAGGCAATCCCTGGGAAAAGGACGACAAGGCCGCCTGGACCTTGAAGATACAGAATGTGACTTACCAGACCCTCTCTCTGGAGTCAGAGCAGGACTCGGCGCGCGTTGAATCGAACACTATTTGGGATGCTGGGCTCGTCTATACCGCTGAACGCCACTTCCAACGATTCGACTGGGGCGAGGCTTTGGTGAACGAGATTATCGGTGGCAAGTGGGTCACGCAGTTCAACTACGCGACTGGCGTGCACTCACCGTGTTCGTTCAGCTACTACACGAACTACATCAGCCCGGAAGGCCATCAGCGCGATGTGCTGCTGGGAAGCCCGGTTCCGCTGCTGAGCGTGCAATGGCCGGATGGATCGTGGGAGGCGTATCCAGTGGCTGACGCCCTCGGTCGTGTCACTACCAAAGTCCAGGCGTTTGGGAATGTGGCGGTGCCTGATCTGGATAACCCGATTTACTACGACCCGAGCACAGGGTGGGGGGCATATTACGACCTAGTGCAGAACCTCCGGAGTCAATGCCGGGTGGTAGATTACGGATTTTATAACGGTGATCCTTTCAGCTATACTCCCTCTTCCGTAATCGAGACGCTGCTGGAGCATACCGTCCGTGAAAGTTCGACCAGTATTGCGGACCTGGGCGGTGGGGCATATACCCGCACGGATGTGGCCTACGCCGGGGATGGCAGCTCGCTCACAACGTTCAGCACCATCGAAGACGGCCGGGCTGTCAGCACCCTGTTCCCGGACGGCACCCTGAAGCTCTACAACCTTGGCGGACTGGTGGAAACCGTGTCCCACGGACAGCCGGACGCCAACGGCGCGGTGGTGGATGGGAGCACCGTGCGAACCACTTACAACTCCCAGGGGCAAGTGATCAGCAAGCTCACCTGGGATATTGCGCTGGGGGAAAGCACGGGGGTCATTGGCAGCGAGACCTGGAGCGATTTTGACCTGTACCAGCGCCCCCGCCGCGTGGACTACCTGGGGGGCGAGTACGAGAGCCGCACGTTCTCCTGTTGCGGGCTGGCAACCGCGACGGACCGCGAAGGGGTCATGACTTCGTATGATTACGATTGTCAGGGTCGCCAATACACCTCGACCCGGCTGGGCATTACCACGACGCTGACGCTTGGCCCGCTGGATCAGGTGGTGCAGCGGACGATTACCGGCTCAAACAACACGATCACAGCGTGGAGTGGGTCCTATGACACCGCCGGGTTGCTCACGTTGGAATACAACCTGTTTGGGGGCGCCACCGCCCACCAGGCGGCGCTGGTGAACGGTGTTCTGGTGCGGACCAACCTCTATCCGGATAATGGGCAGCGGATTGAAACCTACTACCCGGACGGCTCTTTGCACCAGGTAACCGGCTCGGCGGCACAACCCTTTCACGTAGATTACGGCATCGGGGAGTTGGACGGCATCTGGTACCCGTATCTCAAGGAGACCAAGCTCGATACCAACGGGGCGCCCACGTCTGAGTGGACCCAGACTTACACGGACTGGCTGGAGCGGCCGATCATGACCGTGGCTTCGGACTCCCCGGCCAACGCGGTGAGCCGCAAGTATTACAACGCGGCGGGCCAATTGGAGCGAGAGGTTGACCCGGATGGGGTCATGACGCTTTACGAATACAACCTCAAAGGCGAGTTGACCCGCACGGCCTTGAATGTGGCCGACAGTGGCGGCGCCGGACCCGCCATCGATCTGGCCGGAACGGACCGGATTATCGAGACGGTCTCAGCCGTGAGCCAGCGCGGTGGGACCACCGTGCATCGCACCGAAACGCGCGTTTGGAATACGGACAACGCCAACACCCCGGTCACGGTGGCGATAGACGAGACGGCGGCAGACGGTCACCACGTCTGGGCGACCCGGCTGAACCAGACTACCACGACGGAAATCGGGCTGCCTTCCGGAGGCGTCCGGACAGCAACCACTTACTTTCCGGACAATTCCACGCTGGCGCGCACGTACCAATGGGGGCGAATGGCGTCGTTCCTCCGCAAGGATTCGAGCAACAACCCCATCAAGAGCCTGAACCTGGGCTACGACGACTACGGGCGGATGGCGTCGGTTGCGGACGGCCGGGATGGAACCACGACGGCGGCGCTGGACGTGGCGAGCCGCAATCTTACGGTGACCGCCCCCATACCCGCCGCGGGCCAGCCTCATCCCGTGACCGTCCACCATTACGACACCTCCGGGCGGGAAGACCAGACCACCCTGCCGGACAACTCGGTGGTGAGCCGGCAGTACTTCCCCTCCAGCCGGCTGCAACAAGTTGCCGGCTCACACACTTACCCCGCCGGTTACGGTTACGATGCGCAGGGCCGCGTCAAGTCGTTGACGACGTGGCAGAACTATCCGGGGAGCGGGGCGGCAACCACCACCTGGAGTTACAACCAGCGCGGATTCCTCCAGGCTAAGGCATACCAAGGCAGCGTAGCGGGACCGGGCTACACCTATACCGCCGGAGGCCGGCTCAAGACACTCGTCCGGGCCAGCGGCGTAACGGCGACCTACCACTATGCTTTCGAGGACCCCAATTCGAGCAATTTGAGTGATGACCTGCTTCAAGTCAGCTATTCGGGCGGCACCCCGGCAGTCAATCTGAGCTTTGACCGCCTGGGCCGGCCTCATACCACTGGCGTGCAAGGCGGCCCCGGCGCAACGCTGACCTATAACGACGCCGACGAGCTGTTGAGCGAGTCGTTCACCAGCGGACCCCTGACCGGCCTGTCGCTAGCAAACGGCTACGACGGCCTGCTGCGGCGCAGCACCGTCTCGGTGCTCAACGGTGCAACGCCGCTCACGTCCGCCGGATTTGGGTATGACGGCGCCTCGCGGCTGCAAAGTGTTGCGTTTGGAAGCACCAGCGCCACCTACGGCTATGTGCCCAACTCGCTGCTGGTGTCCAACATTGCCTTCAAGCTCAACACGACGACGATGCTGACCACCACCCGGAAGCACGATTTGCTGGACCGCCTGGCATCGGTTTCATCCGTCAACAACCAGCAAACGACGGTCAGTTCCTTCGCCTACGCCTTCGACTTGCTGGACCAGCGCACGAGCGCCGTCTGCGCGGACAATGCGTTCTGGTCCTATCAGTATGACGCGCTGGGGCAAGTGATTTCGGGCCGGAAACAATGGGCCGACAACAGCCTGGTGGCCGGCCAGCAGTTCCAGTACAGCTTCGACACCATTGGCAACCGGACGCAGACCAAAACCGGCGGGGGCCCGGTGGGCCAAGGCTTGCACACCGCGAGTTACACGCGGGACCTGCTGAACCGGTATCAGTCTCGCGAGGTGCCGGGGTATGTGCCGATGCTGGGCACGGCCGTCTCCAACGCGGCGGTATCGCTCTGGAGCAGCGCGGGCCAGTACGGCAGCACTTCGCGGCATGGTGAGTATTTCAGCGGGGAGGTTTCGGTCACCAACGGCGTCGGACCGATTTGGGTGACGATCACCAATCTGGCGGTGCTGAATAACGGCACGAATCTGGACAAAGTGACCAGCAACGTGGGGAATGTGCTTGTGGCGCCCACACCGGAGAGTTTTGGTTACGACCCCGATGGCAACCTGACTAACAACGGGCTATGGGGCATCTCCTGGGATGCGGAGAATCGCGCGAAGTCCTTCCAGAGCCGGTCAGGCGTCCCGGTGGCCGCCAAACGTAAGGTGGACTGCACCTACGACTATGCGTGGCGGCGGGTGGAAAAGATTGTGTCAACCAACAACGGCAGCGTTTACGTGGCGGTGTCCACGAATCGCTTCGTGTATGACGGCTGGAACCTGGCGGCGGTGCTGGACGGGGGGAATAATCCAGTCCTTTCGTTTGCCTGGGGGAGCGACGCCAGCGGCACGATGCGGGGAGCGGGGGGTGTCGGCGGTTTGCTGGCCATGAAGGTCCATAACGGCACCAACGCCGGGACCTATTTCTACGTTTACGACGGCAACTTCAATGTGATGGCGCTGGTCAACGCGGCGGACGGCAGCGTGGCGGCGCAGTATGAATATGGCCCGTTTGCGGAACTGCTCCGGGCAACGGGGCCGTTGGCGCAGGTAAATCCATTCCTGTTCTCGACCAAGTTCTATGATTGGGAGACGGGGTTCTATTATTATGGCTATCGCTATTTTGACCCGGGCACCGGCAGGTGGCTCAGCCCGGATCCTTTGGAAGAGACTGGCGGGCTGAACTTGCGGGCTTTTGTCGGCAATGATCCGGAGGACGACATTGATCCATTCGGTCTGACCAATGAGCCGGGTGCCTTTGGATGGGGATTGTATTGGACTCCGCTGGCTCCGGAGTTGAACCCGTGGGCCACGGTCTCCACCCCTGCGCGAAAGGAGGCTTGGCTTGAGTGCGGCTGCAGGCAGGCAGCATGCCCAAAGTGCAGTTCCAGGGGAGAGATCGGGCCGGCAACGGCCTACGTCCAAAGCACGCCCAGTCCCGTGACCCAAGATTTCTTCAACGGCATGGGCGCTTCCCACATCGGTTCGCTGCGGAACGCGGATGAGTGGCGTGCTCGTGTGGCGGAGGATATCGCGCTAAATGTTGCCGGAATGGGGGCTTTCTACTGGGCTGGTGAAAGCTGGCAAGTTGCCCGGATAATGGCGACCGATTCCTCGATGTCATTCCGTCAAGCCTGTGCATTCCGCTACTGCGCAAACTTGAGAAACGCACCGCTGCCACCCACCATGATCGGAACGGAAGCCGCGGAGGGAGGAGTGTCGCCAATAACCGATCCGGCTCGGCTGTTGCCTGCACCAAAGGCAGTTCCTCGAGATCCGCTCCACCACATCTTTCCGCAACGGACAGACTTGGCGGCAGAGTTCCGCACTCGTAGCATTGACCCACATGACTTCACCATGCAAATCCCGAAGCCGATTCATCAGGAGATTCACTGCGGAGGGCCGCGTGGTGGCGCGTGGAATCAAGCTTGGGAAGACTTTTTCAGAGTCAATCCCAGCGCGACGGCTACCGACGTTTACAAGGAAGCGGGCAGATTGATCTACGAATTCCAAGTGCCTGGTGGCCCTATTGTGCCTTATGCAAGATGAGTATGTCACACGCCTTTGAAATTCGTCCCGACCAACCCCGTTGGGGAAAATTGAACAGCATCGAAGCTTCCCATTTCCGAAAGCTCCCCGGCGTTCGTTGTCCAAACTGCGGCGCATGGGCGCTAACCGGCCTCATCTACCCCGCAATTGAGCCGTCGGTTCTCAACGATATGGTTCTGACTGCGGATCCTTCGCCTCTCCCGGTCGAACAGTTCTACACATTGGCTGCATCCATTCAGCCAGTGCTTGGTGAAAATCGACCTGCCAAACCCGGAACTGAGCTCGGGCCGTTGCGCGGAAAGGCGAAAGGGAATTTTGGTGACTTCGCGTGGGTCAATCCATGGACTCCACTCCTCCGCGAATCCGTCTGGCTGGCGCTCCGGGAGACCGGAATACACCTTGCCGGAGTGCGGGCTGAACTCGACTTCGGGAGACTGGCGCACGAATCACTCATCGAGCTTGAAACTCTGCCGACGGCGGCCCTTCCAAGCGCGCTTTTGCCGGAGAAGTGCTCAATCTGCGGAAGACTGCCGGTGAAAAGACCCGATACCCTCTGTGTTGATGCCTCATCTTTCGACGCTTCGATACCACTACAAAGAATCGCTGAAATTCCCACCGTCCTGGTGGCGAATGAACTGTTTGCGCAGTTCATCGAGCACCGCAATCTTCGCGATGTGATCGTGACGCCAGTCAAAGTGAACGGCAACCAATAGCATGAGTGAACGGCAACCAATAGCATGGCTGGTGCCACCTATTTTCGCTTTAGCACCGGAGGCAGCTTCTTGGGGTCCGCGGCCTTGCAGCGTGGCAGGTGCGCCATCCCGTGTATTCATCCGAACGTTCCAACGCCAGGGCCACCCACATCCCGCGCTGTCCAAGTCAACCAGCGGGAAGGCCCAGGCGCTCTGAGGCGCTGCGGGCCGCCCGCACGAACCGAGTTAGGAACGCGACTGCATCCAGTTATGTCCAGCCCATAATTGCCAGCGAAGCAGTTGCCTGTCAACCTAACTGCCGAGCTTATGAAAAGTCAGCTTCAGCTTCTTGTCTTGGTGTTTGTGGCAGCCCTGGCGGCCCCGGCGCTAACCGGCGGCTCGCTGGTTGTAACCAACGGCCAATTCCGGCTGGATGGCCAGCCCTTCCAGATAGTGGCCGGAGAGATGCATTATGCCCGCGTGCCCCGGGAATACTGGGTTGACCGGATGAAGAAGGCCCGCGCCATGGGCCTGAACGCGATTTCCACCTACGTATTCTGGAATCTGCATGAGCCACAGCCAGGCAAGTTCCAATTTGACGGGCAGCGGGATATCGCGGCTTTCGTCCGCGCCGCACAGCAGGAAGGGCTTAAGGTCATACTCAAGCCCGGCCCTTATGTGTGCGCGGAGTGGGACCTGGGCGGATTGCCGTCGTGGCTGTTGGCGGATCCGCCGGCCAAGTTGCGCAGCACGGATGAGCGTTTTCAGGAAGCGATGTCACGTTACCTGAAACGGTTGGGCCGGGAAGTGGCGGGCCTCCAGGCGAGCCAAGGCGGCCCTATTATCCTGGTCCAGATAGAGAACGAATACGGTTTCTTTGGCAGCGACAGCAAGTATCTGGAGCGGGTGCGTGATGCGATTCGGGTCGCCGGCTTTACCGAGCCGCTCTACACAGCCGACGCCTCGAGCGTTGGTGCGGGCAACCACGGCTCGTTGCCCGACTGCCTGGCAGCGGCGAACTTCGGCGACCGTCCACAGTCGGCTTTCGAGATGTTGAGGCGGGCGCGTCCCAATGATCCGCCAATGTGTGGCGAGTTCTGGATCGGCTGGTTCGACAGTTGGGGCCTGCCTCACCAGACGGCCAACGCAACAACGCGCACACGCGACCTGGAGTGGATGCTGGCCGCCGGAGGCTCGGTCTGTCTCTACGTATTTCATGGCGGAACCACGTTCGGCTTCATGAGCGGCGCCAATACGTATCGCGATAACCGCTGCCTGCCGTCCACCACCAGCTACGACTACGACGCGCCATTGGATGAGGCCGGGCGCCCTACCCGCAAGTTCTATGCGTTCCGCAACGTTCTGGCCCGCCATCAGGCCGTCGAGGCCAAGCTGCCGGAACTGCCGGTTCCACTGCCGGTAGTCGAGATTTCGCCCTTTGAATTGGGCGAATCTGCCGCGCTGGAGCCCCTGCTCGGTGGGCCGGTTGCCTCGTCCACACCGCTGAGCATGGAGGCACTGGGCCAGGCGCACGGCTACATCCTGTACCGCACAAAACTGGCGGGACCGGTCAACGGCACGCTCAAGATCAAGACGTTGCATGATTACGCGGTGGTGCTGATCGACGGTCAGGTGAAGGGGGTGCTCGACCGCTTCCGGGCGGCGGACACCCTGGAGCTCGGGTCCGGCGGAGGGCAAATCCTATCTCCCGCCGCGCCGGCCAGTCGCGGCGCGGTATTGGACCTTCTGGTTGAGAACACAGGCCGGATCAATTTCGGTGCGGACATGCAGAACGAGCGCAAAGGCATTCTGGGCGGAGTGACCTTGGCGGACAAGCAAATCACCAACTGGAACAACTACGCGCTACCCATGGAGGATTTGAGTAAGCTCAGGTTCGCGAGCCAGAGTTCGGCAGCCCCAGCATTCCGCAGGGGGCATTTTAAGTTGGACAAGGTCGGGGACACCTTTTTGGATCTGCGTGGCTGGGGCAAAGGGGTGCTTTGGGTAAACGGCCATAATCTGGGCCGATTCTGGCAAGCAGGTCCGCAGCAGACGCTGTATTGCCCCGCACCCTGGCTGAAAACAGGGGCAAACGAAGTCGTCGCGTTTGAGACCGAGACGGGTTCGCGACACACGCTCCAGGGGCTTAGAGACCCAGTCTGGGCCAACGAGCCCCGCCCACCAACCAAAGCTAAACCTAACACAGCCAAATGACTGCGCTACATTGTCTGAAACGGAATCAGGTCATCCGCTAATTCGCGTTGTTTAGCGTGTTTAGCGGACAAGTGCCAGCCGGCGATCCTGACTCTGATCTTGCATGGCGGGGGCGTGCCGGGCAGGTTGGCGGCCTCTCTCGCGGCATGGGCTTGCAAAGCTGTGTCGGAGGCTGCCGGAGAGGGGTTGAAGGTCCCCCGTCTGTCATGCCTTTTCGCAGACGTGCTTTGAGTGGTGTGGAAGCGGGTCAGCCATGAAGATTGGTCCGGCCTGCTCTGCGAGGCGCACTTCCGGGACTGGAAATTGAGACCAGCCAAGCCACACTACCTGTAGTGGTTGATTGCCTTCGCAGGACCCCACATATAGCGCTTATTGGAGCGTTTTTGGCGTTACGTGCCCCAGATTGCAACGGTTGGCCTCGTCGGTGGGTTCTGGGAGGACGGCGCGATTGGCACCCCGGAAGAACCTGCCGTATTCCGGCGTAACACCACATCCTTGAGCCTGTTACGCAATTCTTCTACTGCTCCCCCTGCGCCTCACAACCGAATCAGTTCGCCACCATCACACCCGGCGGTTTCCACGTTCCTTCGCTAGCCGGCAGGATTGAAGGGGCTTCCGGCTTCGGCTAGTAGAGGCGCATGACCATCGCAATCGGGCCGTCGGGCTCGGGGGGATGCTCCTGAAACTGCTTGGCTTCGAGAAGGAAGGCGGCGCGTTTGTAGAGGTCAATGCGTCCCTCGCTGGTTGACCCGTCGGGGTGATGCTCGGTGACGGGAAACTCGAAGGCGTAGCCGGAGCCCGGCTTGGGGTCGGGGCGCGGCACGCCGAGCAGGTCGCAAAGCTCAACGAGGAAGAGCTGCGCGTTGGCGCGTTCA